>Ga0316191_10002453_pt1 | contig 13479 bp, 17 predicted proteins | sample Eddworburr2cm_MG_FD_204928 | JGI IMG/M metagenome (GOLD analysis project Ga0316191, IMG submission 204928) | Coastal sediment microbial communities from Maine, United States - Eddy worm burrow 2 cm | ecosystem: Environmental > Aquatic > Marine > Coastal > Sediment | place: USA: Maine...
TTCACCAGCGGGGCGGACAGTCTCAGCCCTGAGCTGATCGTGGAGATCTTCCAGAAGGATCTGAAGGCACGTGGCATTCGCTGCGATTATCCGGACAACCTGGAAGGAAAGGACGACTGGAGTCGGATCGTGCGCGAGCACTACTCGGCGCCCGATCCTGCGTCAGCTCAGGGTCGCCACGGCTCCGAGTAGTTTTCCGCGCCCTCTTTCTTCACATCCGAAAGCCAGTCGCCCTCATAGGGCCACACTTCTGGATTCTCGTCGCTTGGCCCCTGCCAGAAGCGGGCCATGGGCGAGTCGCCCCCGGGCTCCAGCGACCAGGCCTGGCGCCGGAACGTCCAGCTGTCCGGCACCAGGGCGTGCGCCTGGCGGAAGTGTTCGACGGCGGCTGCATGATCTCCGGCTTGCTCGAGGGCAGTCGCGAGCTCGAAGTGCGCGTGGCCAAGCGCCATGTCTGCGCTCCTTGGTCGGGAGCGGGCGATCACTTCTTCGGGCGGGAGGGCAAACTCGCTCTCCGCGCCTTTCTCCACCCAGTCTCTGAGCGCTGCGTGATAAGCCTCCGGGTTCGACTGTATCTTCATCGCCTCGCCGAACATCTCGGCGAATCGTTGCGGCAACTCGTCGGGAAGCTCCATGGCCGGTCCCTCCCGATCGGTCGGCGGCGCGGGTGCGGCTTCTGCCGGACGAACGATCATGCCGTTCTCGTCGATCCAGACGCTGCTTGGAATGTTGATCACGCCAAAGGCGCGGGCAAGCACGTGATGCGCATCGATCAGCGACGGATGGCTGGGATCAGCCGCCTCGATGAACGGCCGGCAGCCCTCGGCGCCGAGGGTGTCGAGGCCCACGCTGACGATCTCGAGGCCTTTCGGATGCAGTTCCTCTCTGACTGCCTGCCACACGGGCAGGTCGGCGGAGCAGCCTCAGTAGGGCGCCCAGGCGAAGACGACGATCTTCTGACCCCTGAGTGAAGAAAGGTGAAACGGCTTGCCGTCGAGGTCGGGCAGGACCACGTCGGGCGCCACGGCGGTGGTGAGCGCCCGGTTGCCAACGGATTCAGGGCCGATACTCACCAGGCCGTGCGCTTCGCTGGTCACGACCGGCAGCCCCATTGCTTCGGCGATGGCGACCGTGTCGCCGCTCTGGCGGATCTCGTCGGCGATGGGAATGCAGAGGTCGCCCTTGCAGGCGCCCTCGGGTTTCAGCGTCCAGCCGGTTTCCGTTTCGAAACGGGCCGGATCGAAGGTCCTGTCATTCAGGATCATCTTGAGTGTCTCCTCTTCCTGAGAGTCACATCATGCCAGCGGCCGATGGCTGAGCGAAACAGGGCTTCAATGATCTGCTGGCGAAACCGGCCCGCAGCCATCGCCTCTCAGAAGACCGATCAGCTGATCCAGGTCCTCGCTGCGCCGGCTGGATACCACCTGCCAGCGGCTATGTTCGGCCGGGCCGGCGGTGGGATCGAGTTTCAGCCCCCACAGCGCCTCGATTCGGTTGGGCAGGGCGGCATAGCGGACGTCCACCACATAGTTCGGATCTTCAGGATCCAGTGCCAGCCAGCCGTCTGAGTACCAGCGGAATCGATCGAGATCCTCTGCCTGCTGGCTGTCCGGATCGAGCCACGGCAGGTCCCTGTCGAGCGCGAGGAGGGGAATGGACCCGCCGGCGCAGAAACCGGCAACCTCCGCGACGCGGATGCCATCCACGTGTATCAGGCCATCTGCCTCGTAGATCGCTTTCCAGACCAGCAGGTTGGCAAAACCCGGCTTCAGCGTAAGGCGATCGGGAAGATGGCCGCGGGTGTGCGCCATGGCTGTGGCGGTCTCGAGGGCCCGTTGCTGCTGAACGGCGGCAAAGCCCAGGTACGCCAGCACCCAGGCGAGGCCAGCCACTGCAAACGCCCTTTGCCGGCGCCAGGCGGCCACCCCCATGAGTGCAAACAGCGGCACGGAAAAAAGCGGATCCACCACCGAAATCAGGTTCCAGGCCACCCGGATATCGGACAGCGGCCAGAACAGCTGGGTGCCGTAGCTGGTGCAGGCGTCGAGCAGACCGTGGCTGGCGTAGCCGAGCAACGCCGCCAGAAACAGCTCCCGGCCTGTCAGCCGGTGCTTCAATAGCGGCGCCAGGATGAGTGCGCAGATACCGGCGCCCACGGGAATGAACAGCAGTGAGTGGCTGAACTGGCGATGGAACTCGAGGTAGACGATCGGGTCGGTCGCCGACCGGATCAGGATGTCCAGATCCGGTGCCAGGCCGGCCACAGCGCCCGCTATGGCAAAGGCCCGGATTTTCTCCGGTTTGGCTGCCGACTGCGCGAGGGTGGCACCCAGGGTGCCCTGGGTCAGGGGGTCCAAATCAGCCGGAGCTCGCGAGCCGTCCGGTGATCACGTAATCGAGGATCTGCACGACCTGTTCGGGGGAGGTCGCCACGGCCAGGGCGGCAGCATCCACTTCCTTCATCGGATGGGTGAGACTGTCGTCACGCAGGGTGATGATCGGCTTGCCCAGGGCGGCGGCGAAACCGGCGTCGAAAGCAGCATTCCACTGCCTGTACTTGTCGCCGAACCGGACCACCACGACGTCCGCCTGCTCGAGCAGCGTACGCGTTCGAATGGCGTTCACCTTGGCCCCTTTGTGATCCTTCCAGAACCCTTCATCCTCCTGGCCGAGAATGCGCACGCCGCAGTCGTCGCTGTCTTCGTGCACGGTGACGGCACTGGTGAACTGGGTGGGCAGGTTCATCGCGGCTGCTCCCTCGGCGATGCGCTCCCGCCAGTCGGTGTGGATCTCGCCGGATAGATAGACCTGCCACTGGCCGTTCTGCATGGCCCAAACTCCTCAATCAAAACAGCTATTTTAACAGGCAGCCGACCCTCCTCCCTATACTCCTCCTATACTGATGATTCAGAAGGAGGGAATGATGAACGATGAGTTGATGCATCCGGTCGGTGACCACCCGGCCTGGAGTGAGAGCTATTACTTCAATTTTGTAGATCCGAGCTCGAAGATCGGGATGTTCACCCGGATGGGCTTCCGACCGGGCAACGGTTGGGCGGATGCGCTGCACGTGATTTATCTCGAGGGACGGCGGGTTGCTTTCACCTACGGCCGGCGGGATATAGAGAAAGATCTGAGCCGCTACGATGGTGATCTGGCTGCGGGCGGTCTGCGGCTCGAGTGCGTGGAGCCGCATCAATGCTGGCAGCTGACATACAGAGGGGCTGCGCAGGATGTGCCGGATGCGGAGGTGCTGCTCACGCGCAGCAAAGAACGGCCAGATGGCTGGTACCAGCCGGCCGAACTGGACATGGCCGTTCGCTTCGACTGCCTCACGCCGCCGCAGTACGCGAACAAAGGCGAGCACGGGCACTTCGAGCAGAGTGGGCACGTCAACGGCACGATTACGTTGGGTCACGAATCCTGGACGGTGGAGGGTTACGGCGTGCGGGACAAGTCGTGGGGGCCGAGAGACTGGGGCGCAGGGAGCCAGAGCAGCGACGGCGGGGCGGAGAAACCCGATGGGCCTGCGCCTTTCGTGAACTGGTTTTCCATGAACTTCGGTCCGGACGCTGCGCTCGGCGGTTCCTGCTTCCTGGGCGCTGACGGCGTGATACGCGGCCAGGGCTGGCTGCAGCGCGGCGACGAGCATCTGGCCCTCCCGGAGGTGGTGATCGAGTCCGAGTACAAAGCGGATTCGATCATTCACAAGGTGGTCCGGCTGACGGCGAAGTCCGAAACCGGGGAAGAACTGCTCATTACCGGCGAGGTGAGCTCCGTCTGCCCGACCAAGATCCCCATGCCCGGCGGTGCGATCTTCGTCAACGAAGGGCTCACGGAGTTCAGCTGGGGAGACAGGAAAGGCTATGGCATTGCCGAACACTGGCATGGAGTTCGACTCTGAGCGGGTTGCGCCGCGCTAAGTAAGTGGCGCTCCGGCCGAACTTATGGCGGGTCTTTGCGGCTGCGGAGTGCCGCGGCCTTGTCCAGCACTTTCTTTTCCAGCGAGCGCCTGTAGGCATGCAGGCGATCGCGGACAGCGCTATCCGAAGTGGCAATGATCTGTGCTGCCAGCAGGCCTGCGTTGGTGGCGTTGTCGATGGCGACCGTCGCGACCGGAATACCGGCTGGCATCTGCGCGATCGACAGAAGCGCATCCTGCCCGTTCAGAACCGTTGCGCTAACCGGAACGCCGATGACGGGGAGCACGGTGAGGCTGGCAACCATGCCGGGCAGGTGAGCGGCGCCGCCGGCGCCGGCGATGATGGCCCTGAGGCCGCGGCCCTCCGCCTCGCCTGCATAGTCGAACAGCCTTTGCGGGGTGCGGTGCGCGCTGACGATGTCCACTTCGTGCGGAACCTCGAGTTCCGTCAGGATGTCGGCCGCAGCCGACATGACGCTCAGGTCACTGTCGCTACCCATGATGATGCCGACCAGGGTGCTCACGAAATTGCCGCCTCCGCGCTTTCAGCCTGAGCTCGAGCGTCGCTCAGCGATGAGGCCAGAGCGGTCAGGTGGCCCATCTTTCGCAGTGGTCTGTGCTCGAGTTTGCCGTACCAATGGTAGTGAACGTTTGGCTGATCAGCTACGAGGCTGGGCCAGGTCTTCATCCGCCCGTCACTGAGTAGGTTGACCATCACCGCAGGGTGCTCCTGGCGGGTGGGGCCCGGTTGCCGGCCGGTGATGACCCGCATGTGCTGTTCGAACTGGGATGTGGGGCAGGATTCCAGGGTGTGATGCCCGGAGTTGTGGACCCGGGGCGAGATCTCGTTGACCAGCATTTCCCCTTCTGGCGTCAGGAAAAGTTCCACGGCGAAAATGCCGGCACCCTGCAGGCGGCCAATCGCCCGCCGGGTAATGGCGCTCGCCAGATCAGCCAGGCGCGCGGGAATCTCCGCGGGTGCCACGACCCGTTTCAGCACGTTGCCCAGCTCGTCGAATTCCAGCTCGACGGGTGGATAGCATTGCACCTGGCCGTCGTCGCGGCGCACAGCAACGACGGCGAATTCCCGGACGTCCGCGAGAAACGGTTCGATCACCGACGGCACAGGCCACAGGTCGCCGTCGTCGGGCCCTCTGATCACCTGTACCCCCTTTCCGTCGTAGCCGCCGCGCCGGGACTTCTGCACGAAGGGATAGCCGAACCAGGCGCCTACGACGCTCGTATCCGTCTCCGCATCGAGCGGGCGTCCGAGGTTCGTCGGCAGGCCATTGGCGACCAGCCAGCGCTTCTGGAGAAGCTTGTCCTGGAGCACCAGCATCGATGAAGGGTGAGGGTGTACGTTCACGGCGCCCTGTTCGAACCGAGCGGCCAGCATCTTCAGGGTTTCCGGCGGAATCTCTTCCACTTCGAAGGTGATCACATCCACCTCGCGGACCAATGTTTCGATGAGCTCGAGGTCGTCGAGCCGACCGTGCAGGAGACGATCGGCACTCAACGCCGCTGGGCTGTCCTCGTTGTGGGCGAGCACCGTTGTGTGCACATTCAGCCGCCGAGCGGCCTCGCAGAGATACATGGCCAGCTGGCCGCCACCCAGGATGCCGACTCGGGCGTCAGGTGCATTTCCGGCTGTCACTGCCTCAGCCATCCTCGCCACCCATGAAACCGAGGATCTGCAGAAGGCTCAGGAACAGGTTGTAGATCGCCACGAACAGGGTGACGGTGGCCATGATGTAGTTTGTCTCGCCGCCCCGGACGATGTTCTGGGTTTCGTAAAGAATGAGTCCGGACATGAGCAGCACGAAGATTCCGGAGACAGCCAGAGACAACATAGGCAGCGCCAGGAAGTAGGCGGCAAGTCCGAGCAGGAAGGCCGTGATGATCCCGATCATCAGGAAGTTTCCGAAGCGAAGCATGTCGATCGCCTGGCTGCTCCTGGCATAGGCGGACAGGGTGAAGAAGATCACGGCCGTGGTGCCGGCAGCGAGCGCAACCAGCGTTCCACCGTTAGCGAGGGACAGATAGGCTCCGAGTATGGGTCCCAGCGTGTAGCCCATGAAACCGGTCAGCGCGAAAACAGAAAGCAGGCCCCAGGCGCTGTTGCGCAGGTGTGAGGTCAGAAACAGCAGGCCGAAATAGCCGGCCAGCGTCAGCAGCAGTCCAGGTCCGGGTAACTGAAACGCAGCTGCAGTGGCTGCTACGGCGCCGCTGAACGCCAGCGTCATGCCCAGAAGACGGTAGGTATTCTTAAGAACGGTCTTAGCGGCCTGGCTCGGCGAGTGGGTATCGGAGCCGGCTGCCGGAACGTAAGGATCTGCGGATGAGAGTGCGCGGACATCCACGCGATCGGTGTTAGTGTTTGACATCGACTTCTCCTGTAGCCGGTGAACTGGCGTTAAACATACACGGTAGAAAAGGTCGGTCTATTCGATCTTTCTTATGCTTGAATGCGGTTTTATCGAACTGAATTGATATCGACAGAGGCCCGCGCTTCCATTCGACCGACCTGTGCCTATAAATCGATAATCTCGAATGGTAGTCGTTTCATCATCTAGTATATTCGATGTATCAAAGCAAGCGGATCTGAACTTATGCGTAACTGCCGGGTTCCCGGAATTCGAAAGTCACTTGCGGTGCTGGTTATGGCGCTGCTGGGGGCGCAGGCGTCTGCGGTGGAAGTACTGCCGGCCACTGAGCTGGCAGAGCACTGCGGTGAATTGACCGTAGCCGGCGGTCCAGCTGAGAATAGCGGCCGGTTCTGCTCGAACTACGTGCGGGGTTTCATCGATGGTGCTGTGGCTACTGATGTGCGGGTGATGATGAATGTCGAGGCGGAGTACGAGCTGCGCCGCAGTCTCACCGAGCGGGCGGTGGAGACGCGCATGCCAGGCCGGCATGAACAGCAGCGAGCGGCAGGCTACGCGGAATTCTGTCTGGGCAATCCTGTGCCGTTGCGGGAGGTGGTCCAGAAGGTGGCGCAGCACCTCGAAGACAGGCTGGCGACCATGGACACCTCTCTGGCCGCCCGGGATGTGGTGTACGCGGCACTTCGTGCGAACTACCCCTGCTGATCGAGGTTATCCGTGATGCGACACCTGAACTACAACCATCTGCTCTACTTCTGGACCGTCGCGAGCGAGGGCAGCATCGCCCGGGCTGCCGAGGTGCTGCACCTCACGCCTCAGACCATCAGTGGTCAGCTCAAGCTCCTTGAAGAGACCATCGGCGAGCCGCTCTTTCTGCGCGCGGGGCGGGGCCTGGTGCTGACCGACACCGGCAGGGTTGTGAGCCAGTATGCGGATGAAATCTTCTCGCTCGGCGCGGAACTCAGCCAACGGATGCGCGGCGGCGAAACGGGCGCTCCCGTCAGCTTCAATGTTGGCATCGTGAACTCCATCGCGAAGCTGATTGCCTATCGGATCATTGAACCGGCGCTCGAGCTCGAAGACGAGGTCCGCATCGTCTGCACGGAGGGTGAATTGGATACCCTGCTGGGCGAGCTGGCCGTCCACAAGCTAGACCTGGTCATCTCGGACCGTGCCATTCCATCAGGACTCCATGTCCGGGCTTACAACCACGCGCTTGGCAGCAGCCCGGTGCAGTTCTTCGCTCAGAAACACCTGGCCTATCGCTATGTTCGGAGCTTTCCCGACTGCCTCGACGGTCGCAAAGTGCTTCTTCCGGTTACCGGCAGCCCGCTTCGGCGGAGCCTGGAGGAATTCTTCGATCGTAAAAATGTTGTGCCGAAAGTGGTCGCAGAGTTCGATGACAGCGCCCTTCTCAAGGTCTTTGGTGAGGCCGGTGCGGGTTTCTTTCCAGCGCCCGCGGCGATAGCAGAGCAGGTGGAGCACATGTATCACGCCCGGATGATCGGCGACGTGGACGGTGTGACCGAAAGTTTCTATGCCATCTCGCCGGAACGTAAGATCAAGCACCCGGCAGTTGTTCGCATTACGGAAGTTGCGCGCGAGCGGCTGTCCAGCTGATCCCGCCGAGTAATCTCCGGCGTCTGCTTACATCTCTTCGCGCGCGCAGAAAAGCGCCACAGATGGCTGTGCGTCCGTCCGCGTGCTGGGCCGAGACCCGCATTGGATCGCCGCTGGCGAATCGCCCGGTCAGCTCGCATATGAATTGCTTCCCGTTGTGTCCTTCCACCTCGCTGAAAGCGACTCTCGGGTTCGAAATGCTGCTGACCAGCGGTGCGAGTGTCAGGTTGAACTGATGCTCGATAACAGGCTGCCAGGTGGTTTCCAGGTTCTGAGAGATTGAAAGGTTGGGCTGCATCTTCTGTCCTCTGCTGTAGCGTGGGCCAAGTCTAGGGACGGGATCTGCATGGACAATCAGAATATGTTGCGCGGTTCGTTCGGTGCAGCCGATGTTTCTGCGGGGTCGGGAAAATCGATGATCGGTGCTCAAACAATCTGATTTTCCGGATGTGCGGCAGGCGGGATACTTTGCCCACATTCGCTCAGAAGGATATCTCATGGATCTGAACAAGGTTGTTAGCGCGCTTGGCAGCAGCGGCTTTCTTGGTGGGTTTGCCGGTGGCGCGGCCGGGGGCGCCCTGACCAGCGCGTTGATGGGCAAGAAAGGTGGGAAGCATGCCAAGACTCTGCTGAAGGCCGGCGGCCTTGCCGCGGTCGGAGGCCTCGCCTGGAAGGCCTATCAGAGCTATCAGCAGACTCAGTCTGGCGGCCAGCAGAGTCAACCTGGCGGCGCCAACCAAGGTGCTGCGGTGGCCCGGGAGGCAGATTTCAGGATCCCCACTGGTGATGCCTCCGCAGGCTCGCGGGGTTTGCTGCTGGTGCGGGCCATGATCGTCGCGGCTAACGCGGATGGCCATCTGGATGAAGTCGAGCGGCGGCGGATTCTGTCTCGAGTAGAGAGCCTGCAACTGGATGCCGACGAAAAGTCACTGGTTGTGAGCGAACTGCTACACCCGGGCACGATGGATGAAGTTATCGGCGCTGTACGCGATCAGACGGAGGCGATTGAGGTCTATGCCGCCAGCCTGCTGGCGGTGGACGAAACCCGCCGGGAGGCGAAAGCCTATCTGAGCACATTGGCAGTGCGACTGGGTTTGCCGACGATTCTGGTCGAAGGGCTCAGCGAGGAGCACAGCATGGCGAGACATCGGGAAAGCCGATCTGTCGACATTGGAAAAACCGAGTATTCGGAAGAGTGTTCCGCAGGCACGATGCGCGCCGTCTCAACTCAGTCCAGAGGTAACCAGCATGTGGTTGGATGACCCTTTCCGTTCAGTTATCGCCGCGACCATTCTGCTCGCCGCCGCTGTCACCACCATCGCGGTCGGCATGTCCATTGTCGATCTGTTCGTCTGAGCAACCGCGACGCAGGACTCTGATATCAGGGTGATATCAGAGCCATTCCCTGTGCCGGCGCTTCAGTCTTGGCGCCGCTCGAAGGTGTAAGGCTCCAGGGTGTCCTGGGCACGGACCCGGAACTTGTGCCAGTAGCCGCCGCCGTAGTAAGCGAGGCTGCCTGGCTCCCCTTCGCCGTGGCCGTTGTAGTACGAGAGACAGTCCCTGAGCGGCGCCGTGGCGATATCTGCGGCCTTACAGTGCTCCGCATACTTATCCTCTGAGGCCTGATCCACGTCCACCACATTGTCGCCCCGCTCTCTCAGCGTCTCCAGCATCCAGACGACGTAATCTGCATGGGTGTCGATGGCATCCGTGAAGTTGAAACTGCCGCCCCCACCCTGAGGGCCGGAGATGATGAAGAGGTTGGGGAAGCCTTTGGAATGGATGCCGAGAAACGTCCGGGTGCCGCCGTCATGCCATTTTTCGTTCAGAGTGACGTTGTCGCGGCCACGGATCATGTTGAAGGTCGAGGTGGCCATCCACTGAAAACCGGTGGCGTAGATAAGTACGTCCAGGGGATACTCAACGCCGTCGTGCACCACACCGCGCTCATTGATTTCCTTGACGCCCATCGGGGCCGTATCCACCAGATGGACGTGCGGCAGATTGAACGTCGGCAGGTACTCGTCATGGAAGGTGGGGCGCTTGCAGCCATACGGGTAGTAGGGTTTTAAGGCTTCGGCCGTCTTCTTATCCTCGACGATGGCATCCACCCGCGCGCGGATCTGCTCCATGATGCGGAAGTTCGACTCCAGCTGCGCGTCAATCATCTCTTCGGGCGAAAGCGCGCGCTCGTGCTCCTTACGCTCCTTGAAGTCCGGCACCCGGCCGGCCAGGTAATCGTCGTTCGCCTTGATTGCCGTGCGCCCGGCTGAGATCTTCGAGAAGCGGGCGCGACGGGCTCTGGCCCAGCCCGGCTCATGTTTCCAGGTCTCGATCTCTTCCTCAGTGGTAGCGCGCTGATCGCGGACGTCGATCGATGAGGGCGTGCGCTGGAAGACGTACAGCTCTTTGACGATCTTGGCGATCTCCGGGATCACCTGCACCGCGGTCGCGCCCGTGCCGATGATGCCGACCGTTTTGCCTTCCAGATCCACGTTGTAGTCCCAGCGGGAGGTGTGGAAGGACTCGCCCTGATATTTCTGCATGCCGTCGATGCGGGCGAGTTTCGGTGTGGTGAGAATGCCGTTGGCCAGTATCACGTAGCGGGCCCGCATGGCGTCGCCGCGATCGGTGTGCACGGTCCAGCGGCCCGCGGCATCGTCCCAGTCGGTGCGCTCGACGGTGGTGTGGAACAGGCAGTGGTCGTAGAAGCCGAACTTCTCCGCCATGTTCTGACAGTACTCCATGATCTCGAAGCCGGAGGCGAACTTCATGGTCGGGATGTAGCCCATCTCCTCCAGCAGCGGCAGGTAGGAATACGCCTCCACGTCACAGGCGATGCCCGGATAGCGGTTCCAGTACCAGGTGCCACCCACATCGCCGCCCTTCTCGCAGAAGCGCACATCGGTGAAGCCGGCCTGGCTGAGCTTGTGCCAGAGCAGCAGGCCTGCGAAGCCCGCGCCCACCACCAGCACCTCGCACTCGTCATCGAGTGCTTCTCTGGGGATCGGGTCCTCCGAGTACACGTCCTCCAGGTAGCGGGCGAACTCACCCTCCATGGCCATGTAGTCGGCGGCGCCCCGCCGAGCCTCTTTGAAGTCCCGGTATTTGGCCTGCTCTTCAGCATTGAATACCGCGCCGGCTGGCTGCTCCGGCAGTACCTTCAGGGACTCGTCTTCGACGATCGAGTAGCCTTTACCGGCAATCTTGTCCGTGGCCTTCGCTGCGCGGGTGTTGAAGATTTTCTGCCCGGTTTCCGGATCGGTGCTGATAGCCGCGGCCATTTCATGCTCCCCTGCTAGGTGATGGGTGTTTGTGCGAAACAACGAATCTACCGAAATCTGAATGTTTCTGCTCAGTTCCTGCCCGTTGTTTGCGCGCCGGTTAGCGCTGCCGCTCAGGTGGCAGGGGCGCAAAGTCTCCGGGTCGCCCTTCAGCGTTGGCTGCCAATGCTTCCTGGATTTCCTCAGTCTGTAGAAACGTCGTGTTCCAGATGGCGATGTAATCCAGTCCATCTGCGGTGCTGTGGTCGCGGGCGTAGTTGATCATGCGCTTACAGCCGTAAACGGCGAGCGGCGCCTTGCTGGCGATCTCCTCGGCGACGGACATCACGGCAGACAGCATGGTCTCGTGGTCGGGATAGACCTCGTTGATCAGGCCCATGGACTTGGCTTCCCGGGCGGGCACGCGCCGACCCGTGTAGGCCATCTCGCGCACGTAGCCCTCGGGGATCAGCTTGACCAAGCGAGGGAAGGTGCCGACATCGGCCGTCATGCCGATATTCGTTTCCTGGATGGTCAGGAAGGCGTCCTCCGTCGCGTAGCGGATGTCGCAGGCGACGGCGAGATCCACGCCACCGCCGATGGCACCGCCCTGAATGCAGACGAGCACCGGGATCCGCGCCTCCTCCAGGCAGTTGAAAGATTGCTGGGTCCGCAGAACCTGCGGGTAGAAGGCAGCGCCCGCCTGTAGCCTGCGCTGCTTCTTTTCCTGCTCGGTGGGTGGGTCGCCGCGATCGGACGCGCCTGACGAGAAACTGCTCAGATCCAGACCGGCGCAGAAATGCGGGCCGGTGGAAGATATGATAATGACTCTGGCCTTTGCGCCCTGGTCGATGTCGCGGATGATGGCCGGCAGTTCCCGCCAGAAGTCTGCGGTGATGCTGTTGCGCTTCTCCGGGCGGGTCATGACGACGTGGGCGATGTGGTTTTCGATGCTGACGTCGAAGCAGTTGTAGGTCATCGGTCTCTCGTCTTCAGTGGGACCTTTACATTGTAGTAGAGGTAGCGACCACTGGAGCGTTGGGAAAGGCTGGTTCTTACAGCTTTAGGGCGTGCGGTCTGAAATCACGATGAGAGTAAGGGGGAACGGTCGGATTGGCGCGCCCGGTGCGATTCGAACGCACGACCTTTGGCTTCGGAGGCCAACACTCTATCCGGCTGAGCTACGGGCGCGTGGGGCGGAGGATTCTACGGTTTAGCGAACCGGGATGCCAGCGGCGGACTACTTCTGCCGCCAGCCGCCATTCGTCAGGATCCAGCCGCCCATGGCCGTGCGTTCGATGGCCTTCTTGCCCGCCAGTGCCTGCACCTGTTCCAGGGTGAGATCGTTGCTGCCGGCGATGCGCTGATACTCGGCGCGTCGCTTGTCGTTCACTTCTTTCACCAGGTTCACCACGTCTCCCGGCGCGTTCTCGTCTACCAGCCCCAGGTAGCCGTCTGCTCGTTCGCCGACGAGCCCGTCGCTTTTTGCCTGGTCCAGTTCGGCGCCGAAAGCGAGCCCGGCCCAGCTCAGGGCGAGGATCGGCAGAAGGGTTCTAAGGGATCGTAATATGGTGCGCATAGCTGACTCGTACCGGCCGTTAAAAGAGATCGCTGTCTTCACTGAAGAGATCGTCGAGTTCCTTGTCTACTTTGACCAGAATCTCGTGTTTTATGTTCACATTCAGATTGATGGTGATCGGTTCGTCCGTCGCGACTTTGACCGTTGGCGTACAGCCAAAGGTAAGTGCCGCAATGAGGAGTGGGAATGCAGAAGTTCGCACTGGGGGGTGATCCTCTGATGGATGGTTGAACCAGGTCGCAACATACTCTGCCTGACTGCGATGAACAAACGCTGAATCGGCACGGCGTGACCAAGTTCATCGGGTGATCCGTCGTTCGAGCGTTTTTGTGAAGTTATCCTGCAGGCGCAGGGATTTGAGCAGCACGGGAATGTTCTCAGAGATATTGAGATTGAAGTGCACGGGGCGGCCGTTCTCCAGGTCCGGGTTGCTGCCTTCCAGCCTCACGCCGAGCAGCATGTTGCCCTCGCTGTCGTAGTTCACGTTTACGGCCAGCGCTTCGTAGTTGAAGTTCTCCAGGGCCTTCAGCGCGATGTCCAGGCCGGGTTGGGTGACGGCCGCTGTGAGGTCGGGGGAAAGCATTATTTTTCCGGGGATACTGGCAGTTACCGCACCGGCTTCGATGTCCAGGGCGTTGCCGCGGAGTGACACAGGAATGGTGCCGGAAAGGCGTCCGCTGCCACTCACGTTCTCCCCCTCCAGCGCCAGGA
>Ga0316191_10002454_pt1 | contig 13479 bp, 9 predicted proteins | sample Eddworburr2cm_MG_FD_204928 | JGI IMG/M metagenome (GOLD analysis project Ga0316191, IMG submission 204928) | Coastal sediment microbial communities from Maine, United States - Eddy worm burrow 2 cm | ecosystem: Environmental > Aquatic > Marine > Coastal > Sediment | place: USA: Maine | collected...
CGTCGAATATCTGGCCGTCCGAAAGCTCAAGACCGACAAGAAGGGGCCGATTCTCTGTCTCATCGGGCCGCCCGGCGTGGGTAAGACCTCGCTCGGCCGTTCGGTTGCGCGCGCAGTCGGACGCAAGTTCCACCGCATCAGCCTCGGCGGCGTCCACGACGAGGCCGCGATTCGTGGTCACCGGCGCACGTACGTCGGCGCCCTTCCCGGCCAAGTCATCCAAGGGATGAAGAAGGCCACCACGATCAACCCGGTCTTCATGCTCGACGAGATCGACAAGGTTGGGCACGACTTCCGGGGCGACCCTGCGGCGGCGCTGCTCGAAGTGCTCGACCCCGAGCAGAACGACACCTTCAGTGACCACTACCTCGAGATTCCGTACGACCTCTCGAAGGTCATGTTCATCGCCACGGCCAACGTCGGCGACACCATCCCCGCACCGCTTCGCGACCGCATGGAGATCATCGAGATTCCCAGCTACACCCGCCGCGAGAAAGCTGACATCGCGCGCGTGCATCTCGTGCCGAAGCAGCTCGAGGAGCATGGTATCAAGCCCGAGCAGGTCACCCTCGAAGACGCGGCCATCGATTCGATCATCGATCACTACACCCGTGAGGCCGGCGTTCGTAACCTCGAGCGTCAGATCGCAAGCGTTATTCGTGGGGTCGCCGTGAAGGTCGCAGAGGGTGAGGAGGGGCCGTGGACCATCTCCGACGAGGAGTCGCTGCGGCCTTACCTGGGCTCGCCTCGGTTCAGCTCAGAGGTCGCGGAGCGCACCGCAGAAACCGGCGTCGCGACCGGGCTCGCCTGGACGTCCGTCGGCGGTGAGATCCTCTTCATCGAATGCACCAAGATGCATGGCACGGGCAAGCTTCAGCTCACCGGCCAGCTCGGTGACGTGATGAAGGAATCCGCACAAACGGCGATGAGCTATGTTCGAACGCGCGCAAAGGCGTTCGGCATTGCTGAGGACTTTCTCGAGAAGAGCGACGTCCACATTCACATCCCAGCCGGTGCAATGCCGAAGGACGGGCCGAGTGCGGGCGTCACCATGATGACAGCCATCGTCTCGTTGCTAACGGGCATTCACGTGCGTCACGACGTCGCGATGACGGGCGAGATCACGCTGCGCGGCCGCGTGCTGCCGGTCGGCGGCGTCAAAGAGAAGGTGCTCGCTGCGCACCGTGCTGGAATCAAGCGCGTCATTCTTCCCGAGCGCAACATCGCCGACCTCGATGAGGTTCCGGAGGAGGTTCGGGAGACCCTCGAGTTCGTGCCGGTGTCCAAGATGGACGCCGTCCTGGCGAACGCGCTCCTCGACCCAGATCGCCTCAAGCTCGACCTGAGTGATCCGCGCCCCGACAAGAGCGAAGGCGAGTCGGTCCAAGCCGCCCCGTAAAGGGTGGTCGGTGCAGTGAAGCGTTGATAGTCTCCGCGCATGGGTGAGATCAAGACTACGGTCCTCGGCGCGGGTTCGTGGGGCACGGCGTTGGCGAAGCTACTCGCCGACCAGGGCTATCCGACCCGACTTTGGGCACGCCGCGACGTCATGGCTGAGGCCATTCAGAGCGATCGCGAAAATCAGGCCTACCTGCCTGGGTTCCCGTTGCCAGACACGCTCGAGACGACCTCTGACCTAGAATATGCGCTCGACGGGAGCGACCTCATCGTCTGCGTCGTCCCGACCCACGGGCTCAGGGAAGTGCTCAAAGACGCGGCGCCCTTATTCAGCGCGAACGCTCCAATCGTCAGCGCCACCAAGGGCATCGAGATCGACAGCCTCATGCTGGTTTCGGAGCTCTTCGAAGACATTCTTCCCGAGTCCCAGCACCGGCAGCTCGCCTATCTAGGCGGCCCGAGCTTCGCGAAGGAAGTCGCCGCCTGCCTTCCGACCGCAGTCTCGGTCGCCGGGCACGACGCCGACATGGTGGCCATCGCGCAAGAGGCATTCACCACGGAGCGCTTCCGCGTCTACAGCACCGATGACGTCGTTGGCGTCGAGCTCGGTGGCGCACTGAAGAACGTCGTAGCCATCGCGGCGGGCATCAGTGACGGCCTCGGATTCGGACACAACACCCGCGCCGGCCTGATCACGCGCGGGCTCGCGGAGATCTCACGCCTTGCGATTGCGAAAGGCGCAAACCCACTGACCCTCGCAGGTCTGAGCGGAATGGGAGACCTCGTGCTCACCTGCACCGGTGACCTCTCGCGGAACCGCAACGTCGGCCTTCAGATCGGGCAGGGGAAGTCGCTCAAGGAAATCCTGGGCAGCATGCAAATGGTCGCCGAGGGTGTACGCACCACAAAGAGCGCGAAAGCGCTTTCCGAGCGCGACGGCGTCGACATGCCGATCACGCAGGAAGTGTACGCAATGCTCTACGAAGACAAGCCGCCCATCAAGGCGGTGGGCGACCTGATGACCCGGCCGCTACGGGCCGAGCGCGAGTAATGGAAGGCGGACGCTTTCGGCTGCTCTACTTGATCCTCGTTCCCGCGATCCTCATCGCCGCCGGAATCCTGGGTTACTATACGTTTCTCTCCGCGCGCGAGCACACCCAGCTCGGCGAGCAGACAATCGCGCAGTCGCTGCTGTCGGTAGCCCAACAGCGAGTCGGACGCATCGAACGTTACATCGACATCGCAGACCGCACGGTCTTTCGTCTCGTTGATCCGAATGACTCGAGCACGATCGATACCGTTTGGCTGCCTCAGGCCCCGGCCCAAACGCCGAGTGTGAGCTCGGTTCTACTGATCGATCAGAACGGCAACCTGATCCAATGGGCGAGCCGGGAGGACAAAAAGTCGCGCAGAGCATTTCTACGCGTATTCCGGCAGCATCTCGTGAGCTCGCTCGAGCTCGACTCCCCGGATCCGGGGCGGCTCCGCCACGTGCACGAACAGATCGACGGGCAGAGCTACCTCCTGTCGTACCGGGAGCATTCGACGCTCGCCGGTCAGATTACGTACATCGTCGCTCATCACGACACGCAATACCTGGTCGACGAAGTTTTCCCGATGATGTTTGTTTCGGACGAGACGACTCCGGTCTACGACATCGTCGACGAAAGTAACCAACTGGTGTTCGGTCCGGATCTCTCCGAAGCCGGCGTGTACACGGTCCACCACCGTTTCCCCACAACGCTCTACCGTTGGAGCCTGCAAGTAGCGCCGCGTCAGGCCGCACGCCTTCAAGCCCGGGGACGCTCCCGCATGCGCGGAGAGGTGGCCCTGCCGCTGATGTCGTTTGCGATCATCCTGCTCAGCGCCATTTTCTTCATCTACGCCGCGGAGAAAGAGCGTCGGCTCAACCAGCTGAAGAGCGAGCTGATGGCCAACGTGTCCCACGAGCTCAAGACCCCCCTCTCGGTCGTTCGGATGTTCGCAGACATGCTTCGGTCCGGCCGCGTGCCAAGTGAGGAACGCAAGCTCGAATATCTGGACATCATTTGCAGAGAGTCCGAGCGCCTCACCTCGCTGATCGACAACGTGCTGGATTTCTCCGCGCTCGAAGGTGGCCAAGGGCCGTATCGACTGAAGCGGGGAGACCTGGGCGACGCTGTCGACCGCGCGCTCGATGCGTTCCGTTATCGTAGCGAGCAAGACGGCGTACAGATTCATCTACAGAGGCCCGACGTGCTCCCACCTGTGCTGATCGACCAGGAAGCGATCGCCCTGGCGGTGATCAATTTGCTCGATAATGCCGTAAAGTACGGCGGACAGACGCCGGTCGATCTCGAGCTCACCAAGAAACGCTTCTCCGTGGACGTCGCGGTTCGGGACCACGGGCCGGGCATCCCTGCCGACTCACTTCGCCGCGTGTTCGAGCGATTCTATCGAGGACCCCACACCAACCCAACCCGGGGCTCAGGGATTGGGCTCTCGCTGGTTAAGAACATCGCACAAGCCCACGGGGGGCGTGCATGGGCGAAAAACGCCCCTGGCGGCGGTGCGGTCGTCGGCTTCTCAATTCCGATTGCCTCAGTCTGATCGGCGCATCTTTGCCGCAGCACCCGAGTGCGGCTATCTTCGCGGCGATGTCAGAGGACGAACGCGGAATTCTGCTCGTCGAAGATGACCCGGCTCTCGCACTCGGCCTCTCCGACAGCCTTCGGTTCGAAGGGTACCGTGTCGTCCACACGGCCAAAGGAGAAGAGGCGATCGAGCTCGCAGCGTCCGAGGATATCGGCTGCGTGATCCTCGACCTCATGTTGCCCGACCTCAACGGCTATCAGGTCTGCGAAACCATCCGCAGCTCGGACCCTATTTTGCCGATCCTCATGCTGACAGCGCGAGGACAGGAGGCGGATAAGATTCGCGGCCTCGAGGCAGGCGCTGACGACTATGTCACCAAGCCTTTCTCGATCGGTGAGCTCGTGGCGCGCATCCGAGCATTGTTCCGGCGTGCGGGGCGCTCGGTGCGGCCTTCCCAGGCGGAAATTCGTATCGGCGACATCAACATCGAGACCGGCTCGCAGACCTTGACCAGCGGCTCGGACACGATGCATTTGTCGTTTTATGAGGTCGAGTTGCTGAAGTACCTGTGGGAGCGCCAGGGCGAGCCCGTCTCGCGAGACGAAATTCTAGAGAAGATCTGGGGTCTGGAAGCCGGCCCCAACAACCGCACGGTCGACAACTTCATCGTCAAGCTGCGGCGCAAAATCGAACCCAAGCCCGACCGCCCCGTGCACATCCTCACGGTCTACGGCACCGGGTACAAGCTCGTGTGTTGATCCGATGGGAACCGGGGTCACCACGTTCCTTTGGTATGGCCTGTGCGGCGGCGTCGTCGCGCTCACGATCGTGGTGGGCGTGGGCCTTTTCATGTGGGGGACCCACCGAGAGAAGCGAAATCGCCGAGATCTGCCGCCGTCTTGACCTGGTGCAGGCCGGTCGTTACAACCAAGCCGCTTGCGAGCAAATGGAGCTGGACGAGGAGAGTCTTTGCCGCGAAAAGAACAACGAGGCGGACTTGGCCGCCGGCTGGCGATAGGCATCTACTCAATTGCGCTGGCCTACCTGGTCATCGTGGGCTTCGCCTCGGTCATTCCGCAGGTTTTCTGGCCTGAGAGCGATGACTCGTTCGATCTCGAGTGCTCAGATGGCCTCCAACTGCTTCGGCACGAGGTCGATGAGCTCAGGCTGGCATACCTGGCGAGCAATGAAACCGACCCTGCGGAGCTCCGAAGCGCCCTCAAATCTTGGGATCTTCGTCTAAACGCGCTGGCCAAACGGTGCGAAGAGGACCAAGTACACTTGCTCAATCAATACCGATACCGTGTCGAGCTCGGCCTCCAGAGGTACATGCGTGAAGACGCACCTCTCGCCAATAGCGTCACCGAGGCGCTGGGCTCGCAACCGGACCCCCAATCACCCGAGACACCGGAGCCCACTCCATGACCGAGACGCCCGAACCCGAAGCGGAAGGCGACCAGACGTTTGCAGATCTTGGCATCCACGACGACGTCCTCGAAGCCATCGAAGAGATGGGTTGGGAGACCCCAACCCCCGTACAGCGCGACTGCTATCCACTCGCCATCGCAAAACACGACGTCATCGTTCAATCTCGAACGGGCACTGGCAAGACCGGCGCGTTCGGAATTCCGCTGGTCGATGGACTTCTCTCGGACGATGGCGACGAGCAAGCGCTGGTGCTCGCGCCAACGAGAGAGCTCGCGCTTCAGAGTGCGCGTGAAATCGCAAAGCTCGGCGCTCGACGCGGCATCGACACCGTCGCCGTCTATGGCGGGGCATCGATGGAGCAGCAGGTCCGCGCGCTCGACGAAGGCGCACGCGTCATCAGCGGGACACCCGGACGTGTCCTCGATCACCTCAAGCGCGGGACGATGAAGGCATCACAGCTGCGAGTCTTGGTGCTCGACGAAGCGGACGAGATGCTGTCGATGGGCTTCGCCAAGGAGCTCCACGCCATCATCGAAAGGCTCCCGAAAAAGCGTCAAACCCTGCTGTTTTCGGCGACGGTCGACCGGGCCATCAAGCGTGTCGCTGAAAAGTACATGACCGACCCGCAGTTCTTAGGGCTCTCGGGCGATCACGTCGGCGCCCTCGGCGTCGAGCACTTCGTCTACATGGTCAGTGGCGTTGGGCGCGTTGCAAACCTAATCACGGTTCTCGAAACCGAGGATCCTGAGAGCGCGCTCATCTTCTGCAACACCAAAGCCGAAACCGAAGAGGTCTCGGCTGCGCTGCAGCGTGGGGGCTTCAATGCCGAGTGGTTGAACGGCGACCGGCCTCAACGCGAACGGGAAGAAGTGCTCGGGCGTGTGCGCCGTGAAGAGATTCGGTTCTTGGTTGCGACCGACGTCGCGGCGCGAGGCATTGACGTGTCTCACCTCACGCACGTCATCAACTTCTCGTTACCCTCGAACGTCGAGCAGTATGTCCACCGCACCGGGCGAACCGGACGCGCCGGGCGGACCGGCACGGCGATCACGCTCGTTGGCCCAACCGAGCTAGGCATCCTCTACTACCTCCGCCTGCAGTACCGGATCTTCCCCGTGGAGCGGACGCTCCCGAGTGAGGGCGAGCAACGCACCCGGCAGGAAGCCGACCGGATCGCACTGATCGACGCCGCCTACCCCAAGGCGCCGACGGAGAGCGAGCTCGCGTTGGTGCGGCGGTTCATGACCCACGCGGACGCGGAGCGCATGCTCGCGGGCTTGTTGGGCGCGTTTTTCGGCACCGAGACGGAGGATGTCGACAAGGTCGCTGCCTCTCGCCGGCGACGCGGCAAGGAGCACGTCGACGCCCACAGCAATGGCAATGGTAATGGCAACCGCAAAGTGCGGAAGCCCGTGCCCGAAGAGGCGGAAGAGGCCCCGACGGCGACCTTGTATGTAAACGTAGGCCGACGCGACGAGCTCAAGGCGTCCGAGCTGGGCCGCCTGCTCCGAGACCGTACGGGCCTGAAGCGCAAGGAAATCGGCCGCATACGGGTGCGCGACGAGCACGCGCTGGTCGACGTTCCGGAGGACCGAGCCCAAGACGTCATCGAGTCGATGGCGGGCGCGGTGCTGAAAGACCGGGAGCTCGAGCTCGAGCTGGCGAAGAGCGACTGACCCCGTAAAATGCCTTTGGCACCACGGGGCTGTGGCCTCCAAATTTGGGGACTGGTGCCCCGGTCGTCTATCTTGATCTGCGTAGATGCCGGAGGGGATTGCGTCGACGAGACCGGAGCCATCAGGGTTACACCCTGGGGCGGTGGTCGGTGGAAGATTCGAGGTCATCGATCAAATCGATGAGGACCCGCAGGCAGTCGTGTGGTCAGCGAAAGACCAGCAGACCAAGCGCGCGATTCTCGTCCGTGTCATCCGGCCTGAGCTCGTTTCGTCGGAGACGGCGCCCGATTTTCGAGAGGCCTGCCGGACCGCGGCGACCCTTTCACATCGCAACATCGCGCGGGTCTTTGGTGTTGGCCGGACACCCAAGGGCGAGCACTTCATCGCGGGAGAATGGATCGACGGGACTCGCCTCTCGGATTTCATTCAGGAGCGCAATGGCGATCCGATCTCGCTGCGAGGCGTTTACAACGTCGTCGCACACCTCTGCAGCGCACTCAGCTACGCCCACGAGAAGGGACCACACGGGACACTTCGTCCCAGCATCGTTTGGGTCACGCGCGGCGGACGGGTCAAAGTTCACGACTTCGGGGTGGGCCAAGTGCTCCTGGGCGCCGCCGGGGCCGATGCATTCAAGAGCACAGACCATGCTTGCTTGGCGCCCGAGGTGAAGCGCGGCGAGCCCGCAACGCCGCAAACCGATGTGTTTGGGATTGGAGCCATCCTGTACGAGCTGCTCACGACACGCTCTCCCGGGTCCGACTTCGTCGCGCCCTCGCACGCTCGCGATGACATTCCGGCCGCGATGGACGGCATCTTGTTCCAGTGCTTGGCGCCGGATCCCAAGGATCGCTTCGATTCGCCGGAAGCGGTGCGCAACGCACTATTGCCGTTCGTCACCGAGGCCAACTCCCTTCCCCCTCCCGCCGATGTCGGTGTGGGCGTCGACATCGACTTGGGCTCGGTCCTCCCGCCTCCGGATCTCGAGATTCCCATGTTCTCGCTGGCGCCGCTGGCGCCGCAGCAGCCTCTAGCTCCGCCACCGGCACCCAAGCGTGGTCTGATGAGCATGATCAACCAGCTCTCGGCCGATACGAAGCAGCGCTGGATGGTTGCCCAAGACAAGATGGACCACGGGCCATTCAACGCCCGCGAGCTCATCGAGCGGCTCAACGTCGGCGACTTCTCTGGGGACGACCTCACGTTCAACACCGACACTGGCGAGCGCAAAGCGCTCCGCGAGTGGCCGGAGTTCCGCGACTTCATCCTCCAGCGCGAGCACCAAGACACCACGGCGGCCGAACAAGCGGCCCGCGTGAATGCGCACCGCTCCGAGAAGCGCTCTTCCGCAATGAAGTGGCTCATCGCAGCATCGCTCATCGGTCTCGTCGTGATTTCGGTCGGAGGGTTCCTCCTGTCCCGCTCGAGTGACATCCGAGAAGCAGCATCGACCGAGCTCGGCGACCTCTTCAAGCTCGGCAAGATCACGACAGGCGAAGCCGGCCTGCTCCCAGACCCGCCCGTGAAGCGGCGCAAGCGCGGCTCGAGCGCAGCGCCTCCGGCGAAGCGAAACGGCGGCTTCTTCAGCTACAACGAGGCGATGAGCCAAGCCATGGAGATTGGCGACGCGTCTCAGGGCGGCGGCGAAGGCCGACTCACCGGCAGCCAGGTCGCCAGCGTAATGAACCGCAACCTCAACCGCTTCTATGGCAAGTGCGTGATTCCTGAAGTGAAGAGCGGCGGCAAGCCGGGGAACGTGAAAGTCGACTTGGCCATCGCGGGCAACGGCTCGGTCATGGGCACAACAGTCCACGGCGGCAGCGCGGGATTCCAAGGCTGCATGGGCCAGCAAATCAAGAGCGTCCGCTTCCCGACCTTCGGAGCCCCACGCATGGGCGCCCGCTACAGCTTCACCGTCAACTGAGGCCGAAAGGCCTCAGACCGCTAACCGCTGAGCCGCAGACCAACCTGTTACCCATGTCTCCGGTTTGTCCTGTTACCTATGTATCCGGTCCGTACCGGCGGCACAGCGGCTCGCGGTTAGCGGTCTGCGGTCTGAGACTTCAGCGCTGCTGCGACCTTTGGGATTCTGGAGAAGCTGTCTTTGTCGGCTGCTTTGTCGAGGGCGTCCTCTGGGCTTACTTTGCCCGCGGCGACCAGCTTTTCCAGTACCGCGTCGATGCTTTGCATTCCGTAGCTTCCGCCGCTCTGGATGAGGCTGGTGAGCATGGAGGTCTTCGCCTCGCGGATCGCTGCTGCAACGCCGGAGGTGCCGATCAGGATTTCCTGGGCGGCGACGCGGCCGGTTCCGTCTGCTGTTCTCAGGAGCTGCTGGGCGACGATGCCTGCAAGCGAATCGGCGAGCATGCCGCGGATCTGCGGTTGCTGGCTCGCGGGGAACGCGTTGACGAATCGATCGATCGTCGCCGGCGCCGAGTTGGTGTGAACGGTAGCGAAGATCAGGATGCCGAAGCTGGCGAGCTGGAGCGCCATCTGCATCGTCTCGCGGCCACGAAGCTCGCCTACGAGAATCACGTCCGCGTTCTCGCGGCCAGCGCTGCGAATCGCGTCGGCGAAGCTCGGCGTGTCGTCGCCCACTTCGCGATGGGTGATCTGGCACTTCTTCGGCGTGTGGACGAACTCGACCGGGTCCTCGATGGTGAGAATGTGCCCTTCCCGGTTTCGGTTGATGTGATCGAGCATTGCCGCGAGCGTCGTGCTCTTGCCGCTACCCGTAGGCCCCGTCACCAACACCAGACCTGAGCGCTTCTCCGCGAGGTCGATCGCCGCCTTTGGCAGTCCGAGTTGATCGGTGGTCAGGATCTCGCTTGGAATCGTTCGGAAGACGGCGCCCGGCCCGGTCGTCTTGTAGAGGTAGTTGGCTCGGAATCGTGCCTTGTCCTCGTAGCCATACGCGAAGTCGAGGTCACGATACGCGTGAAAGTAGACGCGTCTGTCTTCGTTGATGATCTCGTCCATGAGACGCACGATCGTAGGATGGTCCAGCGGCTCGTTCTCGATGGCAACGAGCTCACCTTTGGCGCGAATCATCGGGGGGTAGCCGATCGACAAATGAAGGTCGGACCCTCCCCTCTCGAGCAACATATCGAAATAACGATCGAGCTCTGGCATCGGTTATCCGCCCTTCTTCGAGAATAGGTTTCGCACGGCGCCCTTCTTTCCCGGCTCCGTCCCTCGCGGCGTGGGCGGTTGCGGCGGCTGTGCGGGGCCGAGGACCCGGGGGTCGTCGGCGAACGTCTTGGCGATTTCCATAGAAATGGTCTCGGCCGATAGGAGCTGGTTCAGGGAGTCTTCGATGCGAATCATTCCGAACGCACGCCCACGCTGCAGGAGACTCGGAAGTTGGAACAGCTTGTCGTCGCGGATGAGCGTCCACAACGCCATTCCGCCTGTCAGGAGCTCGACTGCGACGACTCTGCCATCGCCGTCTTTTCGCGGAACCAATCGCTGGCTCACCACGAACTTGAGCACACCCGCCAGCGTGGCTCGCACCTGGGACTGGTCGTCGGGCGGGAACATGTCGATCAAGCGGTCGATCGTGCGAGCGCCCGACGGCGTGCTCATCGTAGCAAACACCAGGTGGCCGGTCTCGGCTGCCTCCAGAGCTTTTTCGACGGTCTCGCGATCACGGAGCTCGCCTATCGCGATCACGTCGGGGTCCTCCCGAAGTGAGCCTTTCAATGCGAAGTGAAAGCTCTTCGTGTGCGCCCCAATCTCTCGCTGACTGACGATGGCCTTCTTGATCGGATGGATGACTTCCACCGGATCCTCGACGGTGATGATGTGTACGCTTCGCTCGCTATTGAAAAGGTCGACCAGTGCGGCAAGGGTCGTGGTTTTGCCGGCGCCGTTAGGCCCGGACACAACCACCAATCCCTGATGATAGTTGAGCATCTGGCGCAGCTCGTGCGGGAGTCCGAGTGACTCCAACGTCGGTGGCTCCGCCATGATGAGACGGAAGCAACCCTTGATCCCGGTTCGCTGCTTGTTCACGTTGACACGCAAACGGCCAGCGCCTTCCAGCTGGCACGCGAAGTCCGCGTAACCGAGCTCCTCGAACTGCTTGGCGTTGCGCTCGTTGAGGAGGGGCATGATGAGAGCCCGCGCCTGTTCGTCGGAGATGCTTTCGCCCTGGGGCATCATGCGTCCGCCACAGCGAAAGCGCGCCGGCTCACCTGACATGATGTGAACATCGCTGGCGGATTGAGCGAGCGCTTCTTCGAGGAGCGCACCCAGCGCTCTAGGTCCGCGCACCGGGATGTCTGCCCGAACGAATTCAGCAAGCGGAGAAGCTTCGGGCGGAGGCCTGTACGAAACATGCGGCTGAACCTGGGGTCGATGGACGACTGGCGGTTGAACGGCTGACGGAGCCTTCATCGCCCTCGGCGAAGGCTCGGGCGACGGCTCCCTCTTTGGCGCTACGGGTGCGCTCGCGGCCGCCCAGCTCTTCATGGGAGCCACGACTCCTGTTGGCGCCTTTGGCGGATCGGTGTCCCGTCCCTCGCGCCGAACTCGAAGCATGAGCATCTCGCCGGAGCGAGCCATCGTCGCGACGTAGTTGGTACCGTTGATCATCGCCGGCGTCGGCGCCGAGGCACCATCCTCGCTGGGCACCAGCTTCTGCAAGGGCGTGTCGGTCACCAACTTGAGAATGTGCCGCGCGCTCAGTGGCTCGGTGGTCACAGGCTTGAGTTTGCCCTTCTTCTTGGCGGCAGCCGCTGCCCCGCTTTGAAAGACGATCTCGGTCACATCACCTCGCTCGAGGTACTGAAGAAACTGTTCTAGCTCACCCACGATTCCAATAATAACGTGAAAATATACTGTGAATCCAATTACAATCAGCCGACTGGCCCGTTCGAAACGCTCTTCCGGTGAGGCTGGAAATCGAGCAAAGCTGTTCGTTTGACAGGCCTTGGGAGAGGTTGCTAGCGTTTTTGTGTCGCCAATGAGGGCTTAGCCCTTGTCCGTAGGCAACGGAAAAGTGTAATATAAGTATCATCATGTCCGAGGAAAAAGAGTCTTCACTTCTCTTCAATCTTCGCGAGCTCATGGGCATCGAAGAAGACCGTGTTCGTGGCGAGGAAGAGGAGCGACTTCAACGCGAGGCAGCCGAGCGCGAGCGCATCGCAGCCGAAGCCCAAAAGCGACAAGAAGAAGAAGCGGCCCTATTGCGCGCGGAAGAGGAAGCGCGGCAAGCCGAAGAACGCGGAGTCCGCGAGGAAGAAGAGCGGGTCGTGCGCGAGCGCGACGAGGCGCAGCTGCGGGTCCGCCTCGAACAAGAAACCCGCGAAAAGGCCGACGCCCACGCGCGCATGCTCGACCACGAGCGTGAGCTGGCGACGATTAGCGCGCAGCAACGTAAGGGTGTGCACCCGGGCTTGATGGCAGCTGCTGCCGTCCTGGTCATTGCGGCTGGAGCGGGGTCTTACTTCGGATTCTACAAGCCTGCCGTCGAGCGCCGCGAAGCCGCCGCGTTGGAGGCGAGGATGGACGCAGAGCGTGCAGCACGCGAAGCCGAGGAAGCTCGTGCAGCCGCCGAGGTCGAAGCGCAGAAGCGCGTCGAAGCAGAAGCCGAGCAGGCGCGTCTCGCCGAGAAGGCACAGCGTGAGGCGCAGGCTGCCGCCGCTGCACGGAGGGCCGCGGCACCAGGCCCCCCGGCCAAGCGGCGCGGTGGCTCGAAACCACGCAAGGCCAACACCGACGATCCACTGGCGGGGCTGGACAGCCTCTAGTCCGCACCGTAGCGTTGCTGCGGTGATTCATGGATGACAACGACCCAGGGTCGCGCATCGCACTTGCGCTCGATGTCCCGGACCTCGACACGGCCAAAACGTTGATCGAGAAGACAAGCGCGCACGTGGGCACCTTCAAGGTGGGCCTCGAGCTCTACACTGCAGTCGGGCCGGCAGCCATCGAAGCCGTTCACGCCGCCGGCGCCAAGTGCTTCCTCGACCTGAAGCTGCACGATATTCCTGCCACGATGGGACGGTCCGTGGCGCAGGCCGCATCGATGGGCGTCGCATATCTCACGGTGCACGGTGTCGCGGGGCTCGACTCGCTGCAGCAAGCGAGCGACAACGCGGGCTCGACCCGGCTCCTCGCGGTGACTGTGCTGACCAGCCTTGATGCGGCAGCCCTCGAGGCCATTGGCTTGAGCGGGGGCCCGCGGAACGCAGCGGATCGACTTGCAAAGCTCGCCTGGGACGCCGGCCTGCGAGGCTTCGTCACATCCGCACATGAGTGCGCCGCCCTTCGTGCAGCGCTCGGCGAGGAGGCGTTTCTGGTTACGCCGGGAATACGGCCCTCCGGCTCCGATGTCGGCGATCAAAAACGCGTGATGACGCCGGCTGACGCAATCGAGGCGGGCGCCGACCTCCTCGTG
>Ga0316191_10002455_pt1 | contig 13477 bp, 14 predicted proteins | sample Eddworburr2cm_MG_FD_204928 | JGI IMG/M metagenome (GOLD analysis project Ga0316191, IMG submission 204928) | Coastal sediment microbial communities from Maine, United States - Eddy worm burrow 2 cm | ecosystem: Environmental > Aquatic > Marine > Coastal > Sediment | place: USA: Maine...
ACACTTGTGCTCGAAGTTTTTGCATTCGATGAGAGCGTCCGGGGCGCGCATCTCGACCTGACTCATGCATTTTTTAATGGTACCTGCGTATTTCCCGCTGTCGTCGGGCAGGAAGACATTCCTTGTGAACTCGAGATCATGGAGCCCGACAAACCAGTCGGTAAGAACTGGCGTGTTGCGACATCGATGAACCGTAAGGGCGCCGAACAATATGGGTTCGGGTCTTACGTCGCCGATGACTATGCCGAGTTGATCGATCACCCGGTCGAGGTTGGCGAACTGTCAATTGGTGAGTTTGAGGTCCGAGGCGTGCCGCATGCGATTGCTATTCGTGGAAAAACGCGCGCCGACATGGCTCGTCTTTGCCATGACCTGCAAACCATCTGCGATCATCAGATGTCTTTCCTCGGGACGCCCGGCGACCTCGATCGTTACCTGTTTCTCCTGAATGCGCCGGGTAGCGGCTACGGTGGACTTGAACATCGCTGGTCATCCGCACTGATCTGCGGCCGCGATAATCTGCCCGCTCGAGGCGATGAAGGCGTGTCCGATGAGTACCGGACTTTCCTGGGCCTGGTGAGTCACGAATACTTTCATTTGTGGAACGTCAAGCGCATGAAGCCCGACGTATTCACGCCGTTTGATCTGTCGCAGGAGTCGCACACGGAGCTGCTGTGGGTGTTCGAGGGCGTCACATCCTATTACGACGACCTTGCGCTCGTGCGCAGCGGCATGATCGGTATGGAAAGTTACCTCGAGTTGCTTGGCCAGACGATTACCCGCGTCAATCGCACTGGTGGTCGCCGCAAACAGAGTGTCGCGGAGTCGAGCTTCGATGCATGGACCAAGTTCTACAAACAGGATGCCAACGCAGCGAATGCAATCATCAGCTACTACGCCAAGGGTGCGTTGATTGCACTGACCCTGGACCTGAAGTTGCGTGCCGAGACCGGCGGTAGCTGCACGCTGGATGACGTCATGCGAGAAGCGTGGCGGCGTTGGGGGGAGACGGGTGAGGGGATGCCCGAGGATGGATTCGAGAAACTGAGCGCCGAAGTATCCGGCCTTGACCTCGAGGACTTTTTCGATGCGACCGTGCGCGGCACCGGAGAACTGCCGCTCGAAACCCTGCTCAAGACGCACGGCATTTCATACCACCTCCGTTGCTCGGCCGGTGGCGAGGACAAGGGCGGCAAGGCGAAGAATGATTCTGAATTGCCGGCCGTTTGGCTTGGTGCGGTGCTGGGCAACAGGGATGGCAATCCTGTGTTCAGCGCTATTCACAACGGAGGCCCGGCCGAACTTGCGGGCATTGCACCGGGTGACGAACTTGTGGCTCTGGATGGATTGCGCATCAGCCTTGCTGGATGCGAGACGCGGACAAGGCGTTACCACGCTGGCGACACATCAGACGTAACCGTATTTCGCGGCGATGAACTGATGACGCTGCGCCTGAAATGGGCTGCGGCGCCAACCGATACCTGTTATCTGACAGCAGACAGTGACGTCGACGATGACGTAATGTCGCGTCGCACTGCCTGGCTAGCCGGGTAGTGAACCCCCTGGGGAATCCAACGCTTCGCCTTTTCATAGGCGCGGCGTTGATCAGCTTGTCGCCAGTGTGGGTCAAACTCGTCAGTGTGTCGGCGACGTCGAGCGCATTCTGGCGTCTCGCGATCGGTGGTTCTGTCATCGCGCTTTACCTGCTCATCACCAGGCAGAAGATGCAGCTATCGAGACGTGCCTGGCAGATACTCGTTCTTGCGGCGCTTTTCCTGGCGCTCGACCTCTGGTTTTACCACCGTAGCATTCAGTTCATTGGCCCTGGCCTTTCTACCCTGATCGCGAACTTCCAGGTCTTCGTGATGGCGGCCGCCGGGTTCATCATTCTGCGTGAGCCACCGAGCGTCCGGCAGCTCATAGCAATACCTCTCGCCGTGTTCGGCCTTGCGCTGATTGTTGGCGTCGACTGGAACAGCCTGCCCGCGGACTACCGAACCGGCATCCTGTTCGGTCTGGGTGCTGCGGTGACCTATGCCGGATATCTGCTGGTTCTTCGCCGCTCCCGACAGGCATCAAGCGATCGTATCCCGAGCCGGGAGATCGCTGTGATCTCCTTGACCGGTGCGGCACTGCTCGGCGCTGCGTCGCTGTTCGAAGGAGGAACACTCGCGATTACCCGGGGAGATGAGGCTGTGTGGCTCGTCTGTTACGGCGTCCTCTCGCATGGCCTCGGCATGCTGTTCATCGCCAGCAGCCTGCCGCACGTAACGACCACCCAGGCGGGTATCGCATTGTTGCTGCAACCCACGCTGAGTTTTGTCTGGGATGTCTTGTTTTTCGCGCGGCCAATGTCGGTGACCGAATTGCTGGGTGCCGGAATCGCTCTTCTGGCGATTTATCTCGGGTCGCGCGGTTCGTCAAAGCAGACGCAGCGCGCCCGGCAGTAATTCGATCTCGAATCGTTGCTGCATTTCCTGCAGCTCGCCATCGAGATGTGAATCAACAGGCTCGTCCGCCACGATGACCACGCGCGTCACGGGCTTGTGAGCTATTTCTTTTTCACCCATGTGCGTGCCGGCAATCAGCTTCGGCAGCAGGAACAAGATCCGGGTCCTGCTGACAGGCGCGACGATCAGCATATCGAAGTTGCCATCGTCATTTTCTGCGGTTGGCGCAACATTGAACATGCCGCCGATCCAGGGGCCGTTGGCAATGTTTGCCAACGTAACGGCTCCGTCATAGGTGTGATCCCCGGTTGTGATACGCATGCGTGGCGTCGCGATGCCGTCGATCATTGCGCGAAAGATGGCGAGCAGATAGACGAGATCACCAATCGGTGCTCGATAAGCGCGTGAGATACGTGTCACCCGCGCATCCAGCCCGACTCCCGCGCCGTTGGCAAAGTAACGGCCGTTCATTAGTCCGACGTCGATGAGGCGCGACTGCTCTTTCTCCGGGATGCGGTCGGCAAGCAGCGTCGTGGCGCGCTCCCAGTCAAGTGGGATGTCGCATGCTTTAGCAAAGTCATTGCCGGTGCCGGTTGGGATGACGCCCAGTGCGGCATCGCCGTTTGCGCGCATGATGCCATTCGTTGCCTCGTGGACACTCCCATCTCCGCCAGCGACGACAATACGACTGGCGCCGTTTTCGACGTGTCTGCGAACCTGCTCCTCGAGGTCACCGACGTCTCGACTCAAATGGACCTCGAGTGGAAAATTACCGGCTCCGAGGAGCTCCCGAATACGCGGCTCACGCTTTCCGGCGCGCCCACGACCGGCGGTTGGATTCAGGAACAGGTGAACAGTCTCGGCTGGCATCTGCCGATGCTACAATGCCGCGGACTCTTCCCGCAAAACGGTCTGCCTGATGTTGGAACTTGGCGTTAAGTTCTTGGTTAGCTATTTCATTGGTTCGCTCATGGGCGCGATGATCATGGGCAAGCTGCGCGGTGGTGTCGATATACGCACAATGGGCAGTGGCAATGCGGGCGGAACCAACGCCCTGCGGACACAGGGCGCGCTGTTTGCGCTCGGCGTCGTCATCATCGACGTTGGCAAGGGCGTCATTGGCGCCGGCATCGTCCCCGGGTTGAATCTCCCTCTTGTGCCGGTGGACCCCGAAATCTCGCGAACATGGCTGACGTTGGCGTGCGCAGCGGCCGCGGTCTTCGGCCATGTCTGGCCGGTTTATCACGGCTTCAAAGGCGGCAAAGGCGCGGCGACGCTGATTGGTACGCTCGTAATACTTGCTCCGAAGTTGATTATCGGCGTATTGCTGGTTTGGAGTGTCGTGCTCGCGAGTACTGGTTTTGTCGGGTTGGCGACAATGACCGCGGCATCGGCATTGCCGGTCTGGTTGGCTTTTACCCGATTGCCAGACGACCAGCCCCTGTTCATCTACCTCGCCGTCATGGCGATGTTCGTCATCTACTGGCATCGCTCGAATATCGAGCGGATGCGCGCGGGTACCGAAAATCGGAACACCAAGGTCATGTTGTTTGGCCGGAAGAAATCAACAGGCACCGATGATCAGTCTTGATGCGGGAGCCATACGAGGCGCGTTGAGTGAGCATGTCGCGGTCCGCCTGTTCAGCATCGAGGTGTTTCCGGAAATAGAGTCGACGAACAGCTACCTGATGCAACAGGAAGCGCCGCCGCCGGGGCAGGCACGCGTCGCGCTTACGGATAACCAGACCAAGGGTCGCGGTCGCCATGGCCGAACATGGCAGTCTCCGCCGGGCTCCGGACTATGTGTATCCGCGGGATTCACATTTACGACCCAGCCCACAAATCTGCCCGCCCTGACGCTCGCAATCGGTTTGGGGGCTATCGCTGCGCTTGAGGGTGTCGGCGTGTCCGGCGTGCAACTCAAGTGGCCGAACGACCTGGTCGCTGGTGATGGCAAGCTGGGTGGCATTCTCACCGAAACCAGGCCGCATAGGTCGGGCGCGATATCGATAGTTTCGGGACTTGGCATCAATGTCGATCTTGGTGGAAAGTCTAATCCGGGTATCGAGACAGACTGGGCATACGGCATCGCGGATCTTGCCGGGTTCGTCGCTACCTTGCCGTCCCGTCACACGCTTGCAACGTCCCTGGTAGAAGGGCTGTGCACAACATTTTTTGACTACGAAGCAAGTGGCTTCGAGCACTTCGCTGGAAAGTGGCCCGATCGTGACTGGTTGTTTGGGCGAGCATTGACCATCGAGACACCGCAGCGTCAGGTTACCGGCGTGGGGGCAGGTATTGCCCGTGATGGCGCTCTGTTGGTCGATACGGGAACTGGAGCGATCAGCCGCATTACATCGGGCTCTGTCATCATGGCTGGTATTCGGGAGACGCAGGGATGACAGCGCTGCTGATGGATGTCGGCAATTCACGCATCAAGTGGGGTGTGCTTGATAATGGCGAAATAAATCGCACAGGGCACATTTCGCGGGAGCGCATTCGCCAAAAGGGCTTGCAGGCTCTTACGACGAAAATTCCACGGCGCGTCGACGACGTATTTGTCAGCAATGTTGCTGGAACGACATTTGCGACCAGGTTGTCCGGAGTCGTCGGGGCACACTGCGATTGCGATGTGCGTTTTGCGCGAACGGAACGTCACGGATGGGGCATCACCAATGGCTATACGCAGCCGCGCCGGATGGGTGTAGATCGCTGGGTGGCCATGGTCGGTGCCTGGGTCGAGGTCGGAGCAGCGTGTATCGTCGTGGATGCCGGTACCGCAGTGACCATCGATGCCCTGGATGACGAGGGCATGCACCTTGGCGGGCAGATCATCCCCGGCGTGGCAACAATGGCAAATTCTCTGTCGTCCGCGACCAGCGATATTCCCCCTGTCCGTCCCGCGCCCGGCCGTGGCGTAGCCGACCTGGGTATGTTTGCTCACAATACAGCGGCAGCGGTTCGCGAGGGTGCACAAAATGCCGTTGTCGGTGCGGTCGATCGCGCAATACGGACTTTGCAATCAAACGCTTATCAGCCGGCCGTCGTCTTGACCGGCGGAGACGCGTCGCGCATTCTTAACGCGCTTTGTGAAACACCGTTGCATCGCCCGCATCTCGTACTTCGAGGCCTTGCACGCATGCTGGACACCGCCTGATGAAAAACCTGTTGCTGTTGCTGGTTCTCGCGAACGTGCTGTATTTCATGTGGAGTACGTTTACGACTGAAGTCCCGCAACCCGGCGTGGCCGTGGTCGATGAATCCGATCTTGGCCCACCGCTGCAGGTTGCGCTGCGACAGGGCGGCGATACCATAGCCAGTGCCGGCGCAGTACTGGGATTGGGAGAGCCCTCTGACCTGGAAGCTGTGGTCGGCCGCTCCTGTGTAACCATCGGGCCGTTCAAGGTCAGCGGAGATGCCGATTCCGCCGCTCTCGAATACGGAAACGAGGGTATGAGAACTGCGATGCGGTCGGAGCAGGGACAGATCTTTGTCGGGCACTGGGTACAGATACGCAATGTTGCCGATGAAGCGACCGCCAAGGACATGCTCGAGAAACTGATTGCAGGTGGCCTCAACGACGCGTATCTCGTCCGCACCGAGGACGAGGGCCTCAAAATTTCGCTCGGGCTCTTCGGCGACATCGAAGGCGCAGAGAAAATTGAATTGCAGGCGAGGTCGCTGGATCTGCCCGCCGATATTTCACCGCGGATGCGGGAAGGAACGGTGTTCTTCGTCGATATTGGTCTTCCGCCAGGCAAGGGAGCGGGAGCGATCGTCGAGAAATATGGCGAGGATCTGGTCGCGATGCGGGATGCGGCCACCTGTCCTCAGTAAATCCTGCCGTAGGCCCTTGTCAGGGGGCTGCAAAAAACTAATAATTCGCCCCCCTTAGCCGGAATAGCTCAGTCGGTAGAGCAGTTGATTTGTAATCATCAGGTCGCGGGTTCGACTCCTGCTTCCGGCACCAGACACTCAAGGCCCCGCTGTGCGGGGCCTTTCTTGTTATAGCTCCCGCAATGCCTGGGCAACCGGCAGGCGGGCGGCGCGTATCGCCGGGAAGAAACCACCGATAACTCCAATGACGAGCGCCGCCTTCATGCCTTGCATAAGCAGCTCCGGCGTCACGGCGAAATCGAACACGACCTGGCTGAAACTCTGGCCGTTCAGGGTGGATGCCGTAAATCCGTTGAAAGCGAGGTACGCGAGCAGTCCGCCGAGCAGGCCTCCGACCAGGGCAAGCAGAACCGACTCGATGACCGTCGAGAACAAAACGGCCATCGGGCCGAAACCGAGCGCGCGCAAGGTCGCGATCTCCTTGCCGCGAACCGAAACGGACGAATACATGGAGTTGAGCGCGCCGAAAACTGCGCCGATCGCCATGAGTATGGTCAGCGGATAACCGATGAGCTTGATGAATTGCACGAGGCCCTGCGATTGCGACGAGTAATAATCCCGTTCGCTCATCACGTCCGGGTCGATACGCGGATCATCATCTAGCGCCTGTCGCAGCGTCTCGATGCTGTCCGGGCTCTCGAGTCGCACGCGTACCGACTGGAATGAGTTGCCGCGGCGATAGGCGTTTTGTAACACGCGAACGTCGGTCCAGAGCTCCGACTCCGAAACGCTGCCACCGGCGTCGAATGTTCCGACGATGGACCATTCGGTCTGTCCGAAGCGGATCGTGTCACCGACATTGAGCCCCATGAATTCCTGTTGTGCCGCCCGGCCTACGACGATCTCGTTCTTTCCGGGCTCGAACATGCGGCCGTCAGAGATTCGAATATTGTCACGGACTTCGAATGCGCCTGCCTGCACTCCGCGAAACGGCACATTCGCATCCGTCTGGTTCGAGAGCTTCTTAACGTCCGTAATGACATACAACTCGGCGGACATGATCGCGTTGTCGCCGTCCTTGAGTACACCCGGTGCGTTCCCGATGATCAGCGTCTGTTCGTTTGACAGGCCACTGTTGAGTTCCGAGGTTGCACCGCTGCGCATGATGACTGCCGTATTGTCCGAGCCTGCCGACAGCATCGTTCGCTCCAGGCCCGCGGCCATCGACAGCACGGCGGCAAAAACGAGCACGACGGCGGCGACGCCGACAACAGCGACAGCCGATGAAGCAAAGCGCTGCGGCAGGTTGCGCAGGTTGAGCAGTGTCACGGCAATGATTTGTTTGATCGTTATCACAGCAGCCCTCTAAGCGCGCGCCAGCGCGTCAATGATGGAAAGGCGCATGGCCTTGACTGCCGGGAATATGCCGGCGGCAATTCCGGCCCCGATCATGATGGCTATTGCCGTAATAGTGGCAGTCGGCGAGAGGAACATGCCAGGCAGAAATGTACCCATAGCCTTGGCTGCTCCCTGTACGAGCACCCAGCCGACGCCGAGGCCGAGCAGGCCGCCGATCAGCATGATCACGATGGATTCGGCCAGAACGATGCCGAGCACCGAACGATCGGAAAAGCCCAGGGTCTTGAGGACCGCAAGTTCGGAGATACGTTCACGCACCGATTGCGACATGGTATTTCCCGATACGAGCAACAATGTGAAAAACACGGCGCCGAGAATCAGCGAAACGATCATCGCGATGTTGCCGAATTGCTTGGCGAACGATTGTGCAAACGCTGCCTCGGTGCTGGTTTCCGTCTCGTTCGGCGAGTTTGCGAATTGCAGGTCAATGGCATTGGCCACCTGCACCGGATCAGCGCCCGGCTTGACGCGCAGTATGTACCAGCCCACCGTGCCTTTGCCGAATGCGCGCGCTTCCTCGAAGTAGTCGTACTGGAAGAGCAGGTAGGCCGTGCTGCCGCGCGGGTCGTCGGTCTCGAATATTCCTTCGATATCGAATTCCCAGGTACGGCCGCCATCCGCCTTCGTCCAGATCGTCGCCTGTATTGGAATGCGGTCGCCGACCTTCAGGCTGTACTGCTCGGCGAGTTCGCGTCCGATGACGGCACCCTGGCGATTACGCGCCCAGGCATCGAGCTGATACTCCGGCATGTTGAGTTCCGGGTACATGGCAAAGTACTCGTACGGCTCCGTCGGGAACTGTGGGAACTGGGAGCGCGGGTCCTGGTAGTAGCCGCCAAACCACGACGCGTGCGTTACGGAATGCACACCCTCGGTTGCAGCAATACGATTCTTATAGGCAAACGGTAGCGGGTTGATCAGCGTAATCTTGTCGATAACGATGAGGCGTTCCGCATCCGCGGCATCCTCGCCACTCTTGAACGCATAGCCGATTGCTGAGAGTAGGGCGAACAACAGGAAGGCGACGAACACCGACAGCATGGTCAGCGACGTGCGAATCTTCTTGCGCCAGACATTTCTCCAGATGAAGCCGAAATATTTCATACAGCCTCCTGGTGCTCCAGGGTGCCTTTGTCGCAAATCATCGTGCGGTTCGCGAATTCCGCAGCCTGGGCATCATGGGTCACCATGACGATGGTCTTGCCGTGCTCGCGGTTCAGTATTTGCAGCAAGCCCAGAATCTCGGCTGCAGTCTCGCGGTCGAGATCGCCGGTGGGTTCGTCGCAAAGCAGCAGCATCGGGTCCGATACAATCGCCCGCGCGATGGCGACGCGCTGCTCCTGGCCACCCGAGAGCTCGCGCGGGTAATGGTCGGTACGACCCTCGAGCCCGACGATTTCCAGCGCGATTCCCGCACGGTGGGCTCGCTCTGCGCTGCCGAAATTCGTCAACAACAGCGGCAATTCGACATTCTTCTGTGCCGTCAGGACAGGCAAGAGATTGTAGAACTGAAAAATGAAGCCGATATTGGTTGAGCGCCAGCGCGACAACTGGTTGTTCGACATCGATGAAATCTCCGCATCGCCGACGCGAACCGTGCCCGACGTCGGTTTGTCGAGGCCACCGAGAAGGTTCAACAGGGTTGTCTTGCCTGATCCGGACGGTCCCATTATGGCGATGAAGTCGCCTTTCGGGATCTCGATATCGAGATTGTGCAGTACTTCGACGCTTTCCTTGCCTTTCTGGTAGGTCTTGCTGACGCCCGTCAATGTGGCCAGAACTTCGCTCATATCATGTCCCCTGGGCAGTCTTCACCGACTGACCTGATGAAAGCGGCGCGCTCGAGGTTCGCACCACGCTGTCACCGGCAACCAGGCCGGTCTTGATCAATATTTGTGGCCGGTCTCGCGGACCGCCGAGTTCGATCGAACGGCGCTCAACGGCACCGTTTCTGACAATCCAGACGAAATCGCCATTCTCATCACTGCGTAAGGCGGTGCCGGGGATCATCACGCCCTGAACCTCGGCCGTCGTGCTGGACGGGCTCTCCGATCCCAGGAACGACACTTTTACACCCATGTCGCGCAGGATGCGGTCGTCGCGCTCAAGAAAGCCGATGCGCACCCGAACCGTTGCTTTTTGCCGGTCGGCTGTCGGGATGATCGCAATAACTTCCGCGGGAATGCGCCAGTCGGGATACGCATCGAGGACGGCAGAGACCCTCTGCCCGGACACGACGCGTTGAATATAGGCTTCATTGACATCGACTTCGATTTCAAGCGAGTCGTTATCAATGATTGTACAAATGCCGGTCCGCGTGAATCCGCCGCCCGCCGAAATCGGCGAGATCATCTCACCGGGCTGAGCATTCTTCGTGACAACCATGCCGGCAAAGGGTGCGCGAATGGTCATGTTGGACAGCGCATCCCGTGCCAGTAAAACGTTGCTCTCGGCAACGTCGACGTTTTCGTGTCCTGTTGCGAGGCGAGCAGCAAGTTCGTCGAATACCGCCTCGGCAGTGTCGAGAGCGGACTGGCTCGTGAGGCCTCTCCCCGCCAGGTCTCGCTGGCGCTCGCGTTCCTGCCGGGCATTGCGCAGCCGTGCCGAGATTTCTTCCAGTGCAGCTCGCGATGCCTCGGCTTGTGCTATTGCTACCGCCAGTTGAGCCTGTTGCGTTGTGTCATCGAGCCTGGCCACGATCTGGTCTTTCTCGACGCGCATGCCTTCTTCGACAAGTACTTCGAGGACCTTACCCGTAACCTTCGACGAGATGGTGGCCTGGCGTCGGGCTACGACGTAGCCTGAGGCATCGAGCACGCTACTGGCTACGGCCGCCGACGGTGGTTTTCTTGCGACGTCAGTTTCGACCTCGACCGCACCGCCTAATGCGCCCACCAGTACCCACAGAATGATTGCAACGGTAGCGATGCCGGCCACAGTTACCAGCCACGGCCATCTCAAAGTCGCGGGAGGAGGAGCGCTGCGATCGATTTTCAGCTGCTGGATACTTTCCGAAGGATCCGCCACTTCCTGTCCTTTTTTGTGGCTACGCAAAGATCATGATGGTAGCAAAATCGGCGCTCTACCAGCCGATATCAGGCGGGCGTCATGGAATCGGGCAGATAGTGCCGTGCCGGGCTTAATCCTCGGGCCGGTTCGGGAACGTTGTCTCGAGCATATATTCTGCGGCCGCATTGACGACCTCGTCCGGCAATTCTGAGTTGCCGCCGCGCGCCGGCATTTCAAAATAGCCGGTCTTTGCGTGCTCCATCAGCACGGCCTGCCAGAGCGCGGAGCGCTCCTGCCAGTCCTCGGGTTTACCCTCACGCGGCGCGCCAAGCATGCCGGTCTCATGGCAACCCGCACAGTGTTCCTGGTAGGCCGCTGCGCCATCAATTGCCCCTGTAGACGGCGCATATGCAGCATCGCCCGCACCCGCGTTATTGTGAGTACAGGAAGCCAGGGCCAGGCCGGCGGCAATCAGTAGAGCGGTCTTTCTCATAGGGTCACCTCTGCACCTACTATGCTGTTATTTGCCACGGTTGCCAACAATACGCATTCCTGCCTACGATAGGCGCATGAAACGAATATTGATACTGGCGCTGGTCCTGCTGATCGGCGCGTGTGCGAATGCGATGACCCAAGACGACCTGAAGCCCTGGCCGGCGGCTGAGTCCGGCGAAACCCGCTTTGTAATTCGACTGCCCGAGATGGCGAATGAAACGGCGCATGGCGTCGAATTGATTATTGGCAAACAACTCGAGATTGACTGTAACCGCCACTGGTTCGGCGGCAAGCTCGAACGACAGGTGGTGTCGGGCTGGGGCTATCCACTTTATCGCCTGACAAGCGTTGCGGGCCCGGCATCAACAATGAAGGCCTGTCCCGACGAACAGAAACACACGGCGTTTGTTGCCGTAAATCTCGAGGACCCGCTCCTGCGCTACAACAGCAGGTTACCTATTGTGATTTACGTGCCCAACGGATTCAGCGTTCGCTACCGGACATGGTCTGCGGATGGTGCCGCGCAGGATGCATCGTCCGAATAGCGCCTAGCGGTTGTCCCTGAAGAACTCGCCGAGCAAGCGAAACTCGTCGACGCGCCGGCTGCCCTTGCGCCACACGAGCCCGATTGTTCGATAACTTCGCTCGTCCAGGGGATATAGCTTGACACGCGTATTGCGAAGCAACGCGGATCCGCTGGCCATTTCGGGCAGAAACGTAATACCGAGGTCGGCATCGATCATCTCGATCAGCGTGAGCAGGCTGCTCGCACCAAAACGCCTGATCTTCTGGGTGCTGCGGATTTTACACGCGGCTAATGCGTGGTCGCGCAGGCAGTGACCGTCTTCCAGCAGCAGGACGCTGTCGGTATCGAGGCGGTTGAATCGGTAGTGTTCTGGGTCCACCCGGTCGGTACCCTCCCGGCACGCCAGACAAAACACGTCGCGAAACAACGGCAATTCCTCGACGCCCTTCATGCTCCAGGGCAGTGCGAGCAACAGGACATCGAGTTCACCGTCCATGAGGCGCCGGTAGATTCGTTCTGTCTGATCCTCGGTCAGCAACAGTTCGAGATCCGGGTACTGCTTGCGTAGTTTCGGCAGCACGCCGGGCAATACAAAGGGAGCAATCGTCGGGATCACGCCCAAGCGCAATTCACCGGTCAGCGGGTCATCCCGACCGCGCGCGATGTCGACCAGGCTCTCTACGTCATCCATGACCAGCCGGGCTTGTACGGCGACTTCCTGGCCTGTTGCCGTTATGGTCACATTGCGGTTAGTGCGGTCAACCAGTTCCGCGCCCAATGCGGACTCGAGCTCCTGAATGGCGTTGCTGAATGCGGATTGCGAAACAAAGCACAGCTCGGCTGCGCGCCCAAAATGCCCGGTTTCGGTCAAGGCGAGGAAGTATTGGAGTTGTTTTAGTGTCGGCAGGCGCATAATCGAAAAAATAGGATATAACGACCTAATTAAACCATTTTATTTATCGCAATTCTATCTCTATCATTCATCCATCTTCCAGCAGACAGGAATCACCATGGAGCTTAATACAGGCATAGCACGACAAGACCGCGAAGTAATTGCGGCAGGCCTGTCGCGCCTTTTGGCCGACAGCTACACCCTGTACCTGAAGACTCACAATTTTCACTGGAATGTCACAGGGCCGCAATTCAACACCTTGCACCAGATGTTCGAGGGGCAATACACGGAACTTGCGGCCGCGGTGGACGAAATTGCCGAACGGATTCGCGCGCTTGGCGTCAAGGCGCCGGGTTCCTACCTGGAGTTCTCGAAAATGACCTCCATAACGGAAGGAACCGGCGACGAGTCCGCTGAAGAAATGATCCGCCAGCTTGCGATCGGACAGGAAACTGTCGTCCGCACAGCTCGCGAAGCGTTTCCAGTGGCGGATGACGCACACGATGAACCAACTGCGGATCTCCTCACCCAACGGATGCAGATCCACGAAAAGAATGCCTGGATGCTTCGCAGCATGCTGGCGCAAGATTGACAATCAAGATAAGGAAAAAATCATGTTCAAGAATCTCGAAGGAAAAAGAATTCCCGACGTTACGTTTCGTACACGCCGCGATCATGAGTGGGTGGATGTAACGAGCAACGAAGTTTTCGGTGGCAAGTCCGTCATCGTCTTTTCACTGCCCGGAGCGTTCACGCCGACCTGCTCGTCGTCGCATGTGCCGCGTTACAACCAACTGGTGCCGCTGTTCAAGGCACAGGGTATTGACGATGTTATTTGCGTGTCGGTGA
>Ga0316191_10002456_pt1 | contig 13474 bp, 10 predicted proteins | sample Eddworburr2cm_MG_FD_204928 | JGI IMG/M metagenome (GOLD analysis project Ga0316191, IMG submission 204928) | Coastal sediment microbial communities from Maine, United States - Eddy worm burrow 2 cm | ecosystem: Environmental > Aquatic > Marine > Coastal > Sediment | place: USA: Maine...
GCCTCGACCTTGGGGCCCATGGAGCCTTTCGCGAATTTCACTCTCTTCAGAGCAGCCGGCGAGGCTTCCCGGATCGCCTTCTGCGCCGGCTTGCCCCAGTCCACGTAGACGGCGTCGACGTCGGTCAGCATCACGAAAAGGTCGGCATCGAGTTCGCGGGCCAGCAACTCCGAGCACAAATCCTTGTCGATGACGGCCTCGACCCCGATCAACCTGTGTTCGGCGCCTGGTTCGTACATTGTTGGGATGCCCCCGCCGCCGGCGCAGATAACGATCGTCCCGCGTTGCAGCAGCCAGCGGATCGGGCGAATCTCGATGATGTGCTGGGGGACGGGGGAGGGGACCACGCGGCGCCAATGCTTGCCATCCTCTCGGAATACCCAGCCTTTTTCAGTCGCGATTCGATTGGCCTCTGATTTCTTGTATAGCGGCCCGACGAACTTGGTCGGATTCTGAAACCCCGGATCATCGCGATTCACTTCGACCATGGTCAGGACGGTCGCGAATGGCACTTCGCTCGGCAGCAGGTTGCCGAGTTCCTGCTCGATCATGTAGCCGATGGAGCCCTCGGTCTCGGCACCGAGCACGTCGAGCGGATAAGCCTCGTCTGGCATGTAGGCGGCCGCCTGCAGTGCGAGCAAGCCCACTTGCGGGCCATTGCCGTGGGTGATAACGAGCTGATGTTCATTGGCGATGGGCGCCAGCGCCTGCGCCGCAATCCGGACGTTCGCGCGCTGCGTGGCGGCCGTCATCGGCTCGCCCCGTTTGAGCAACGCGTTTCCGCCAAGCGCCACGACGACCAGCATGACCTCAGTCTCCTATGGTCGCGACCAGCAGAGCCTTGATCGTATGCATGCGGTTCTCGGCCTGCTCGAACGCGATGTTGGCCTCGGATTCGAACACGTCGTTGGTCACTTCGAGGCCGTTGGTTAATCCGAACGCCTCGGCGATCCGCAGGCCGACTTTCGTCTCGGTGTCGTGAAAGGCCGGCAGGCAGTGCATGAAGCGTATGCGCGGGTTGCCGCTGGCCTCCATCAGTTCCGGACTCACCTGGTAGGGTGTCAGCAAATCGATGCGCTGCTTCCAAACCTCCTCGGGCTCACCCATGGATACCCAGACGTCGGTGTGGATGAAGTCGACGCCCTGGACTGCGGCCCTCGGATCGTCGGTGATCGTCAGGCGTGCGCCGTATTTCGCCTCGAGGTCGCGCGCGATCTGTTCGTGCTCCGCATCCGGCCACAGCGAGCGGGGACCGCAGATGCGCACGTCCATGCCCATCAAGCAGCCGACGATCATCAGCGAGTGCCCCATGTTGGAGCGGGTATCGCCGACGAAGGCGTAGCTGATCCGGTTGATCGGCTTGTCGCAGTTCTCCCACATCGTCAGCACATCGGCGAGCACCTGGGTCGGGTGGTACTCGTCGGTCAACCCGTTGTAGACCGGCACACCCGCGAACTCGGCCAACTGCTCGACGCCTTGCTGCGACGCGCCACGGTACTCGATGGCGTCGAACATCCGGCCGAGCACGCGCGCCGTGTCTTTGTACGACTCCTTGTGGCCGATCTGCGAGCCGGAGGGGTCGAGGCAGGTGACCTGGGCGCCCTGGTCGTGGCAGGCGACCTCGAAGGCGCAGCGCGTGCGCGTCGAGGGTTTCTCGAAGATCAGGCAGATTTCCTTGCCGTCGAGGTGTTTCTGCTCGGTGCGGGCGTACTTCGCGCGCTTGAGATCACGGGCCAGGTCGAGCAGGTAGCGGAACTCGCGTTGCGTGTAATCCTGCACCGTCAGCAGTGAACGATTGCGCAAGTTGAAGCTCATGGCGTTCCTCCAGGAGCACTCGTTGCCGGCTTCCATGTTAGGACGGGCCACTCTTCGGGCACCATAACCCGGATCAAGAGAACGGCGAATACCAAGGCGCGCGCCGCACCCCGGCCCTCACTGGCAAGTTCAGGCCGCGGGCTTCTGCTGCGTGGCGGCGTTGCGCTGGATGCGGCCCAGTTCGGCTGGTGGGACGTAGTCGAAGATGAAAGTAATGCGGTCTTCGTCGCCCTTGTTCATCACGCTGTGGTTCATCTGGTTGTTGATTTCGTAGGCATGGCCGACCTGGAGTTGGTGCGGCCGCCCGTCGATCATGAAGCGCACGCGGGGGTTGGTGGTGATGGGGACGTGGATGCGGTGCCCGCGGTGGAAAGACGGGTGCGTGTCCGTGTGTGGCGTGATCTTACCGCCGGCCAGCAACTTGGCCGCCATTGCGCGGATGATGGCGCCACCGGGAGGGTAATGCTGCTGGATGATGCTGTGCATCACCGGCACGGCGACCTCGGCCAGGCGGTCCCAGCCCGGCTCCTTGCAGATCTCAATCGTGGGCCAGACTTCGAGATTGACGAACACCAGCACGATGGATTCGGTCTGCCGGTGGACGTCGAACTCCTGCTGGCGGTATTGCTGCTCGTTCCAGGCGGCCGGCTCCTGCGCGAGGATAGCCTCGCGCAATGCCGTGCTGTCTACCGGTCCGAGATCGCGAAGGCGATCACCTATGTCCATGCCTTACCAGTCGAAGTTCTTGCGGAAATTGATGCCGAAGGTTCTTGGCGGCAACACCGTGGCCCGGGCCTGGGTGTAACGTTCACTGAAGAAGACCGTCGCATATTCATCGAACAGGTTGTCGACGAACAGCGCCGCGCTCCAGCCCGCGGCATCGAGCCCAAACCGCAGATTCACTATGTTGAACGAAGGGGTGACGCGCACGTCTGCCTGGTTGACGCTGGACTGGAAGCCGGCGAGCGAATTCACGGTATCGCCATTGTAGGTCCAGGTGGCGAGCAGGAACGGCTGCGCGTTCCAGAGCGTCGAATCGAAATCGTAACGACCTGTCACGCTGTACTTCCACTTCGGCATCAGCGGCAGGCGGGTTCCGCTCACCGCCTTGCGCTCCCCGTCGGTGCCTTCGAACAGCACTGCTTCCTCGGAAAGGGAGGCATCGTTGTAACCCAGGCTGCCGCTGAGCGTCAGGTTCTGCGTCACAGCCCAGTGCGCTTCCGCCTCGATGCCGTCGATCTCCGCCTGCGGGAAGTTGACGATGCCGAGCGCAAAAAAGCCGGGTTGCGGGTCTTCGGTCTCGATCTGGATGTCGTCCCACACCATATGATAAAAGGTCGCATTGAGTGTCACGCGGCCGTCGAACAGCGTGTTCTTGGTGCCGATCTCGTAATTCGTCAGGTTGTCCGATTCGTAGCTTCCATACTCCGTACCGGGGGCGAAAATCGTGCCGCGGCGCCCGCCGTTGCCGCCGCCGCCACGGAAGCCCTCCGAATAGGTCGCGTAGAGCATCTTGTCCGGGGCCCAGAACCAGGTCGCATTCAGCTTGGGCACGAATCCGGACTCGGACGATTCGGCGCGGAAGTCGGTGAAACACAGGTCATAGCCTTCCTGGGGAATACCGTCCTCCTGCCAGGCGAGGCGGTCCTCGTCCGTGCCGCAGTTGGAGTCGACGCCGTCCACCGGGTCCATCAACGCGCCCTGCACCAGGGTGCGCTTGGTATCGATCTCATACCAGCGGCCACCGGCTGTGATGGAAAAATTATCCGTTATATTGAACTGAACCTCGCCGAAGACGGCCGTCGATTTGAGTTCGTCTTCGTAAATGCCGGTCCACCAGTTGTCCGATGGTTTGCTGAAGGTACCGAAGTAGTAGTAGTGCAGGTAGCTCAGGTAGCTGAACGCCCCGGTGCAACCGGGTGCGGCCGCGTAGTAGACGGTGCAATTGTCGCCCTGTCCGGTTACCTGCGACTTGAATGGCGTTCTGGGTTCTTCGTTCTTGTTGTAAAACGCGCCGACCAGCGCCGACCAGCGGCTCGACATTTCCTCCGTCGTAGCCAGGCGCACTTCGAGGGTCTTGCGTTTGACCTTGTAAGGGTCGTAAATACGCCCGGTCGGGTCGCCGCCCCAGTCGTACAGGGTGAGATAGGGGTTGTAATACGCGCGGTAGTAATCCGCGCGTTCCTGGAAACTCTGGAGGTAGGTGGTGCCATCCAGGGTCGCCAGCGTATCGCGGTCGAAATAGGAACCGGTCGCGGTCAGCACGGCCCAGCCCAGGTCGCCTTCCGCGGTCAGGGCAATCTGACTCCATTCATCGCTCCAGGTTTCAGGGTTGAAGCGGGTCTGCTCCCACTTGCCCAGGTTCCGTCCTTCCCAGTAGAGCTCATTGATGTCGGCGTCGCCGAGGCCGTCCTGCTCGGTCTTCTGGTAGATACCCTGCAGGTCGATGGTCCAGGTCTCGCTGGGCTGCCAGCGCAACGCCGCGCGCGCCCCGTATACGTCCGATCCGTTGACGTCATTGGCGACACGGCTGGCGTTGTTGAAGGTACCGCGCGGGCTGTCGCCGAGCACGTTGTCCACGTAGCCCGCGTCGTGTGCGGAAAATCCGACCAGGCGGAACGCGGCGTTTTCGCCCAGCCCCATGTTCATCATTGCGCTGACGTCGTAACCCGTTTCGCCGTGCTGCACCGAAGCTCCAGTGAGATCCACCCAGGCGCTGTTCTCACCGACGGCCGGCTTGTTGGTGATGATGCGCAGGGTGCCGCACTGCGAGGCGTCACCAAACGTCGTGCCCTGGGGCCCGGCCAGCGCTTCCACGCGCTCGATGTCCACCAGCCGCGGATCCGGGTTGAGCCCGGCTGCCGTGATCGGTTGCTCGTCCAGGTAGACGCCCGTAGTCGCGCTGCCACCGAAGGAGAAGCCCGAGATTGCACAGCCGCGCATGATTACATTGGCGTTGCCCGGTTCGTAACGGCCAACGCTCAGGCTGGGAATCTGGCCGAAATAGTCGTCCAGTTTCTTGAAGCCCTGCTCGCGGATGGCTTCGTCGGTGAACGCGGTGATCGACAGTGGGACGTCCTGCAGGTGAAGTTCGCCACGCTTGGTAGCGGTGACGATGACTTCCTCAAGCGCGACCGTTTCTTCCACCGCGTCCTGGGCCTGAGCATGGGCCAATGGTACGCCGGCGCAAAGCGCCGAGATGGCCGCGCTGAGTGACTTACGCGGAACGGAATGCAGCGGATCGAAGTGCTGTGACATGCTGGTTGTCCTCTTGGCGCCGTTTACTTCCGAAACGTAAAGTTCTTCGTATAATGCCACATCTCTCCCGACACTTTCCAAGTGAATTTTTTTGAGCATTATCGCGGCAACCAGCGTCAATCGTGGCAGTCAGCCCGGCGAAAGCCATGGGGGTATTTACCTCGTGGATCTTGCCGGGCGACGTGGTGCGCATGTGCTGAGCTGGACGCGGCCCATCATCGACTGGGGCGGTCACGGCGGTGGCCGGGGACTGCGTGGGTTGGCTGTGCTCGACCAGGAGGTATTTGTCGCCGGTGCGGATGAACTGTTCCGCTTCAGCGCCGACTTCGAGCTCGTCAATGCCCATTCCTCGCCATACCTCGGGCAGGCTCAGGCCGTGGCCTGTTTCGAAGGCCGCGTTTATGTCGTTTCAGCCGCGTACGACGCAGTGTTGGCATTCGATCTGGACTCCGGTCAATTTGACTGGGGGTTGCAGATTGCGGATGACGACGGCGGTCTGCGCGGCACGCCGTTCGATCCGCGAACTGCGCTGGGGCCATCGCCGGTCAACCGCCTGGGGCTCAACAGCCTGCACTGCGATCCGCGCGGTCTGTTCATCAGCGGCTCACGTAGCCACGGCCTGCTGCACTTCGACGGCAAGCGCATCGTGCGGCTGGTTACCCTGCCGGTGGGTGTGCATGACGCGAGGCCATGGCGCGATGGCGTTCTATTCAACGATACCGAGACCGAGGTAGTCCGTTTCCTGACGCCCCAATCGAATCGCGTGTTCGAGGTGGCCCGTTACCCCGAGGAGGCCCTGGAGCCAGGCAGCTTCGAAGATGCCGCGGTCGCTCGCCAGGCATTCGCCCGCGGGCTGTGCGTGCTGGGTGAAGGCCTGTTCGCTTCCGGCTCGTCGCCGCTGACGATCACTCTGCATGATCTGGACGCGATGAAGACGACGCTGCGCGTCAACCTGTCGACTGATGTGCGGCAGGCAATCCATACGTTGGCGCCCTGGCCATTCGGGTTCGATCGAGGCTTTTAAGCGACCGCTCACGGCCGGCACGACCCCGAAATCGGTCGCGGCCGTCCTCCTAGCGGTTGATTGACTCGTAGCAGGCGTAACGAGGCAAGACCGGCTCCAGCACCTCGATCAACTCGCCGAGGTAACGCTCGTAACGTCTCCATCTGTGGATCGATTGCGTGTAGATCGGCTGCCTGACCTGCTCGGAGCTGGCCGTGCGCACCGGCCGATCGGTCTCCCAGAAGCGCGCACAGCTCTCTTCGAAGGGCAATTCGCAATAATCCAGTAGCCGGCGCACCTGGTTGTCGAAGTCGGTCACCATATCTTCGTACTGCACGGTCAGCACGCGGCCGGGTAATACGTCGTGCCAGTAGTCCATCATGCGCTGGTATTGCAGGAAGTACTCACCGATATCGGTGAGGTCGTAAGTGAAGCTCTGGCCGCGGGCGAACAACTGGCGGTAGCAACTCAAACACGAGTCCAATGGGTAGCGACGGGCATCGATGATCTTGGCATTGGGCAGGATCAACTGCAGGAAGCCGACGGCGGGAAAGTTGTTGGGCATCTTGTCTATGAAACGCGGCCGGCCCTCCGTGCGGTGGATACGCGCCAGGTCCAGGTAGTTCTGGCCCAGCCTGCGCAGATTGTCTGAGCCCAAGTCGCGCATGGCCTGCGGATAGCCCAGGCCGTCAGCCCGATTGTTGCTGATCGAGTTGCTCACCACGCTGATATAGGGCAGTTCCGCGGTACCCTCGACCTGGCTATGGCTGGCGAGGATCTGCTCCAGCAGCGTCGAGCCGGAGCGAGGTAGCCCGATGATGAAGATGGGTTCGTTCGAGGAGTGCCCCAGCCCCTGGCGCGATTCCAGCAACTTCCGGTCGAAAACGTGGGTGATGGCGTCATTCTGCACCTCGGTCCGCACCGGGTCGTAGCTCTCTGCCATGCGTTGGGTGGAATTGCCCTGTTCGTAGTAGCCCCAGGCGCGCTCGAAGTCACCGCGGTCCTCCCAGGCTTTTGCCAGTGCAAAAAGAAAGTTGACCCGGGACTGGTTGTCCAGATCCTCAGGACGGTTATCCTGACTATCTTCCGCCGACAACCGGGCCTCGATCTGCTCGATGTCCGCGTCGCTCAGCCTGTAGGTTTTGAGATTGGCCAGGCTCCAGTAAATTTCGCCGTTAGCGGGCTTGAGGCGGATGCATTCCCGGTACGCCTCGATCGCTTCCTCCTGCTGCCCGACGGTCTTCAGCGTATGACCCAGCCCGAGCCAGGCGCCGGCATGCTGCGGGCGCAGCTGCAGCACTTTCCGGTACGCTGCAATGGAGTCTTCGGTGCGCGCGGCCGGCGCCAGCACCGAGGCCAGCAGGTAGTGGCCCTGGTGATTGTCCGGATCCAGCTCGATGGCATTTTCGAATTCGGTGATCGCTTCTTCCAGACGGTGCTGATCCTTTAAGAGACGGCCCAGGTCCAGCCGTGCCTCGATGAAGTCAGGCGCTAGCGAGACCGCGCGGCGCAGCAGCTTCTCGGCCTCGCGCATCCGCCCGTTCTCGCAGGAGCAAGCGGCCAGCAAGCGCAGTGCATTGACGTTCTGCGGTTCCCCTCGCAGGATTTCGCGGGTTAGCCGCTCCGCCTCGGCCCAGCGCCCCGACTGCTGGAGCTCGGCGGCATGTGCCAGCGCCTTGCGCCTGGGGTTGAGCTCGAAGGAGCGCTCAAAGGCCTCGTCGGCCTCGCGGCCGCGGCCCAGGGCTGCTCGCGCCTTGCCGAGATTGAACCAGGCGCTGTCTTCTTTGGGTTCCAGGCGAATGGCGTTCTCCAGAACCTCGAGTGCTTCCTCGTGACGATGGGTATCGACCAGCAACTGGCCCAGGTCTGACCAGGGCTTGGCGAAATTGGGCGCCATACGCATCGTGTGCCTCAGCCAGCGCTCGGCGTCCTCGATCTTGCCCGCTTTGAACAGGGTCGCACCGAGCAGGGCTGTCATGTTGACGTCCCGGTCGTTGCGTTCGACCGCTGCGCGACAAATGGCCTCGGCCCGATCGATGTTTCCGGCGTTGATCAGCTCGATGGTTTCGAACAGGGTGCTCTTGGTGGCGAAGCGGTGGTTCATGCTCTGTCCAACACCCGCCGGCAGCGTTGCCAGGCCTCGGCGACGCCGAGTTCGTGGGTGGGGTTCAGCAGCGGCAGGATATCCGCCTCGTTCTTGCGCCACTTTTCCGGATCGGGGGCCGTGTGCGTGTAGCGTGACAGCGGCAACTCGCCGCCGAGCCGCTGCCTCAGCCGCTGGTCGATCTCGAGCGCGGTGAAGTTGCATATCCGGCCAATCGTTTCCTCGGTCCGTTTGGTTACATCGTCATAGTCACAGGCTATCCAGCGATCCGGCGGCAGTTTTTGCAGGTCATCCAGGATGATGCGGTTGGCGCTGGCCCACTGGAACCCGCAGATTTCCGCCAACGGCCGACCGCTCAACTTCTGCCAGCCCGGCGGCAACAACAGGGACCACGGTGGGCCGCGCCAGTCGCGCAGACGCGGGTAGGTGACCCAACGGCCGGATTTCCATGCTTCCATCATGCTGCTGATATTGGGGCGCGGGTCGCGAAAAAGGAAGACGTAGAAGGAACCGGGAAATACTTTTTCCAGGAAGGGCTGGCGCAACGCATTCTTGGGTGTCTTCTCGAGGAAGCGCAGGCGCGGAACGTGCTGATTGTGAAAAAATTCGCGGCCGTCGCGATCACGCAGAAACCGCGCGAAACGCTGGCGCAGGGCTTGCACGATGCGCTCATTGGCATGCGTGGCGTCGAGCCGGTTCGAATCGACAAATCCGCCCATGGGGCTGAGGCGCCGCAGTCCCTCGATGAACTGGTGACTCTCGCCGCCGACGGTCCACAGATCGGGCGCTTCGGCCAGAGTTTCGAATAGCAGCGTGCTGCCCGAACGGGGCGCGGCCAGCACGATGACGGGCCGGTCGAACAGCCTGGCAAAATCCGGCGGCATTCAGTGAGTCGGCAGGGCCATTACACCGAAATGCCGGCGCGTCGGAACGGCAACTCGCGGATGCGCGTTCCGGTCGCGGCGAAGATCGCGTTGGCGATGGCCGGGGTCGCCGGCGCGAACGGCGGCTCACCAAGACCGCTGGGCGAATTGTCGCTCTGGATGAAATGGCATTCGACTTCCGGCGCCTGGTTGATGCGTAAAAGGCCGTACTGGTCGAAATTGCCCTGCTGCGCCGCACCATCGGCGAAGGTGATTTCCAGTTGCGCGGTGGAGAGCGCATCGACCACGCAGCCCTCGACCTGGTTGCGGGCCCCGCTCAGGTTGATGACCGGCCCGATGTCGATGCCCGACCAGACCTTCTCGACGTGCACCGCATTGCCCGTTGCAACCACCTCCGCCACGTGCGAGACGAAACCGCCGTGATCGAAGTGAAAAGCCATGCCGAGACCGCGGTTGGCGGAAAGCTTTCTGCCCCAGCCGGCTTTTTCGGCCGCCACCCGCAGCGTGCCGCTGGTCCGTGCCAGGTCCAGCGGCGGTTCGCCGAACGATCGCGACAGCAGGTCCAGTCGAAAATCGAGCTGATCGCGTCCGGCGGCCAGCGCCACCTCGTCGAAGAAGCTCTGGTAGGCCCAGCAATAAGCCGAGTGTCCGGGCGAGCGCCACGGCCCCGTGGGCACGTGCGTCTCAATCAGCGACTGGCGCAGCCTGAAGTTCGGCACCAGGCCGGCCGGGTAATGGTCCGGTGACAGGCCCGCCCCCGAGACCGGCTTACCGTCGCGGCCGAAGCTGATGAAATGGTGGTCGAAGGCGCTCATGCGACCGTCGGCGTCGATCCCCGCGCGGAAATGATGCCAGGCAGCGGGCCGGTAAAAATCATGCCGCATGTCGTCTTCGCGAGTCCACTGCAACTGGACGGGCCGGCGCACTTCGCGGGCGATCCAGGCCGCCTCGACCATGAAGTCATTGACCAGGCGGCGGCCAAAACCGCCGCCAATGCGGACCAGGTTGACGTGGATGCGGTCTTCCGGGATGCCCAGCGTCTCGGCGACCAGTTGGCGGCCGCCTTTCGGATACTGCGAGGGCGCCCACAATTCGAGTTTGCCCGATTCGTGGAACAGCGCCGTGCAGTTCTGCGGCTCCAGGTTGGCGTGCGAGACGAAGGGATAGTAGTAGCTGGCTTCGACGATCTTCACCGCCGCGCCGAGCGCTTTTTCCACGTCCCCGTCGGCACGCAATGTCTCGCCGGGCTGTTCCTTCAGCGCGGCGGCCTGGCGCTCGTACTCCTCCGAGGAATCGGCATGGCTGGTCGCCCAGTCGATCTTCAACTGCCGACGGGCCGCGTTGGCCTCCCACCAGCTGGTCGCGACGATGGCCACACCGGGCATCAGGCCCGCCAGGTTGTCGGTTCCTTCGACCACGAAGGCGTGGGTAATGCCCGGCAGCGCACGGATTTGCTCGATATTGGCGCTGCGCACCTTACCCCCGAAGGTGGGGCACTTTTCGAACACCGCGTAAAGCATTCCGTCCAGTCGGGTGTCGCAACCGAACAGCGGCTGTCCGGTCAGGATCTTCGGATTGTCGACTCCGGGCACAAAGCGCCCCAGCAGTCTGAATTCCTCGGGCCGGCTCTTGAGCTCGAGGCTGGCCACTTCGGGCACGGGCAGCGTTGCGGCCGTTCCGCGCAGGGCGGCATAAGCGGCGGTGCGTCCGCTTGCTGCATGGTTCACGCTGCCGTTCGCCGTCGAGCACTCGGCCGGCTGCACGCCCCAGCGGACGGCGGCCGCGGCGATCAATAACTGGCGTGCGGCGGTGCCGGCAATACGCAAGTCGTCCCAGCCGTCCGGGGTGCCGCGGCTGCCGCCCACGACCTGGCGCCCGTAGCGGTCATCCAGCGGGGCTTGCTCCACCCGAACCTGTTGCCAATCGACATCGAGGCACTCGGCGACGACCATTGGAAAAGCCGTTTTCACACCCTGGCCCGCTTCCGGGTTCTTGCTGACGATGGTGACCCGGTTGTCAGCCTCGATCCGGAGGTAGAGATTGGGCGCCCAGGACTCTCCCGCCTGCTCTGCGCCGGAAGCGGTGTCCGCATGGCCGACGCCGATCAACAGGGCGCCCGAGGCCAGCAGGGAGGTTTGCAGAAAGGTGCGGCGATCCATCTGGCCGCCGGTATCCGGTGAATTGTCGGCTTGTGGTCGCTTCACGACTCACCTCCCGGCGAGGTCATGTAGCCGGCAGCGCGCTTGATGGCTTTGCGGATGCGCGGGTAGGTCCCGCAGCGGCAGAGGATACCCGCCATGGCATTGTCGATGTCGGTATCGGTGGGTTGCGGAGTGCGCGCAAGCAACGCCGTTGCCGCCAGCACCTGCCCGGCCTGGCAGTAACCGCACTGCGGCACATCTTCGTCATTCCAGGCGCGCTGGACCGGGTGGCTACCGTCCGGCGACAGGCCTTCAATGGTGGTGATTTCCTTGTCCTGGAGAGCAGCTGCCTTGATGTTGCAGGCTTGCACGGGGCTGCCGTTGACCAGCACCGTGCAGGAACCACACAAGCCAATGCCGCAGCCGTACTTGGTGCCTACCAGGTTGAGCTTGTCCCTCAGGGCCCATAGCAGTGGCATGTCATCGGGGACGTCGAGTGATCGGCTAACACCGTTGATCTTGAGACTGATTTCCGCCATTTCACGCGCCTCCTTCCCGGTTTATCCGTCAAAAATAGTCAGGCTCCGGACCGAAGTCCAGTAGCTGACACGAGTGGATTGACCTGGATGCGCGGAGGTCAGTCGGTGTCGACTTCCAGCTGTCCGCTGAGGCGTCGCCAGATGTGCGACCAGCTCATTCCGATAGCGAGCAGGGTCCCGAGCGCAAACAGCGCCAGCCAGGCGATGCTGCTGGTGGAATCCGGGTGCAGCACGCCGACGTCGACCAGCAGCCAGATACCGGTGCCAAGCAGGGCCGCCCCGATGATGCTGCCCAGGGCGCCGAGACTGCGTTCCGTCGCGATGATGAAGATGGTCCAGCCGGCGATCAGGATGACGCCGATGAAATAGTGCAGGGCGTCGAGCCCCTCGCCGCTGAAGGCTGTCTTCACCCAGTGGAAATACGATTTACCCGATGGGTTGTAGGTAACGAATACGAGTACGAGGGCGAGCGCCCAACGCCACAGGAAATCAACGAATCCAAAGGACCTGTGGGGTTTTTTGATGGCCTTTTCGTTCATGTGCAGAGCTTCCGGTCAGGGTTCGGAAGTCATTTTTACACAGAAAGGTTGCTTAAAAGAAACCCGGGCGCCGCACGGCGCCCGGGCCGGGTTGTTGCACACTACGCGGCTTTCACGTCGATGTGCGTGACTTTCTTGCGGGCCGCCTCCGTCTTCGGGAGTTCGATGTACAGAACGCCCTTGGCGAAGGAGGCATCGATGGCTTTCTCGTCGACCTCGGCGGGGATCGGCAAAGTGCGCCGGAAGGCGCCGAAGGACCGTTCCTTGCGGAAGAAGTCCTTGCCTTTCTCTTCCTCCTCACGCTTTTTCTCGCCGCGAATGGTCAACATGCCGTTCGACAGGGTGATGTCCACGTCCTCCTGGTCCATGCCGGGCAGTTCAACCTGGATGTGGAAGGCTTTTTCATCTTCCGTCTCATCGACGCGCGGCATGACCGCGCTGTGCTCCAGGGGTTCTCCCAGCATCGAATGCCATGGCGAGGTCATCATGGAGTGACGTCCGCTGCCTTTCCAGAAATCTTCGAACAGACGATCCATATCTTTATGAAGGGTGTCCATCTCCCTCAGGAAAGATTCGAACGGACGGTCTTCATCATCCCAACGCCGAAGGCCACCCCAACGCCAGGGGACCATTTCCTTCAGTGTCATGGGTTTCCTCCCAACCATATGGTTCGTGATATCAGAACAATATGCGGGTGGGCAGGACGCCCGGTGAATTCGGTTGCCCGGGGATGGGCATGCGCGACCGGACGATCTTGTCCACCGCAAAGGATTAGACAATTGCCCGGCGCCAAGTTCCCTTCCCGGTTGGGGTCAGAATGGGGTCAGAGGAGGAATGGGGTCAGGGAAAGAGGAAGAATGGGGTCAGAGTAAAAACTCCATCGAGAACGCAGAAGAATGGGGTCAGAGTAAAAACTCCATCGAGAACGCAGGAATGGAAGTTTGGTTCAGGAGTTTTTACTCTGACCCCATTCTTCTTCTTCCCAAGAGACATCAAGGCGGTGCCGGGTCTCGGAAAAAGAAATTCCCGAATGAATTCGGTCCTACTCGATCGGCGCGTCCGGGGAGTAAATCACGTAGATCTTGGTGTAGCCGTCGGTGTCCCATACACCGGTCCACTCCGCCGGGATGACGACAGAATCGCCGGCCTTGATCTCGGTCACGGTGCCGTCGCTGGAGGTCAGGGTCACGC
>Ga0316191_10002459_pt1 | contig 13470 bp, 10 predicted proteins | sample Eddworburr2cm_MG_FD_204928 | JGI IMG/M metagenome (GOLD analysis project Ga0316191, IMG submission 204928) | Coastal sediment microbial communities from Maine, United States - Eddy worm burrow 2 cm | ecosystem: Environmental > Aquatic > Marine > Coastal > Sediment | place: USA: Maine...
AATATTTTCACTTTCATGATGGACAAGTAATTCATAGTCTTGCGGAACAGTGATTCCTTCACGTTTGACTTTTTCAGCGAAGACCAGCTCTTTGGTCGGTACAATTGTGAAGACAACATTGACACCCGCTTTCTCTGCAAGCCCGCTTATGTGCCCGGCAACTGCCGCCATGATATCGTAGCCCGCTTTCACTGCCGGATAATCCTGGTTGGAAGCAAGACGCAGCGTGGGTGTAAATACGGTGCTCACGCCATCCTGAAAGGCAACTGGCCATCTTTCTGTCTCCGGGGCTGGAAACGCAACGCTGGGTGCATCTGCCACTGAAAGACCGGCATCCGGCATTAACCAGTTCCAGTGTTCATTACCATAGACCATCATAAATGACTCCAGCGAGTCATTACCGGTATAAAAGGCAACAACCATGACACGCGGCTCGAACAGCGTGGCTTTGCCGAACAAATCCAGGTACTGAACAGCCGCCCATCCCCCGGTCGACATGTTGTAGACATTCACGTCATCACGATTAATGGCAGTCTGCAGATACCCTGGCCAGTTCTGCTCCATGATCGCGTTGTTGCCGTAGGTAATACTGTCGCCAATCGCGATTACATCTGCCGCAACAGGAACCGCCATGTTTCTGAATCCCAGGATGTCGTGTGGCCCTATGACAGCAACCCGCGGATACAAGGGATGATTCCGAACCCTGGTTAACGGGTCTTTCAGCTGAAAGTCCGCGTAATTAAAATGTTCTTCTCTGAAGACCCCTTTGTAGAAGGCCGGCACTTTCTCATCGAGCCGCACAAGCTGGAGATCAGTCGGCGCCCCGAGTAAATCCGGGGCCAGCCAACGAATCAAGCCCAGTGCAACAATCACTGTTACCGCGACACTTATCAATAATAACAACCATTCCTTTTTCATAGACTCATTCAGGTTTTGCTTCAGGTGGCTTGTGCAGATGAATACCCAGCTCGATCAGCTGCCCCTGGGCGACAGAGGACGGGGCCTGGGTCAACGGGCAGGCCGCTGTCTGTGTCTTGGGGAACGCCATGACCTCGCGAATCGATGCCGCTCCTGTCATCAGCATCACCAGCCGGTCCAGGCCAAAGGCAAGCCCGCCGTGTGGGGGGCAACCGAACTTCAGGGCATCCAGCAGAAAGCCGAACTTGTCACGCGCTTCCTGCTCACCGATACCGAGCAGTTTCAGTACCGCCTGCTGCATCTCGGTGCGATGAATACGGATGGAGCCACCCCCCAGTTCGGTGCCGTTGAGTACCATGTCATAGGCACGCGACAGGCTGGTACCGGGATCTGCTGCCAGCGCATCGGGATCATCGCTCTTTGGTGCGGTGAACGGGTGGTGCAGCGCCATCCAGCGATTGGTTTTCGCGTCCAGCTCGAACATGGGAAAATCAACGACCCAGACCGGCTCCCAGTCGCCCTGCAACATGCCGCGCTCGATTCCCAGTTTGACCCGCAGCGCACCGAGCGACTCGTTGACTATCTTGGTCTTGTCGGCACCAAAAAATACCAGATCCCCATTCTCGATGCCGGTACGCGAAACAATAGCGTCTACCACATCATCCGGCAGGAACTTCAGTATCGGCGATTGCAGGCCCTCGCGACCGGCGGCAACATCGTTGACCTTGATATAGGCAAGACCTCGTGCGCCGTACTGACTGACATATTGGGTATAGCCGTCAATATCCTTGCGGCTGATATCGCCCCCGCCTGGAACGCGCAGGGCGGCAATGCGGCCATCGGGATCATTCGCCGGGCCGGCAAACACCTTGAACTCGACCGCCTGCATCACATCACCGAGATCAACCAGCTCCAAAGGAATACGCAGATCCGGACGATCGGTACCAAAACGCAGCATCGATTCGGCATAGGTCATGCGCGGGAACGGGTCCGGCAATGCGACATCAAGCACCTCCCTGAACAGCTCACGCACCATGGTCTCGGTCAGGGACATGATGTCATCCTCGTTCATGAAGGACGTTTCAATATCCAGCTGGGTAAATTCCGGCTGGCGGTCAGCGCGCAGGTCCTCGTCGCGGAAGCAGCGTGCAATCTGATAGTAACGATCCATGCCGCTCATCATCAGCAACTGCTTGAACAACTGCGGCGATTGCGGCAGCGCAAAAAACTCGCCGCCATGTGTGCGGCTTGGCACCAGGTAGTCACGTGCCCCTTCCGGCGTTGAGCGTGTAAGAATGGGCGTTTCCACATCGATAAAACCATGCGCATCGAGAAAGGTGCGCATCACATGGGTAATGCGTGCACGCAAGCGGATCTTTTCCTGCATCTCCGGCCGGCGCAGATCGATATAACGATAACGCAGGCGGGTCTCCTCCTGAACGTCCTGGTCATCGAGCTGGAACGGCGGTGTCGCAGCCGCATTCAATACCGTCAGCACCAGACCCAGCACTTCCACCTGCCCGGTTGGCATGTCCGGATTAACGGTGCCTTCGGGGCGGCGCCTGACCCGGCCCTGTACCTGCAGGACATATTCATTGCGCACACTTTCCGCCGTCGCAAAGGTGTCCGCCGTATCCGGATCAAAGACCACCTGCAGCAGGCCGGTATGATCGCGCAGGTCAACGAAAATCACGCCACCGTGATCACGGCGTCGATGCACCCAGCCACACAGGGTAACTTCCTGGTCGAGGTGGGTTTCATTCAGTTCACCACAGTAGAGACTGCGCATAGTGTTTCTTCCAGTTCAGTAATAAAAAAACGCGGAGTGACGGGTCGTCAGCAGGGAATCAGTCAGAGCCGCTGGATTTCTTGCTGCTTGCGGTGCTCGCGGGCTTGGTTGCGCTGCCTTTGCTGGAAGCCGGTTTGGCCTTGGCGTCAGACTGCACAACATTTTTCTTGTTGCCGGTCTTGAAATCAGTCTCATACCAGCCACCACCCTTGAGACGGAAGGCCGAGGCGGAAATCAGCTTTTTCAGCGCATCCTTGCCACAGTCGGGGCACTTGCTGAACGGCTGGTCACTGATCTTCTGCAGGGTTTCGAACTGGTGGCCGCAGGCGGCACACTGGTACTCGTAAATGGGCATGATGATCCTGAAAAAAAAACGATACTCAATGTAGTTTTGGGGCTGCCGCATTATACAGATCATTGGCAGCAAGGTAATAGCCCGGAATAACAGCAAATCAAACACTTGGGGGAGTTGACTGATGCTATCTCGCGGCCCCTGAATCTGTGACAATTGGGATCCCGGACATTACCCAGACAATACAACCCGCAGCATGCACAGTCCCCCGACCACCCTGCCCGGCACCACCGGCAACGATCTGAAGACATTACGGGCACTGGCCCCGTTTTTGTGGGATTACCGCGGCCGGGTGCTGCTGGCACTGGGATTCCTGATTCTGGCCAAGGTTGCCAATGTCGGTGTGCCGCTGGTGCTGAAGGATATTGTCGACAGCCTGGATGCCGGCGAACACAGCCACCTGGTACTACCGCTTGCCTTGCTGCTTGTCTACGGCGGGTTACGACTGGCCAGTTCGCTGTTCAACGAACTGCGCGATGCCGTGTTTGCGCGCGTCCGCCACGGCGCCATGCGCAGTGTCTCGCTGAAGGTCCTCGAGCACCTGCATAAACTTTCGCTGCGTTATCACCTGGAAAGAAAAACCGGCGGCCTTTCCCGTGACATCGACCGTGGCACACGCAGCGTCAGTTCACTGATGAATTACATGGTCTTCAGCATCCTGCCGACGCTGGTAGAAATCGCACTGGTGACCGTCATCCTGCTTTCCCGCTATGACATCTGGTTCACCATCGTCACGCTGGTCGCCGTCGTTACGTACATCATCTTCACCATGAGTGTCACGGAATGGCGCATGAAGTTCCGTGTATCGATGAACAAGTTTGATTCGGAGGCGAACACACAGGCCATCGACAGCCTGCTGAATTATGAAACAGTGAAATATTTTGGTAATGAGCAATACGAACTGCAACGCTATGATGAAAGTCTGAAACACTGGGAATCCGAGGCAGTCAACAGCCAGACGTCACTGTCGGCACTCAATTTCGGACAGTCGGTCATCATTGCAGCGGGCGTCACGGTCATCATGATCATGGCGGCGCAGGGCGTCGTCGCAGGCCACATGACACTGGGCGACCTGGTGCTGGTGAATGCGTTCCTGTTGCAGCTGTTCATCCCGCTCAACTTCCTGGGCATCGTCTACAGCCAGCTGAAACATGCACTCACTGACATGCACCTGATGTTCGATGTGCTGGACAAGGAACCCGAGATCACAGACCGGCCCGATGCCAGGCCGCTTGATGCGGCGAACGCCGAGATCCGCTTTGAACAGGTATCATTTGCCTATGATGCGCGGCGCCCGATCCTGCATGACATCAGTTTTACCATTTCACCGGGCGAGAAAGTCGCTATCGTCGGTCCCAGTGGCGCAGGAAAGTCGACGCTGGCACGGCTGCTGTTCCGCTTCTATGACATCAGTTCGGGCAGGATTCTTGTCAATAACCAGGATATCAGCCAGGTCACACAGGAGAGTCTGCGCCAGGCCATCGGTATCGTGCCCCAGGATACCGTGCTGTTTAACGAATCGCTGCGCTACAACATTGCCTACGCAAAACCCGGCGCCCGCCGCGACGAGATCGAACAGGCAGCACGGGTAGCCCATCTCACCGACTTTATCGCGGACCTGCCACAGGGGTATGACACCGTCGTCGGCGAACGCGGACTGAAACTCTCGGGTGGCGAAAAGCAGCGCGTTGCCATCGCACGCGCGGTGCTGAAAAATCCGCGCATACTGATCTTTGACGAGGCTACATCCAGTCTCGATTCCCATTCCGAGCAGGCCATTCTGGTTGCCTTGCACGAGGCAGCCGCTCACCACACCAGCCTGGTGATCGCGCATCGACTGTCCACCATTGTCGATGCCGACAACATCCTGGTCATGGACAGTGGCCGCATTGTCGAGGCGGGTGTTCACCACGCACTCATCGCCAGGGGCGGCGCCTACGCAAGACTGTGGGCAATGCAACAGGAAGAATCGCGCCTGCAACAGCGGGGCATCCAGTCACAGCAACTGCAGTAGGGCGTCGCAAACGGCGGCGACTGTCCCGCATCGCTCACGCGCATCCCTGCGCTCCACGATGTACCTACGTCCCTGTAAGCAAAAAACCCGCCAGGTGGCGGGTTTAGTAATTAATAATATTCAATAAATTACATATCAAACCTTACACCCAGAAACAGGTTGGTGGCGCTGTCATCGTTAAAGTAGGTGGCATTACCGCGCACCGACCAGTCCCTGTTCAACTTGTATATCGCATCCAGGCCAAAACCGGTGCCCGATTCGTCACCCACATCACGATAGGCAACCAGCGGGGTCAGCTCCAGCTTGTCCATGGCCTGTATGCGCCCGGAAAATTCAGCCCGGTAGCCTTCTCTGGTACCGTTGATACGGCTCTTGCTTGACTCACCCGGGTACTTTGCCTTGCCGGTAGACTGCTCATTGACGTAGACCACGGAACCCACCAGGTCAATGCGTTCCGTGATGGAATAATGTCCACCACCACCGATGGTGAACTGGTCAACCTGCACATCCACACTGGAGAAGCCTTCGGCATCGTCCTGCCAGAAGTGTGAATAGCCGGCCAGCATCATGAAGTGATCCATAAAGCCATAGGACAGTTTCGCGGCCAGGCCGTCTGCATCGGCTGAATCAGCGCGAATTCCCTGGTAGCCACCATCAATGTAGGAATAGCTAAAGCCCTTGGCCGCGAGGGCAGCCTGCGACAGCATTGCAAGACAGGCAGCAGCAATAGCCAATAACCCTTTATTATTCATTCGATCCCCTCCAGAATTAGCGTAATTATTGATATTTAGTGCGACGATACTAATGTAATGCGTTCACAGCATTCAAGCATTTTTCATTTAAATTCAATGCCCAGTGTCAATCAGGTGCTTAATGAAAACCTCAACCAACTTGTAACGACCTACAGACAACCCGGATAGCTAACAACAACTTACGCGACATGCCTAAGAAGTCCATTCTAATCACTGGCTGCTCATCCGGCATCGGACTGTGTGTCGCCCGGGGCCTGAAATCACGTGGCTACCGGGTATTTGCAACCGCCCGCAAGGCGCACGACGTGTGCCAGCTCGAGGCTGACGGCTTCGAAAGTATGCAACTGGACCTGGCCGACTCTGACTCGATTACGACGACCGTTGATGAAATTCTTGAACGCACCGGCGGCACCCTTGACGCCCTGTTCAACAACGGTGCCTACGGGCAGCCCGGTGCGGTCGAGGACCTGTCGCGCGAGGTCTTGCGGGCGCAGTTTGAAACCAACCTGTTTGGCTGGCATGAGTTAACCAACCTGCTGATACCCGTCATGCGCCGCCAGGGGCATGGTCGTATTGTGCAAAACAGTTCGGTACTGGGATTTGTGGCCCTGCGCTATCGCGGCGCCTACAACGCCAGCAAGTATGCGCTGGAAGGCCTGAGCGATACCCTGCGCCTGGAACTCACGGGGACAGACATCCATGTGTCACTGGTTGAACCCGGCCCGGTGACCAGCCACTTCCGGGAAAATGCATTCAGGGCCTACCAGGAAAACATCAACCCCGACAGCAGCGTGCACCGCGATAAGTACCTGGCGATGGAGGCCCGCCTGCAAACGAAAGACCCGGTGGTGCCGTTCACGCTGCCGCCGGAGGCCGTCCTCAAGAAAGTCATCCATGCCCTGGAGAACCGTCGCCCCAGGGCGCGCTATTACGTCACCTTTCCAACTTATTTATTTGGCACCCTGAAACGGCTACTCAGCACCCGTTTGCTGGACAAGGCGCTCAACAAGGTCGGGTAACGAACTCGCGTACCGGCGTATCCATTAGCGTAGCAGCGCATCACATGCGCGAATGGTTATTAAATCGCGCATGCGATGCGCTCCTACGGGTTGGTTAGAGTTACGCGCCCGAGGCGCTGCTTCCCTGCCCTTTCGAAAATTGCAGTTGCCCGTCCCTGGCGTCCACCTGTACCTGGCTACCGGGACCAAACTGGCCAGCCAGTATTGCCTGGGCCAGCGGATTTTCAAGCTGGCTCTGGATGGCACGTTTCAATGGCCGTGCACCATATACCGGATCAAAACCGGCTTCACCGAGCAGGTCCAGGGCAGCATCGGTCAGCAGCAGACTGATGTCACGTTCCTGCAGCCGCTGACGAAGAATATTGGTCTGCAGGCCGGCAATGGCACGAATCTGTTCCCGATCGAGCGGGTGGAATACCACGACATCGTCAATGCGGTTAATAAACTCCGGGCGGAAGTGGCTACCGACGATCTCCATGACTGCCGCCTTCATGGCGTCATAATTCTCGGCACCGGACATCTCCTGGATCATCTGGCTACCAAGGTTGGAGGTCATCACAATCACGGTATTGCGGAAATCGACCGTGCGGCCCTGGCCATCCGTCAGGCGGCCGTCATCCAGCACCTGCAGTAACACGTTAAACACGTCCGGGTGCGCCTTCTCGACCTCATCCAGCAGGATGACTGAATACGGCTTGCGGCGCACGGCCTCCGTCAGGTAGCCACCCTCATCGTAACCGACGTAACCCGGGGGGGCGCCAATCAAGCGCGCCACCGAATGCTTCTCCATAAACTCGGACATATCAATGCGCACCATGGCTTCATCGGTATCGAACAGGAAGTTGGCCAGTGCCTTGGTAAGTTCGGTTTTACCGACACCGGTGGGACCAAGAAACAGGAACGAGCCATTCGGCCGGTTAGGGTCAGACAGTCCGGCACGGGAACGACGAATGGCATCCGACACCACCTTCACGGCCTCACCCTGGCCGACAACACGTGCCTGCAGGCCATCTTCCATGCGCAACAGCTTTTCACGCTCGCCTTCCAGCATCTTGGACACGGGTATACCGGTCCATTTCGAGACCACCTCGGCGACTTCTTCTTCTCCGACCTTGTTGCGCAGCAGTGTCATCTCCTGCGACTCGGCCTGATCGGCTTGCAGCAGCTGTTTCTCCAGTTCCGGAATACGTCCGTATTGCAGTTCGGAGGCGCGTGCAAGATCGCCCGCACGGTGTGCGGTCTCGAGTTCAAGGCGTGCGCGTTCCAGTGATTCCTTGATATGGCTGGCACCCTGCACGGCGGCCTTCTCGGACTTCCAGATTTCGTCCAGGTCGGAAAACTCACGTTCCAGTTCAACAATCTCATCCTGCAGCATGCCAAGGCGTTTTTTCGAGGCCTCGTCGGATTCCTTTTTCAGCGCCTCACGTTCGATCTTCAGCTGGATGAGGCGCCGTTCGAGGCGGTCCATGGCCTCGGGCTTGGAGTCAATTTCCATGCGAATGCGACTGGCGGCTTCGTCAATCAGGTCAATGGCCTTGTCCGGCAGTTGCCGGTCAGTGATGTAACGGTGTGACAGGATGGCCGCGGCGACAATGGCCGGATCCGTAATGTCGACACCGTGGTGAACCTCGTAGCGCTCTTTCAGACCACGCAGGATTGCAATGGTGTCCTCGACAGTGGGTTCATCAACCTGTACTTTCTGGAAGCGCCGTTCCAGCGCGGCATCCTTCTCGATGTACTTGCGGTATTCATCCAGCGTGGTGGCACCGACACAATGCAGTTCACCACGTGCCAGCGCCGGCTTCAGCATATTGCCGGCATCCATGGCTCCCTCGGCCTTGCCGGCACCCACCATGGTATGCAACTCGTCGATAAACAGGATGATCTGCCCCTCCTGTTTTGACAGGTCATTCAATACCGCCTTGAGGCGCTCCTCAAATTCTCCACGGAACTTTGCCCCGGCAATCAGGGTACCCATATCCAGTGATAACAGTCGCTTACCGTTAAGTCCTTCAGGAACTTCTCCGTTAATAATACGCTGTGCCAGGCCCTCGACGATGGCGGTCTTACCGACGCCGGGTTCACCGATCAGTACCGGATTATTCTTGGTGCGGCGCTGCAGTACCTGGATGGTGCGGCGGATTTCATCATCCCGTCCGATGACCGGGTCCAGCTTGCCCTGCTCGGCGCGCTCCGTAACGTCAATGGTGTATTTTTCCAGCGCCTGCCGCTGGTCCTCGGCATTCGGATCATCCACCTGCTGACCACCCCGGACTTGATCGATGGCCTGCTCGACCAGTTGCTTGCTGGCCCCGGCCTTGCGCAACAACTCGCCAACGCCGCCCTTGTCCTGGAGCGCGGCAAGCACAAACAGCTCGCTGGAGATATAGCTGTCCTTGCGCTGCTGAGCCAGTTTGTCAGTTACATTCAGTAAGCGCCCAAGATCGTTGGAGATATGCACTTCGCCCGCGGTCCCCTCAACCTGCGCAATCTGGTCCAGCTGTTCGCCCAACTGCGAGCGCAACAGGTTCACATTCACGTCCGACTGCACCAGCAGGTGCCGCACGCTACCGCCCTCCTGGTCCAGCAGGGCGATCATCAGGTGGGCCGGCTCGATAAACTGGTGGTCACGACCGACCGCGAGGCTCTGGGCATCGGCCAGCGCCTGCTGAAACTTGCTTGTCATTTTGTCCATTCGCATAAAACTGCACTCCGCATGTCACAGGGATATACCTGTATATGTGGGGTTTATTCGGGGAGCTTTCAAGTGTTCGTATGCTCCTGCACCAAATCGATACACCTGTAGTAGCGGATCACATCCGCGATTTCCATGGGTAACCTTTTCGCGCCTGCGAAGCGCTCCTACACCATCTGGGCGCAACTGCAAGAGCGGATCGCATCCGCGATTGCCAGCTATTTGAATCGCGCTTGCGAAGCGCTCCTACGCCAATATCAGGGAGCAGCTGAGACCAACGCTAGTGCAGCGTCGAATGAGCGTAATAGATCAGCAGTATCCCGGCGGCAATCAGCACCACCTGTTGCAGGGCAGCCTTGCCCTCGACCCGCTGGTGCAACGTGGGTATCAGATCAGCCACGGCAATATAGATAAAACTCGATGCCGCGACCGCGAGTATATAGGGCAGCGCTGCCTGCATTGGCTGCAAGGCAAAATATGACAGCACACCACCGATGACCGTCGTCAGGCTGGTCAGTACGTTGTAGATAAACGCCCGGCTGCGCGAAAAACCGCTGTGCAACAGCACGGCAAAATCACCCACCTCCTGTGGTATCTCGTGCGCAGCAACCGCCACGCTGGTAACAATACCGAGGTGAATATCCGTCAGAAAGGCTGCTGCAATGAGGATGCCATCGAGAAAATTGTGCAGGCTGTCGCCAATCAGGATCATGGTACCGGTTGAATGGTCGCGGCTATGCTGGTCGGGCGCATGCACCTCGCAATGATCGGCATGGCAATGACGCCACAACACCAGTTTCTCCAGCACAAAGAAACCCAGCAAGCCCAGCAATACCGCCATGGGAATCACGTGAGTATCGCTACTGTTCACGGACGACAGCGCATGCGGCAACAGACCCAGAAACGCGGCACCCAGCAAGGCACCGGTTGCGAAACTCACCAGGTGCGGCAGTATGTGATTGCGCAGGGGTTCGCGCAGCACCAGAAACAGGGCCGCGGCCAGCACGCTCAGCAGACCACCCAGCAGGCAGAAAATGATGATCCAGACAATCAGGGGCATTCAGTGATTCCAGGCATTCATGCGGCGCCCATCATACCCTAGCTGCTCATTGAATAGATGGCCGCCGGTTAGCCGGCTTGAAGCCAGATGAGCGTCGCCATGCGGCCGGTGACGCCATCACGCCGATAGGAGAAAAAGCGCTCTGCATCGCTAAAACTGCACGCGTCACCGCCATAGACGGCCGTCACGCCACGTTCAGCAAGCCGCTGCCGGGCCAGCCGGTATAAATCAGCCTTCCAGCCACCCTCCGGATCAAGTTGGAAGGCCGCTTGCGCCTGCTTGTCATGATTCAGGAAGACCTCACGCACCTCGTCACCCACCTGGTAGACCGCTGGCCCAATGGCCGGTCCGAGCCACGCCAGCAATGACTCCCCGGGCTGCTGCATGGCCTCGACGGTGTGTTCGATGACACCGGCCGCCAGTCCGCGCCACCCGGCGTGCAGTGCAGCAACCTGTCGGCCGTCCCTGTCGCACAGGAGTAGCGGCAGACAATCTGCCGTTAACACCGCACATGCGATGCCCGGCTGTGAGCAAAAAGCCGCATCAGCGACCGGTACCTCAACGTTTTCAAAGACTTCAGCGGCATCGATTACGGTCGTGCCATGAACCTGCTGTAACCAGCATGGCGGTGCGGGCAGTTGCAACATGTGTTGCAGCGTCTGGCGGTTGGCCTCTACGGCATCAGGGTCGTCACCGACATGGGCAGCCGGATTCATACTGCTATAGGGTCCCACGCTATGACCACCGTGACGCGTGGTGCACACCGCACGCACCCGGGGTGCGGCCGGCCAGTCGGGCACGATCCAGTCTTCAATCACTGCTGTGTTCTCTGGCATCATTGCGCAATACTTCAATCAACTGAGCCATGTCCGGCGGCACACCCGCCTGCCAGCTCAGGGTCTCGCCACTCACAGGATGCTCAAGCGTCAACTGTGTGGCGTGCAACGCCTGCCGCCTGAAGGCAGACAGGACGGCAATCACATGCGCGTCTGCGGACTTGGGCAACCGCAAGCGTCCCCCATAGACCGGGTCACCGACGACCGGATGATGCCGGTAGGCCATGTGTACGCGTATCTGGTGGGTGCGACCGGTTTCCAGCTGCACTCGCACCAGCGTATGCGCACGGTAACGCTCCTCCACCCGGTAGTGCGTCACGGCTTCCTTGCCACCACTGACCACGGCCATGCGTTTGCGGTCGACCGGGTGCCGGCCAATCGGGGCATCAATGCAGCCACCGGCCGTCAATACGCTGTTGACCACCGTTAGATACTCTCGTTTGACGGTGCGCGCCTGCAGCGCATCAACCAGTCGCTTGTGCGCGGTCAGACTACGTGCCACCACCATCAGACCACTGGTGCTTTTATCGAGCCGATGCACAATACCCGCCCTCGGCAGGCCAGCCAGTTGGGCATCATGATGCAACAGTGCATTCAGCAGCGTGCCGGCCGGATTACCAGCTGCCGGGTGCACCACCAGCCCGGCCGGTTTGTTAATCACCAGCAACTCCGCATCTTCATGGACAATAGCCAGCGGGATAGGCTCGGCCGCATTGACCGTCTGCTCCGCGATGACCGCGTCAATACGGACATGCTCGCCACCCATGACTTTTTCCCTGACCTGTGGCAAGCGCTCATCAAGTGTCACCTCGCCACTGCGAATCCATTGCTGCAGGCGGCTGCGTGAGTATTCTCCGAGCAGCTCTGCCAGTGCCTGATCCAGCCGCCGGCCGCGCATTCCCCCGGGGATTGTCAGTTCAAGCTGTACATGTTGCGGCATTATTGATTCAACTTTGGGTTATACTTTCGCGACCTGCAGCTGCAGACCCGTTAACACCGAATTATTTTGACACATTAAGCCCATGCGTTTGTCGAGTTTTTTACTGGCGGTACTCATTCTGTCCACGTCCGGCTGTTCCTGGTTCAAGGACGCAATCGATGAAACCTCTGACTGGTCTGCCAACCAGCTGTATTCCGAGGCCAAGGAAAAACTGGCCGAGAAGAACTACGAAAAGGCCATCGAGTATTTCGAAATCCTGCAGGCACGCTACCCCTTTGGCCGCTATGCACAGCAGGCTGAGCTTGAAATTGCCTATGCCTATTACAAGTACGAGGAACCCGACCTGGCCATCGCGGCAGCGGACCGCTTCATCAAGATCTATCCACGCCACCCCAATGTTGACTATGCCTGGTATCTCAAGGGACTGACCAACTATAACCGCGGCAAGTCGATTGTCGGGCGTTATTTGCCCCAGGAACCGGCCGAGCGCGATACCTTTACCATGCGCGCCGCCTACGACGATTTCAGTCAGCTGGTGAAACTTTATCCGAACAGCATTTATGCCATCGACTCGGCACAGCGCATCATCCACCTGCGCAACAACATGGCGGAATACGAAATACATGTTGCCGACTACTACATGCGGCGCAAGGCGTATGTCGCTGCCGCCAACCGCGGCGAGTATGTCGTGGAAAACTATCAGCGCACCCCGGCGGTTCCTGATGCGCTGGTGATCATGACCCGCGCCTACCGCAAACTGGGCGTTGATGACCTGGCGGATGACTCCCTGCGGGTACTGCGCCTCAACTATCCGGACCGACCTGAAATTGCCTGGCTGGATGACCCGCGCGGCTACGACGCCGCTCAAAAGGGCTCACGGTCATGGAAATTCTGGTAGCCTGACGTGATCGGGTAACGCCGGTCACGCCCGAAGGCACGCTGCGTAATCTTCACCCCCGGCGGCGCCTGCCGGCGCTTGTACTCATTGAATTCAACCAGTCGCGCAACACGCTTCACCACTGCCGCATCAAAACCTGCCGCAATGATTTGTTCGATACTCTCATCCTGTTCGATGTAACGTTCCAGCAAGGGATC
>Ga0316191_10002460_pt1 | contig 13469 bp, 12 predicted proteins | sample Eddworburr2cm_MG_FD_204928 | JGI IMG/M metagenome (GOLD analysis project Ga0316191, IMG submission 204928) | Coastal sediment microbial communities from Maine, United States - Eddy worm burrow 2 cm | ecosystem: Environmental > Aquatic > Marine > Coastal > Sediment | place: USA: Maine...
GCTCAGCGCCCAGCCAAAGGCTGCTCAGCATGCCAGGTAACTGGGCCTCGAAGTTCTCGAACAATGAGGTGCGGGTTGCTTCAGGGAGCGCCGGGTTCCCGGCAAATTCCAGAATTTCTGAGAGCCCGTGTCGGATGCGGGTGAGGGTGCGGGTATCGACCTGTCGATTCTCGGCGGAGAACGCTGGATCCCTACCGGGGCTCAGACGGCTTGCGCTGGACTGAAGCCGACGTGCGTCCAGAGAGATGGTGTAGGCGCTGAACATTGGTTCTGAGACCGTCTCCAGGCCGTCGGTAAAACAGGTGATGCTCTCGGATGAAACCGGTGCGCCACCGATCCTCAGGTCCGTCTGAGGGGCTGCAGGGATGCCGAAGGTGATTCGATCGCCCGGGGGCTTCGCCTGCTGGTGTGCGCGATTCGGAAAATACACCTTAAGCAGTATCAGATCCTGACCGATGCAGGCCGCGAAGCGCACGGATTTAGCGTGCAGGTCCAGCTGCCGGATATCCGTCTCCCAACCGGTCTGACTTACCGCTTCATTGAAGGCTTCGAGGGACTGGATTTCGCCATCGATGTAGCTGGGAGCGCCATCCGGGATCATCATCGTGACAGGTGTCGAAAATCTGCTAACGCTGTGCGGCGGAACATAGAACCATTAGAGCGAATTATCAATTGGCTGTAATTGAAGTTCGTCTACGTGCAGTTAGAAATTGCTGTCAGCGGATAGAGTTTCCAGGGAAAGCCAAAAAAAGAAACAGGGAGAACGTTGATGATCTACAGAAAGCTGCAACTGCTGGGTGCCGCAGGCGTTCTGGCGAGCTCGGTGGCTGCTATCGCCGCGCAACCCATCATTCATGACGCCGAGTACTATCAGCTGGAGGCGCAACATGCCGAATCCTGGGCTGCAGACGATGCGGCGGTGGACGAGATTCTCGCCAGGCACCAGGAGGCGAATGGTGGCAAGCCGCCGAACATCCTTTTCATCCTCATCGACGACGTGAGTTTCGGGCAGATGGGGCAGCCGGCGATGAACTACGTGATGGGCATCAAGACACCGCGCATCAATGAGTTCGCGCGCCAGGGCATGTCGCTGATGCGCATGTACACCGAACCTTCCTGCACGCCGACCCGGGCATCCACGCTCACCGGCCGCTATGCCGTGCGCACGGGTATCAAGGAGGTGAAGGTTGCCCTGGTAGGTGAGGGGCTGCCCAAGAACGAGGTGACGATTGCCGAAGTGCTCTCCAAGGCCGGCTACAACACCGCCCACGTGGGCAAGTGGCATCAGGGCGACATCGAAGAGGCCTATCCGCACAACCAGGGCTTCGACTGGGCTGCGTTCCCGCTGCATCAGCAGGTGCAGCTCTCGCTCATGACCAGGGAGGCCGCCGAGGCAAACAACCTGTTCGGCTGGCATGGCAAGACCCAGTCCGGCGAGTTCGCGCTGGATGCGAACTTCAAGCCCAGCGGGTTGGTTACCGGCGTGGAAGCGGAAAAGGGTGGTAAGGCTCGAGAGGTTGGCATGTCTGCGGGCGAGGAGTGGTCCCAGGCTCACTACCATGAGATGAACGTGCGCTATCAGGAACAGACCCTTGAGCAACTCGACAGGCTTGCGGCGGAGGATGCCCCATTCTTCCTTCAGTACTGGCCGCTTTACCCGCTGAACTTCGTGCACGATGGTCAGGCCGAGTCACGCAACGGCGGCTTCCATGCGGAAAAGCTGCAGCTGCTGGACGGCTGGCTGGGCCAGGTTTTCGACAAGGTGGACAAGTTGGGTATTGCCGGGAACACCCTGGTGGTTCTGATGGCGGACAACGGCCTGATGTATCACTACGAGGGCCCGTCCGGTCTCAGCCAGCTCATCTATCGGGGTGGAAAGACTCAGCATCTGGAAGGGGGCGTTCGAGTGGACGCCTTCGCGCGTTGGCCGGGCGTGATTGAAGCCGGCTCCATGGTGGGTGACATGACCCATTCATCGGATGTCTTCACCACTTTCACCCGAGTTGCTGGTGCGACCCGTCACATACCGCGGGATCGGGTGATCGACGGTCTGGATCAGAGTGCGCTCTTGCTGCTCGGAGAGAAACACGGTCGGCGTGATTACGTGTACATCTACGAGAATGAGCACCTTCGTTCCGTGGTGAAGCAGGAGTTCAAGATGCATCTCCCCGGTGCTGGCGTGCCGGGTGCAGCGGCACCCGTGTTCAACGTGCTCCGGGATCCTCGGGAGGAAAACGATCATGTTGGATTGGCGCTCTGGTCGGGCGCGAGCTTCCAGGACATGGTCAAGCGCCACGCCATGACGATCGCGAAGTATCCCCACAATAAGCTCGGCAAGGGGCGGCCCTACGAGGGCATCGAGAACCTCCGCCCTGAGAGCGAAGAAATCGTCGAAGCCTTCATGTCCTGGCACTGACCGCCAACGTCATCCCGCGTCTCAGTGCAGATAGGGCACCAGAGACTCTCCCTCGGCCGCGGCGGGGGAGGGTATTCCAAGGAGCGCAGCCAGCGTCGGTGCCACATCGATCGGGTGCACGAGCGCCGCGTGGGATCCGGCCTGAATTCCAGTGCCGACGAAGATCAGAGGCACGTGCTGGTCATACTGCCAGGGCGAGCCGTGCATCGCGGCCATGCCCGGATCCATCAGAAACCAGTGCGGTTCCTGGTAGATGTAGATGTCCCCTGACCGGCTCGGATGATGGTTGTGGGCGACGGCGGGCTGACCCAGAGTGGCGGCCTGAGCAGAAGGGACCGCAGCTCTGATGCCGTCCATATTGACCATTGCCGCAGCAAGGGCCTGGATGACCGTCTCTCGATCCAGCTTTGCCCGTTCCAGCGCGCTCCGATCCAGGTAGAGATAAGGACGGAAGAAGTCCTTCACGAGCGCCGGCTCGCCAAAGAGCTTTTCGCTGTGCGCTTTTGCCTCCGCAAGGATGTCGGCCGCGAACAGACGTTGTGCGGGGAAACCCCGCTCAGTGGCCTGTTCTGGCGCTTCCTGCATGCCGTGATCGGCGGAGAGAACGATCAGGGTTTGGTCCAGGCCGATCTGCTCGTCGACGAAGTTGAGAAAGTCCGCGAGTGTCCGGTCGAGGCGGGCGACGGTCTCCTCGTTCTCGAGGCTCGACGGACCAAAGAAGTGATTGACGGCATCGACGCCGGAGAAGCTGATGGAGAGATAGTCGGTCACAGCGTCCTGGCCGATTGCTTCCGCATCGATCAAACGCTTGCCGAAGTCCGCGAGGAGACGGTCGCCTTCAGCGCTGACCAGCACCCGACTGAAGAACAGCGGATGCTCCGGATCGCCGAAGGGGTGTGGAAAGGTTCGGCCGTAGCCCTTCAGATCTATCTCGAACGGCCGATCATCCCGGGCGCCAAACAGATACTGATCACGAGGACGCGATAGCTGCCATGTGGTGTTGCCAAGCGCCTCCGCCTGCCGCTCTGCGTTCCAGTTCCTCACCCAATCGGGGTAAGCCGACAGGTAGTAGCTGCTGGTCTGAAAGTTGCCGGTGTCGGTGGAAAACCAGTAGGCGATTCCGGCTTTGCCGGCCATCGCGACGGCACTCCGGTCTTTGCCGCTGATACCGAATATCTTCGCTTTCCCCGCCTGGCTTATTGCCAGGGTGTCCGCCAGGGTCGGGGCGAGAATCCCCCGTGGAGAGCGCCCGGAGGAATTGGATCGGAGCTGTGCCGGGTCCAACTGGCCGCCGTCCGCATGCTCGGCTTGAGTCGGCAACAGAGGGGCTCCCGGATCTTCGATGTTGTAACCGAGCGTGTCTGTGTCCGCCTGATACCAGACGTTGCCGATCATGCCATGAACGGCAGGTGTGGCGCCGGTGGCGAGGGTAGTGTGGCCGACGATGGTTTCGGTATTGGCGTGCAGATAACGGGCATTTCTGAATACGGCACCGTTCTCCAACAGGTAGTTGAACCCGCCGTTACCGAAGTGGCTTCGGTAACGATCGATCAGGTCGGCCCGCAATCCGTCAACGGTGATCTGCAGCACCAGTCTTGGCCGCTCAGCTTTGACGGACATCGATGCAAAGAGGGATACGAACACGAGCCCTACGGCGAGAAGGCTGTGGACACGCAGCATATGAATTACTCCACGCAAGTTGCGCATACCCTAGTCATTGCTGCCCGAGTTCTCTAGCTGAAATCCGCCAGGACTGCGCCTGGATTCCTGCGTCAGACACGGTTGACGCTGAGGGCAAAACACTTTGACCTCAACGCCCACCAAAGTAAGCTTGCCGTGACTATTTACCGGTAATGTGAATCAGGGATGACGACCGGCGTGCTGCGTCAGCAGATGGTACTTTCGGATTGGGATCGGTTAATCGAGGCGGTGCAGCCCTGGGATGTCAGCGGCTGCATCGCGACCGATCGGCACCAGCCCTTCAAGGCAAACGTCAGAGGAATCGCTGGTGAGTCCTTCTATGCGATTCGTGTTAGTTTGAACCGACGTCTTCGCCAGAGTGGTGCCACGCCGGAAGGCTTCGCCAGCTTCGCCGTCATGACCTCGACTTCCACGCCCGCTCGCTTTCGGGGGCATGATGCCTACCCGCGGATCGGCCTGACGCCCGATCACGAATTCGAAGGCGCTTCGGAAGCTGGCTTCGACGTCATTCTGTTCGGCTTCGCCGAAGCCGCCTACCAACGACGATTCGGCGATTCCGACCAGCTGTTAGGCAGGCTGGAAACCTTCGGAAAAGCCATGCTGGGAAGCGACCCGACTCGCGTCCGGGCATTTGAGGCGCTGACGGATCGCCTGATCTCAGGTGAAAAAGCGGAGGGCAGCGGCGAACCCGAGGAATCCCTGCTTAGAAATGCGTTGTTTCAGGGTCTGGAAGATCTGGTGCAGCAAGAGCAAGGCGCCGGAAAGGTGGTCCCGACTACCGTCGCCAGACGACGGGCACTCCGTCGAGGCCTGGATTTCATCGAAGGTAACCTGAAAAACACGGTGTCGATCAGCGACATCTGTACCTACGCCGCCGCAAGCGAGCGCACGCTGGAATATGCGTTCAGGGAATATTGCGGTGTCACGCCGAAGACCTATCTCAACGCCCGGCGACTGCATGCTTTCCGGGAGGCCCTGCGTGAACCGTGTGCGACGAGCGTGTCCTGCGTGGCAGGAGAATTCGGCTACTGGCACATGGGCAAGCTGGCGGGAGATTATCGGGCCACCTTTGGCGAGCTGCCTTCTGAGACCCTGCGCGGGCCGGCGGGAGTGCGGAATTCTGATGCCTGAATAGCGAGAGGCTTTCTAGAATTGCTCTCAGAGTCGGATTAACCAATGGTGGGAAGTATGACCAAGCGGCGCCTGGGCCGACCGCCGGCACCGAGAGAGCAGGTAAGAGCCAATCGAGTCGTCACCTTGCTGACGGATGAGGAGCTGTCGATACTGCGTGCGCGTGCTAACGCGGACGACAGCTCGGTTTCCCGATGCCTGTACACGATCGTGGCCCGCGAGCTGGAATCGGCCGACAAGCATCATCCGAAACAAGAAGAACGATGAAAGAGATGCAGGGCGACGCGGCCAATCCTCGTTTCCCCGCACACCCACATGACCTGGTCAACCTGGCCAGGCAAGGAGTACACATGAACTGGAAGGCCGTTGGCGTCATTGTCTCGATGGTCCTGTGCGGCACCGCTCAGGCGCGGGACATTCCGCGGGACGCTGAGTACTACATACTAGAAGCGCAGCACGGAGAACGCTGGGCCGCTGAAGATGAGCAGCTGGATCAGAAGCTCGCGGCGTTTCGGGAGCGCAACGGCGGCAAGCCACCCAATATCTTCTACATTCTGATCGACGACATCGGCTTCGGCGACCTGGGCAGCAAGACCCTGAACGCCATACGCGGCTACGAAACCCCGGGGATCAATGAGATTGCCCGAGAGGGAACGCGCCTTGCGCGCATGTACACGGAACCTTCGTGCACGCCAACACGGGTGGCGTTCATGACCGGTCGTCAGCCCTATCGAAACGGTATGGGCAACACCTCTGTCGATATCTCCGGCTTCGGTCTGGCGGACCAGGAAGTGACGCTCGCAGAGGTCCTCTCGGAAGTGGGGTACAACACGGTCCACATCGGCAAGTGGCATATGGGTGATATCAAGGAGGCATGGCCCAACCATCAGGGCTTCGACTTCGCGGCGTTCCCCATCCACCAGCAGGGCCAGCTGACGATCTTTCACGACGATGCGGCCGACGAAGAAGTATCGATCGGCATCGGCGACAACAACTACGACGATCGTTTCACCCTGGACGGCTGGCTCAGAACAGATGCCTCCTCGATGGTAACGGGCGTGGAGGGAGAACGCGGAGAGAACGTCCGGGAGGTGCACATGCAGCCGGGCGAGCGCTGGAACGAGTCGAAGTACCATGAAATGAACGTCCGCTATCAGAACCAGACGATGGAGCAGCTGCGCAAGCTCGCCAGGCAGGACGAGCCGTTCTTCCTCCAGTACTGGCCTCTGTACCCGCTGACTGGACCCCGAACGACCACGGATAACTACACTACTCCCAACGGCGGGCACTACGTCGAGAAAATGAAGCTGGTGGATCAATGGATCGGTGAGCTGATGGCCGAGATGGATGTGCTTGGCATCGCCGAGAACACGTTGGTCGTCGTCATGGGTGACAACGGCCACTTCACCAAGTATTCCCCGCAGTCGGGCTACACCCCGATGATCTTCCGGGGCGGTAAAGGATCTACGTCGGAAGGTGGCGTGCGTGTGGATGCCTTCGTGCGCTGGCCGGGCATGATCGAGGCGGACTCGGTGGTGGGCGACATGGTGCACGTGACAGATCTGTTCATGACGATCGCCCGTCTTGGCGGGGCTGTCGATGAGGTGCCGACCGACCGGATCATCGACGGCATCGACCAGACTGCACTTCTGCTGGAGGGTGAGACCTTCGGCCGACGCGACTACGTGTTTCTTTACAACATCAACGCGCTCGAAGCGGTGGTGAAAGAGCAGTACAAGCTGGCTATTCCTGGGGGCAAGCTCGACAACGCCATACTGGCCGATTTCTACGACCTCTATCGCGACCCGCAGGAACGTTATCCGGTTTCCACGGAGATTGGCGCCTGGGGCGGGGCGAAATTCGTGCGCATGCTGCAGCGGCACCTTCAGCGCAAAGCCAAGTACCCGGACGAGGGACCGGCGACCGGCATGCCCTATGAAGGCATTGAGAATCTCCGGCCTGAGAGTAAGGCGGCGGTCCAGGAATTCCTGTTCATGATGAAGAGTCCTGGAATGTAGCCAGGCCGGCTAGCGTATGCATCAACCGCAAGTTCATCAGGAGCAATGCCGGAGCTGATCTTCCTGATACAGTCTGCTTCTGAACGAAAAGGAGGCTGCTGATGGACAAGACTCTCTACGGGCTGGAGCTGCTGAGCGAGATTTTCCTGCTCGGTGTAGTCGTGCTGCTGATTGTCGTCGTGGTGCTGTACATCATCGATGTCACTCAAACTGAGAGCACGGTAAGACGTAACTTTCCCGTCATCGGTCGGTTCCGGTTTCTCTTTGAGCATCTCGGCGAGTTCTTCCGGCAATACTTCTTCGCCATGGACCGGGAGGAGATGCCGTTCAATAGAGCACAGCGATCGTGGGTCTATCGGGCGGCAAAGGCGCTGGACAACACCGTGGCCTTCGGCTCGACCCGGGATCTGCGGCCGCCGGGTACAGCGCTTTTCGTCAACACCGCCTATCCGACCATGGAGCAGGATGCGCGCGAAGTGCCGGAAATAGAGGTTGGGCCATACTGTGAAAAGCCCCACCGTACCAGCGCAATCTTCAACATTTCCGCCATGAGCTTCGGTGCCATCTCGCAGCCGGCGGTTACCGCGCTGTCGAACGGTGCCCGTATGGCCGGAATCTGGATGAACACCGGCGAAGGTGGCCTTTCGCCCTATCACCTGGCCGGCGGTGCCGATATCGTCTTTCAGATCGGCACAGCGAAGTATGGTGTGCGCGACGCGGATGGATCTCTTTCGGAGGACAAGCTGCGGGAGATCGCTGCGCTCGAGCAAGTGAAGATGTTCGAGATCAAACTCTCTCAGGGTGCCAAGCCCGGTAAGGGCGGCATTCTGCCGGCTGCCAAGGTCACGGAGGAGATTGCCAGAATCCGTCTGATCGAGCCGGGGCAGGACTCAATCAGCCCGAATCGACATCCGGAGATCCGTAATGCCGAGGATCTCCTGGACATGGTGGATCGAGTACGCTCGGTGACAGGCAAGCCCACAGGGTTCAAAGCCGTGATTGGCGAGTTCGGCTGGGTGGAAGAGGTTTGTGAGGCGATCAGAGCGCGCGGCATAGAGTCCGCCCCGGATTTCTTCACCATCGACAGCGCGGATGGCGGCACTGGTGCCGCGCCTATGAGTCTGATTGACTATATGGGGCTCCCGATCAGGGAGAGCCTGCCCGTCGTTGTGGATATTCTCACGCGTTACGGACTGAAGGATCGAATCAAGGTGATCGCCAGCGGCAAGCTCATCAACCCGGCTGAAGCTGCCGTAGCGCTTTGTATGGGTGCAGACTTCGTCCAGTCAGCGCGCGGATTCATGTTTGCGCTTGGTTGCATTCAGGCTTTGCAGTGCAACAGGAACACCTGTCCGACCGGTATCACCACTCATGACCGGAAGCTGCAGCGTGGACTTGATCCGGTGGACAAGGCTGAGCGGGTGATGAATTACGCGAAGGGCATACATAAAGGGCTTGGGCTCATCGCGCACTCCTGTGGGGTGGGGGAACCGCGCGGTCTCCAGCGTCATCACTGTCGGATCGTTCAGGACCATGGCCGTTCCGTAGCCCTGGACGAGCTCTATCCTACGGTGGACAACCTGCGGGAAAGCTGAGGATTGGATCCGTGCGGAAACCGCCGGCGGGGGCCCAGGCCGCTGGCCCTCAAGGCAACTCGGTGCAGGCCCCGAACAGGCTCAGCGTGGCCTGCTGGATGGCAATTGCAGCGGCGAAGCGCCCAGTCGTATCTTCAATGGAGAGCGTCCAGCCGGCGCCGTCTGCTGCCTCCGGGTCACCATCTTCCGCACCCTGCAGAATGTGTCGGCCATCGATCTCCGTTCTGTTGGCGATCCTGGAGCCATCTTCATTCTGGTTGGTGCGGATGCGATTTTTCTTGAGGTCCACCCAGATGAAGGTGGGCGCACCCACCATTTCGGGCAGGACGGTTTCGCAGCCGAGTCCGTCCAGGCATTCGGTGACCTGAGCAACGGCACACAGGAAGGGTTCAGAGGTGTCGAGCGCGGTAGCGCTTCCTGAGATTGCCAGGGCGCAGGCGGCGAGTACGGTTTTACAGGAGTTTTTCATGAATCGATCCTATCTGACGGTGTAGCCACGGCCTTCCATGCAGGCAGCGAATGCTCTGTTGTAGGAACTGCGCGCGGCTTCGTACTGCGCTACCTGCTCCTGCTCCCACTGAGCCTGCGCCTGGGCCTGCTGCCGATTCTGATCTGCCCGGCGAACACCACCGACCACGGCGCCGGCTGCTGCCCCGGTCTTCGCACCATCACTGCCATCGATGATGCCGCCCACTGCAGCACCTCTGAGTGCGCCGCGACCCACGCCACCCTTCTTGGCTTGCTGCTGCGGTGGAGCTTCCGTTGCGGTAGGCGGTGCCATCGGATCGAAGCCGCTCTCGCCTTTGGCCCAGGAGTAGCACTGGAAGTTGTCCTGCTCCTGCTGGGTGTCGTCTTGTCCTTCGTTAGGGTAAATCATGAGTTCGCTGGCCAGCAGGCCGGTGGATGCTGCGGACAGAATGCCCGCCAGGATCAGTTGGCGCATGGTAGTCATTCCCTGTGCGAGTTTGCGGGAACGATAACAAACGGGTTTCCATGGCACTATAAAATGGGGATATCTGACGGATTTGTGATAGTTGCCGAACTGCCTAGCCCGTACCCTGGCCTTTTTTAAGGTGGCGCGCCAGAGATCATGCGGGTTCATGCTGTCGAAAAACTGCGGTCGAGTGTAGAGTCGCCACCGAAAGAATGCTCGCTTCAAGGAGAGAACATGAGAATGTCAGGATATTTGCTGCTGACCGGCCTGGCCGCCCTGATATTGGCCCAGAATGCGTCTGCGGGTGTGGTGCGCGAAGACAAAGGGGATTCGGATTGGGAGGTGCTCTTCGCCCCGTACCTGTGGGGGAGCAGCCTGAAAGGCAGCGCTCAGGTTGGTGCCCTGCCTCCGGTGGACATCGATGCGAGCTTCTCCGATATAGCCTCCAATCTGAACATGGCGCTGGCACTGCACACGGAGTTCCACCGGGGTAAGTGGGCGATCGTCATCGATCCAATGTTCGTATCTCTCGAGGCAGACGCCGACGTTGGCAACAACGCCTCCGTGGAGATGGAGGCGGACATCTTCCTTTTTGAGGCCTGGGCGGCGTACAAGTTGACACCCAACTGGGAGATCTACGGGGGCGCTCGCTACCAGGATCATGACATCTCCGTGGAAGTCGGATTACCCGATCCGTTTCCTCCGATCGGAATAGGTGCAGACGATGACTGGCTGGACTGGTTTCTTGGGGCTCGATTCAACTATCCGATTGCGCAGCGCTGGGGTGTCAGCGGCCGTGGTGATGTGAAGCTGGCCGGAGACTCGGACTCCAGCTACCACGTGACGCTGTTTCTTAACCGAAAGATCGGCAAGACGATGCTGCTCAATCTGGGATACAGATATCTGGACACCGACTACGATAACTTCCCCACCTACGTCTGGGATGTGCGCCAGCAGGGTCCAGTGCTGGGATACACCTGGTCATTCTAGGTAGATCGATGCGTCAACGGCTGAACGTGAGCATCCACCGGTAGATGTCTGAGTACAGCTCACCGTCCGCTCCCCGGTTTGAATCATGGTGCTCTGATTCGTAGATCCTGCGCCAGCGGCCGTGCCCGGCATCATCGAAAAGCGTGATGTAGGGTTGGGGCGAGATTGCGGGCGTGCAGCCGCCAAGCACCTCTATGGGTTTCTCCCCCGCGCTCACCCCGATCAACGGGTCCTGTTCGCCGTGAAACGCCCAGATCGCCATGCCCCGGAACACGTCACAGGATCGGCTCAGATCACCGGCCCAGCCGCTGACCGGAACAACGGCGGCAAACTCGTTGGAGAAGTTCTTCGCCAGCCACCAGACACCGCGCCCCCCCATGGAGATGCCGCTCAGGTAGCGCCGGCTCGGATCGATCCGGTAAGTCTTCATCAGGTGAGCGAACAGGGCGCGCACTTCCTCGCCACGCCACCACGGTTGGACGCCCGAGCTCTGTGGGCCGACCACGATAAAGGGTAGGCGCTGGTCCCAACGACCTTCACGCATGGCGCGGAATGGGCCGTGCTTCGCTACCCGTTCGAGAGACGCCGAAGAACCGTCGCCTTTCTGCACGATACCGTGCAGAAAGAACAACAGAGGGTAAGGTTCCGTGCTGTCGGCGTAGCCGGGCGGCAGATGCAGGAGATAACTCAGGGTGCCCGGGGTCTCAATCGCCTGATAGAGCGGTGCATCCGCGCCTGCCGCGGATGCTGCAGCCATGCCGATGGCGGGCTGTGACGATAACGCCAGCAGAACCAGGGCGAGCGCCACGCCAGCGCCAGGTCGAATCGGTTGTGCGCGTGCGATCAACCGCTGATCACTTCCTCGGCAATCTTCTGTATGCCCTCCACCGGGTTTTCACCAAAGGCAAAGGTCGGCGTCACGACCCGCGATACGCCCACCTCCTCGAGTGCGCCGATGAAGTCCTTGCCGCCCATACCCGGCCACATGCAGGTGATCTCGATCTCGGAGAAGTCGCGATTTTCAGCGTCGCAGGCCGCTTTCAGCTGCTCGAGCGCCGGGCCGAGCTCCTTCGGATCGCCCATCGGGGCAAACCAGCCGTCACCGTGTTTCGCGATGCGCTGATAGATCTTGCCCGTGGCGCCGCCGATCACCACAGGCAGATGAGGCTTCTGGGCCGGTAGCGGGTAGCTCTTGAAGCCGGACCAGCTGAGGAAGTCGCTCTGGTGCTCCACCACCTCACCGGACCAGACCTTTTTCATCGCCACCACGTAGTCGTCGAAGCGGGCGCCGCGGCGCTCAAAGGGTACGCCGAGGGCTTCGAATTCTTCCTTCAGCCAGCCGATACCGACACCGAGCATGAAGCGTCCACCTGAAAGGTAGTCGAGGCTTGCCGCCTGTTTTGCCATATATAGAGGATTCACCTGGGAGAGGATGTTCACCCCGGTGCCAAGCTTCAGCGTTTTGGTGGAAGCGGCCACCGCGGTCAACGCCAGTAGCGGATCGATGAATATCGTCTCGGGTGGACCGCCCATCTTGCCGGAATCGTTGTAGGGGTATTTGGACTGATAGTCCACGGGCACGATGACGTGCTCGAATGTCCAGACCGACTCGAAGCCGCTGCCTTCGGCGAGCTGTGCGAGGCCGATCAACTGTTCCGGCTGCACGCCGATATTCACAGGGATCAGTCCGAATTTCATGTGCCTTCCTTATCTGGGTGACCTGGGTGAAAAGATTGAGTTCCGGGCCATTCTCCCGGAGTCTCGGGAGCAGGGCAATTGCGGGAGCGTGCGAAAAGCGCTGGACCCCGGCCGCAACCGGCGCGCCCGAGGTCCTGCGCGGCTCAGAGTGGTATCTGTTCGAAGGAGAACGGATCAGCGAGATCCGTTCCTATCACAACAACTTCTATCTGCAGGGACCCGGGAACCGGCAACTGCATGATTTCGATTATGCAGGCCGGGGCTATCGGGTCGAGTGAGTCAGACCTTGCCGCCGGGCAGCATTCGGCGGAGCACGGCATCTTTCTCCACGAAGTGGTGGTAAAGCGCCGCGCCGATGTGTCCGAGCACCAGAATACTCAGAATGAGGCTGTTGATGCCGTGGGCGATGTGGAAGGCGCGCGCGAGCCCTTCGTTGCCGGTGGCCATGGCGGAGTAGTCGATGATGCCGAAAGCCACCACCGGATACTCGGTGAGAAACATGGCCTGGCCCATTCCGAACAGGACCTGGAGAATGAACAGGACGTAGAGTGCCCGGTGCATGAGCGTTGAGAGGCTCGCCTGGCGGGCACTCATGTTCGGGGTCGGTCCCGGTGGTGGATGGCCGCGCCGCCACCAGAGCCGGACAAGCAGGAGCACGAGCACCAGGGTGCCGAGCCCGGAGTGCACCATGATGATCTGGGTGCGCTCGTCGATCGGCAGGGATTCCAGCGTTCTGCCGGCGATGAGCATGACGATGATGATGAATCCCGCCAGCCAGTGCAGCCACTTGGCGGTGGCACCGTACTTCACCGGCGCCTCAGATCCGAGCTCGGACATAGGTGTTCTCTCCTCCTATGGACGTTTTATAGCACGATTTTGCTGCGGCACAGGCGAACTGGCACCCGCTCACTCTTCATGCTGAGTGACTCTGCCGGCCAGCCAGAACATGATCAGGAAGAGCAGGGCATACATGCCGGCGGCCAGGG
>Ga0316191_10002461_pt1 | contig 13467 bp, 9 predicted proteins | sample Eddworburr2cm_MG_FD_204928 | JGI IMG/M metagenome (GOLD analysis project Ga0316191, IMG submission 204928) | Coastal sediment microbial communities from Maine, United States - Eddy worm burrow 2 cm | ecosystem: Environmental > Aquatic > Marine > Coastal > Sediment | place: USA: Maine | collected...
CCCGCGCGCATGCGCTCGATGTTTGCGCGATGCCAGAAGATGATGAACATGGCCATGACGGCGGAATAGATGAACAGGCCCTGATCGTTGGGCAGCCGCGTAACCGCGAGCCACACCGGCACCGATACCGCGGCGGTCATCGTCGCGAGGCCGACGTAACCCGACAGCACTACGACCCATGCCCAGACCAGCAACAGGGGCAGGATGACGGCGGGGCTCAGCGCGATGAAAGTGCCGACGTAGGTCGCCGCTCCCTTGCCGCCGCGGAACCGGTGATAGAACGGCCAGACATGGCCGAACACCGCGGCCGCGCCGCACGTGAGCGCAAGCCAGGTCCGCGAAACCTCCGGGTCGATGCCGACGAACGGCAGGTCGAGCGCCGGGATGATGCCGGCACCGATGAAGCCTTTCCCGACGTCGATGACGACGACGCCGAGTGCGAAAAGCGGACCCTGTGTCCGCAGCGCATTGGTTCCGCCCGCATTGCCGCTGCCCATGGTGCGAATATCCACGCCGCCGCGGATACGCCCCATGACCATGGCCCCCATCACGGAGCCCAGGAAATAGCTGATCAGGAACTTGACGCCGAGTTCGAGCATCACGCGTAACCTTTGCCAGTGGCGACCGGCGCATTGTAGCATCGGGTTCCCCGCACGACGGTCACTCGATGACGACCCGGATCCCCGCGTTATTCCTCAACCCGACAGCCGGCCGCGGCCGCGCGAAACGGCGCTTGCCTCGCATCCTGGAGCTAATGGAAGCCGCCGGCGTCCACGTCGAAGTGCACCAGAGCACAGGCGTCGGGGACCTCGAAAACCGGGTTTCGGAGGCCCTGCGCAGCGGTACGACACAGCTCATCGTCGCCGGCGGCGACGGCAGCGTGCACGAGGCCGTCAACGGCATCATGGCGGCGGGTGGTGCGGCCGCCCTCGGCGTCGTACCCGTCGGCACCGGCAACGACTTTGCGAAAGCGGCAGGCATTCCGCTCGACTGGGAAGCCGCTACGACGCTGCTCGCGCGCCGAATTGCGGATGACGCGCAGCCGCGCAGCATCGACCTGGGGCGGATGAACGACCGCTGGTTTGCCAACGGCGCCGGCATCGGACTCGATGCGAAGGTGACGCAAATCGCCCGTTCCTATCGCTGGCCGATCGGTGATTTCGTCTACCTGGCTGCAATTTTTCACGCGATGCTGGACGGCATCGCCACACCGGATATCCTGGTCGAGTCCGACGAGCTGCAGTGGGACGGGCCGCTGACGCTCGCGAACGTCAGCAACGGGCCCTGGGTCGGCGGTATGTTTCATATCGCCCCCATGGCGAAGAACGACGACGGCGTGCTGGAACTGCTGATCGCGGCGCCCGTCACGCGAACCCGCATCCTTAAGCTGCTGCCGAAACTCATGCGCGGCACCCACATGAAGGAAGCGGAGATCGTCCACGCGAGCGTGCGGCGAGTAAAAGTATCGGCCTCCGCCGCGGTGCCGTCGCACCTCGACGGCGAGGTGCAGCCGCTGCAGACCGATTTCGAGATCGAGATCCTGCCGGACGGACTGAAGCTCCTGTAGCTTAAAAAGGGACAGTGACTTTAAGTGCCAGTCCAGGGAGCCTGGCACTTAAAGTCACTGTCCCCTTATGGCCTGGGTCGCGAACCCAGGTAGATCGCAAACAGCGCGATCGCCGCCCCGGCGATTTCGATGGGCTGCATGGGCCTGTCGAAAAACAGGACGTCCCACACGAAACTCAACGTCGGCTGAAGCAAGAGTGCGAGCCCGGCCTCGGTCGTCGATACGTGCGGCAGGCTGCTTGCAAGAAAGAGTGCGCCGAAGCTGTGCGACAGTATGCCGTAGCCCAGCAGCCACTTGATGTCCGCGGCGTCCGGTATCGCAAGCGATACGCCTTCCACCTGGGCGATCAGCACGAGCAGTACCGTGCACACCATGGAGACCATCGCCACTTCCGCAAGCGGCACACGGCTCTTGCTGTTGACCCGGGACGCACGCAGCGACAGCAGGTAACCGGCATACATGATCGCGGTCAACAGGCCGAAGATGACGCCCTGCCGGTAATCGCCGGGCAGGCTCTGCCAGTCGAGCCCGACGATCATCACCAAACCGATGAGCGCGAGCGGGACCGCGAGCAGCTGTTTCGTGCTGGGTTTCTGACGCAACAGCACGACGCCGGCGAACATCAGGATGAACACCTGGAAATTAGCGAGCAACGTCGACAGGCCGGGACCGATATAAATGATCGAGCGATGCCAGAAGAACAGGTCGAGCGAAAAGAAGGCACCAGCGAGTCCGACGAAGAGCCAGGCGTGCTTCGAGAGCTCGAGCTTCTGCCTGGCAAAGACCATGAGCAGCAGGACCGTGACACTGCCGATCGCGACGCGGTAAAAGCCGCTGGTCGTTGGCGAAACCGATACCAGTTTTACCCACACGGGCGACAGGCTGATCAGGACCGCGCCGACAAACAGGCGCAGGTGGGGGCCTTTCAGGAACTCGATCGGCACGAGACGCTCTCGCCTAGCCGTGCAGCCACGCCATCCGGCGCGATTCCACGTCGAGCTCGACGTCCTCGACCAGTTCCAGGTAGCAGGTGTCCAGCGGCGGCGGCGCCAGGCGAACTCGTGTCGTCAGGAGTTCGTCGCCGCGGAATACGACGAGGTCCGGCTTGTCGCCGTCGCGGTATGCCTTGAGACGGCTGTCGACGTTCGAAGAGGTCAGCTGCAGCCCGTCCAGGGCCACCGCCTCGTCGCCCGGCGCGATGCCCGCCCGCTCCGCGGGGCCGCCGTTCATGACGGCGCTGAACGTCGACTTGCCGTTCGTCTCGGTCAGCGACGCGCCCAGCCAGACTCTGCGCTGCTTCGAGTCCTCCAGCTTCTGCCCGCCCTTGTCGTTACTGCCGGAGGCAGCCCGCACGTGGTACTGGATGCCGTGCGTATGCAGCAGGCTGTCGAGAGGCAATTCGCCGGTACCGCGCACCGATGCGTGGAAGAAGTCGTCGAGATCGAGGCCCGACACGTCCGCCGCCACCGCTTCGAAACCGTCCTCGGGCATGCCCTGCCCGGTATCGCCCCAGCGTTCCCAGCAGGCCTTCATGACGTCGTCGAGCGACACGCGCCCTTCCGTCTCCGAACGCAGCTTGAGGTCCAGCGCCAGCGCGATTAACGCGCCTTTCGCGTAATAACTCACGATCGCGTTCGGTGCGTTGGCGTCCTGCTTGTAGAACTTGGTCCAGGCGTCGAAGCTCGAGTCCTCGACACTCTGCTTCAGCCGGCCGCCGCTCCTAAGGACCCGGGTAATCGTCCGCCCGAGAAGCTCCAGGTAACTTGTCTCGGTGATGAGACCGGAGCGAACGAGTGCAAGATCGTCGTAATAGGAGGTGATTCCTTCGAAGACCCACAACAACCCCGTGTGCGTCTCTGCCGAAAGGTCGTAGGGCGTGAACACGGCGGGCTTCATGCGCTTGACGTTCCAGGCGTGAAAATACTCGTGGCTCGCGAGCCCGAGGAAGGTGCGATAGGCCTCACCGACCGTCTCGTCGCCGCGCGCCGGCAGACTGTCCCTGGCGCAGACGAGGCTCGAGGACCAGCGGTGTTCGAGACCGCCATAGCCGCTGCCCGGCGCGTGTACCAGGAAGATATAGCGGTCGAATCCCTCGGGGACGCCCAGCAAGGCCATGTGTCGCTCGCACAACGTTTGCAGATCGTGACACAGGCGGCCCACGTCGACGCGGGTCTTGCCGCGGATCGCGATCGCATGTGGAATGCCATTCACCTCGAACTCGCCCATGGTGAGGTGGCCCGCCTCCACCGGGTGATCGATCAGCTCCGCGTAATCGTCGGCCTCGTAGGTTCCGAACCCGTAAGGCTGCGCGTCCTTGCGGCGCATCGACGTCGCGACCCGCCACTCCGCCGCGCCTTTATGTTCGGGAGGAACGATCTCCAGTTCACAGGGCGAATCCTCCTGGCCGCGAACGGCGAAGAACACGCAAGGGCCGTTGAAATACGCGTGCGTCCTGTCGAGATGGGCGCCGCGGACGCTGAGGTCGTACCCGTAGATTTCGGCGATCAGCGTCAGCGTTTTTTGCACGGGCTCTGCGCGCCAGCGGCTCTTGTCGAGCTTCGTCAGCGGCACGTCGAGACCGTCGGACTCCGCACGAATCGAGACGACGTTGCGTGCATAGTCCCGGATCATGTAGCTGCCCGGTATCCAGGCAGGCATCGCAAACACCTGGCCCTCCGGGTCGGGCGCCGCGACCGTCAGCTGCACCTCGAATAGATGCGCGGCCGGGTCGTGCGGCGAAATTCGATAACGATGCGGCGTACTCATCCGCGGTCAACCGTGCAGCGGCTCGGTGAGTTTCAGCGTCAGGCACTTCGCCGACCCGCCGGCTTTCAGAAATTCCGTAAGCTCCACCTCCCGCACCTTGAAACCGGCCAGCATCAGCCGCGCTTTCAACGGGTCCGAAGCACGATGCAGGAATACCCGATCGCCTATGTTTACCGCGTTGCAGGCGAAGTTCCCCGCATCGATCGTGTCCACGATGATGCGCTTGTGCGGCGGAATGCGCGTCTCGATGGCGATCCGCGAATCGTAGTCGAATGCCGGCGGGTGATACATGAGGAAACCCTCCGCCAGCGGGCAGAAACAGGTGTCAATATGGTAGAAGCGCTCGTCCGTCAGGCGGATGGACACGACTTCGAGGTCGAAGAATTTCTGAATCTCGCTGTGAGCCTCGATCTCGGTCCGGAATCCGTAGCCCGTCCATAGCCACGGCCCGCTGCGGTCGTGCAGGCAATCGCCCGCACCCTCGAAACCGATTTTCTCGTCGAGCGCGAGCAACTCGAAGCCGTTGTCGCGAAACCAGGTCTTGAAGTGCGCCTCCTCGGGACGGCGCTCGTGCGGCATGAAATGGCTCGCGATGGCCTTGTTGCCGTAGACCGCGCCGGCATTCGCCGTGAATACCATGTCGGGCAGCTCCGGCTGCGGATCGACCGTCACGACGTCGGCGTACTCGGCGATCGCATCGCGCAGGGTCTCCCATTGCCGCCGAGCCAGGTCCAGGCTCATCGAGCCCTCGCTGCCGGCCATCCACGGGTTGATGACGTAATCGACCGTGAAGTAGTCCGGCGGACACATCAGGATCTTGTCGTTCTTGTTGTTCATAAGGTATCTCGTCAGATGTCGGCAGGCGGCATGCCGAGTTCGGCGCGCAGCGCATCGACCTTTCGGTCGACTTCCTCGTACAGGGCCACGAATCGCGGATCGTCGTCGAGAGTGCGCACCAGCACGTCGTAGCGGCTTTGCCAGCCGAGCTCGCCCCGGCGCACGGCTGTCTCCAGAACATTGAGAGCACCTTCGGTATCGTCCTGGAGAATCAGCAGCTTGACCTCGGGCAAGGCGTAACCGTAATCGGCATTGTCCCTGAGCGCATTGATGTAGCGTCTTACGCGCGACAGGATCTCGTCCGCCTCTTCGGACCGCCCGAGTTGCCGCAGGCAGTAGACCCGGTTCAGCGCAAGATTCACGTTAGCACGACCACTGTTCGGCGACACCATGCCATGTACGCGGATCTCACCGTTATGCGCCTTGTCGAGACTTTCCAGTGCCTCCTCGCACTGCCCCCTTTTGATCTGCATTTCCGACAGCTCTTCCAGGTTGATGTCGGCCTGCTGGCGCTCCGGCGGCAGCGCTTCGTACATCTCGAGCGCCCTGTCCCACCGATCGATTCCCATGTAGATCCACATCAGGAATTCGCCCGGATAGCGCGACTGCTGGGCAAGCAGCTCTTCGTCGATGATCTTGAGGCTACGGAGATCGATTCGGGCGCGAAACTGGTCGCCGAAACCACTGGACTCCACAAGCTGGTTGAACTGTGTGTAGGTCTCCGTCGTCATCGGTTCGATTTCCATGATATACATGCCTTCGAGCATCAGGCGTACGTTCGGAAACTGCGAACTGCCGTCTCTGATCGCCTCGAAGAATTCGGGATCGTAGTAATCGATGGCCAGGTTGGCACCGAAAAAAGCGGTGCCCGCGTCGAGCGGATCGAGCCGCAGCGCTTTGAGCATGTCCTCGCGGGCCTCCCGGATGCGGCCGAAGCGCCCGAGCAGCCGACTGCGCCATGTCCATCCTTCCGCCAGGCTCGGATTGATCGTAACCGCTTTCTCGAAGCTCTGAAGCGCCTCTTCATAGCGATAATCGTCTGCCAGCAACATGCCTTCGGCCACGTAAGCCTCCGCCAACTCGCTGTCGAGCGCGAGCGCACGATCGATGTTGCTACGAGCGAGCACGCGTGCTTCCTCGCGTGGAATTTCACCCCAGAAGTCGGTTTCGCGAAGATACATGACCGTCAGGGCCCGCCCCGCCCATGCCGGCGCAAAGGAAGGATCGAGGTGGGTCGCTTCGCGAAACGACGTTAACGCGGCCCGGGAAGACGATTGGCCCGATTGCCGCAACTGGTGCTTCCCGCGCAGGTAAGCCTCGTAGGCCTCCATGCTCGTCGTTTCGGACTCCCTGACGACCAGCGGCTCTCCGGTATCGAGGTGAACACGCAATGCCGCAACGATCGCCTTCGTGATGTCGTCCTGGATCTGGAATACGTCGGTAAGTTCCCTGTCGTAGGTCTCCGACCACAGGTGAAAGCCGTCCGCCGCGTCGATCAATTGTGCCGTTATACGCAGGCGGTCGCCCGACTTGCGAACCGAGCCTTCGAGGATGGTATCGACTTTAAGCTTGCTGCCGATTGCCGTAATGCTCTCGTTCTGGCCTTTGAAGGCGAACGACGAAGTACGTGCAGCGACCTGCAGGTTTTGCAGTTTCGCCAACGCATTGAGCAGTTCCTCGGCGATCCCGTCGGAAAGATAGTCCTGTTCCGGATCGCTGCTCATATTCTCGAAGGGCAGCACGCCGATCGAGTCGTAACTCCGCGCCGCGCCGGGCTCTGCGGCCGCTTCAGCGACGGCGTCCTGATCCGCGCCCGGTATGGCGGGTGAGGGGTCATCGAAAATAACCACGGACAGCAGTGCGACAACCAGCAGCCCGATGATCACGAAGTCGATCTTGCGCCCGGTGCTGTGCGTGACCGATTCGGTTCTATCGACGTCCTTCTCGAGCTTGATGCCGCCCGGCGTCAATTCGAACGCCCACGCGAAGAAAAGTGCGAACGGGAAGCCAATGACGCCGAACCAGGTGACGACGGAAAGCGTCCACTCCGGCAAATTGATCGCCGGCCCGACGGTATCGGTTACCTGGATGACGACCCACGCGAGCAATACGTAGGCAACGCCGACGCGAAAAACGTTGCGGCGTCTGAGTTCGGCGAATAATCCCATACGATCCTTTATCGGCTGTTTTTGGCGCAGATGGGCCGTACGAGTATAACCGAAGCGTCCGGCAGCCGATCAGGCGGTTACCGGCAACCGGGGCAGGTGTATCTCGGCCAGCATGCAGCGAACGCTGCCGCCCGCGGAGTCTTCGATGTCGTCGATAGCGGCGGTCACGACGCGGCCGTTAGACTCGAATCTTGCCTGCTGCTCGGGGTGCAGCGAGTCCCAGGCACGCTGCGACATCGCGAACACGTTGACACCGTCTTCCGCGCGCAACTCCAGCATGTTGCCTGCGAAGGCTTCGAGCTGTCCGAAGTCCAGCGAGATCATCTCGTGGCCCGTGGACTCGAGGCTTTCGAGCACCGCCTTTCGCTGGTCCTCGCGTGTGATTGCGTCGCTGCAGATCACGGCCAGTGTCTCGCCCACGTTCATCAGGACATTGGTGTGATAGATCGGCACGCCTTCCCTGTCGACGGCTTCGAATGCGACGACCTCGTAGTTCATGCGCTGGGCGAACTCCCCGAGCACGTCGAGATGGGTTCGGGACGAGAGGCAGGCGTAGGCAATATGGTTTACGCGATCCAGGACCATGCTCCCGGTGGCTTCCAGGAAATGGCCGTCGGCCTCGTGATGGGAGAGGTCCACGACTTCCCGCACCTGGAATCCCAGCTCCGCATGCAGATGTTCGATGATGTCCGGGCGCCGCTCGCTGCGACGATTCTCTGCCTCCATGGGATACAGCACGACCGTGCCGTCCGCATGAAAGCTGACCCAGTTATTGGGAAAAACCGAGTCCGGCGTGTGGGGTTCGCGCGTGTCGTCGAACACGATCACGTCGATGCCCGCATCGCGCAGCGCCGTTGCCAGGCCCTCGAATTCCGGCAGGGCCGCCTCTTGCTGCTCGGCGGGCGACGCATCGGGCTCGGCCTGGAAATTGTTCGAATCCGCCGTCTGCGGATTGCTCTGAAAGCGCTTCGGCCTGATCATCAGGACGCTCGATGCCAGTTGTGATTCTGTAGTCATCGTCATAGAGTCTGCGTGCATCGGATCTGCGCGGAGCTTGCTCCACGCGCTGCCCGAATACAAGCCCGCGAATCCCCCGCAGATGAGCACATGATAAATCAGACAACGACGGCACGGATTCGTGCCGCATTCAGCAACCCGGGCTGGGTCAGTTTGACCTGGTTCGGCATGACGGCCGGTATATCGCTGCTCGCGGTACCCGCGCAGTTCGGAGCGACGGCAGCCACGCGCGCCGTATCGCTGGATGTCGCCAGCACGATTTTCACGGCGCTGAACAAGGCGGAGCTCGTTGCCCTGGTGCTGCTGCTGATCGTCGTCCGGGTATCCGGCAATGCCCGCAAGTGGTGGGCGGCCTGCCTGGTTCTCGCGTTCATCGTCCTGCTGCAGACGGCATGGCTGTTGCCCGAACTGGTAGACCGCTCGCGGCAGATCCTCGCAGGCACCGAGCCGCCGCCGTCGATCGCGCACGCGGCCTACTCGACGCTCGAACTCGTCAAACTCGGCCTGTTGCTCCTTCTCGGCCTGGCCGCCATCTCCCGTCCGGATACGAAACGCCCATGAACGAATTACGCCACGACGAAACCGTCCTCACGGCGGAGGACGATCACAGGATCCACCTGCAGAGCTGGGCGCCCCCCGGGGACGCCAGGGGCGTCATTCAGATGCTCCACGGGCTCGGGGAGCACATCGGGCGTTATGAGCGATTCGCGCACGCGGCGGTGGGGCGCGGCTACGTGGTTTACGGACACGATCACCGCGGTCATGGACTTTCCGAGGGCACGCGCGGCTATTTCGCCGACGAAGACGGCTGGCACAAGGTCGTAGAAGATGTGCGGCTCGTCCACGACCACATTCGCGAGATACATGGGACGCTGCCGGTCATCATGCTGGGCCACAGCATGGGGTCGTTCATCGCCGAAACCTTCGCCATGCACTACGGCGGGCGCCTGCAGGGCCTGCTGCTGTCGGGTTCTTCCTGGCCGCAGCGCATCCAGGTGTTGCCGGGCAGGCTGCTCGCGAAGCTGGAATCGCTGAGAGTCGGGAAACGCGGCGACAGCGCGTTCATCAATGCGCTCGGTTTCGGCGCGTTTAACAAGCCGTTCCGGCCCGTCCGGACCGAGATGGACTGGTTGTCCCGCGACGAGGCCGAAGTGGATCGGTACATAGCCGACCCCCTGTGCGGCGCGCCTTTCACCTGCGGCCTGTGGCTGGACTTCCTGGGCGGGCTGTTCGACCTGGGGTCGGACAAATCCCTCGCCCGGATCCCTGCGGACCTGCCGATACTCATCACGGGCGGCGGCGCCGATCCCGTGGGCGGCGACAAGGGCATGACCCGGCTCGCCATGCACTACATGCAGACCATGCACCAGCGCGTAAAGCTGAAGATCTATCCCGAAGGCCGTCACGAAATGCTCAACGAGATCAATCGCGAAGAAGTAACCATCGACTGGCTCGACTGGATCGATCAGCATTCGAGGTCGAAACAGGCCTGAGATTGTTGTAGGAGCGCGCCTCGGCGCGCGATCGAGGCCTGATCGCGGTTCGAGAACCGCTCCTACGGGTCCGTTTGTCACAGACGCAAGCGCTGAAAAAGAAAAACCCCGCTCATGGCGGGGTTTTTCCGGATCACACGAACGCGAACCTAGAAGGTCAGCCTGGCTCGAAGGTACCACGACATCCCATTAAATCCGAACGGGCTGGCCTCTGAATAGAGCTGGCCAATATCTCCCGCAAACGGATTCTTGTCAGGATACGTATCGAACAGATTGTCGACGCCGGCGATGAACTCGATGTTATCCCGCCACATGTAGGCGACTTCTGCGTCGATCAGGACTTCTGCGCTCATCCCGGGAACGTCGTTGCCGGTATCGTCCCACTCACCGTAGTAGTTGGCGCGAAGCAGCGTGCGCAGATCGCCCATTACGTGGCTCCAGGTTATGACACCCTTGTAGTTCGGCAGCAGATTCTCCAGCGCATCTACACGGTCCTGGTCGATCGGGTTGATCGTTCCGACATTATCGACTTCCGTGTCGTTGTAGTTGAGGGCGATCGTTACATCCGAATCACCATTACCCAACGCGAAGCCGAATCGTCCCACGATGTCGATACCCGTGGTGGTGGTATCGAAGCTGTTGGAGAAGAAGCGGAATTCCGACAGATCGTCGAGACCGATGAAGTCCTGCCGGTTGATGATGCCATCATTGTCCAGTTCAGTCAGCGCCTCCGAAACCGTCGTGTAGTTGGTACCGCCCCCGGCGAAGTTGAGCGCATCGAGGAAGTCGACGTTGGCGCCGAGCGCGACGCGATTATCGACATCGATTTCGTAGAAATCGATCGTCCAGGTCGTTGCGCCCAGATCGAAGGCGACACCGAAGGCCAGGTTGGTTGCTTCTTCCGGACCCAGGGTCGGACGACCGCCTTCCGTCGACTCGATGAAGTCGGCCGCAAGCTGGCCCGCAGCCGACGACAGCGGCAACGTGCCCTGGTCAATCAACACGCCGTTGACGTTCTGTGTGGTTACGTTGGTGATGTTCGCCTGCCCTGCCGTCGGTGCGTGGAAGCCCGTCGAGTAGGCCGCACGGATTCTGAACGTGTCGGTCACGTGGTACATGCCGGCAACTTTGTAATCCGTTGTATCGCCGAATTCACTGAAGTCTTCGTACCGAACCGCTGCTTGCAGCGTGAAGTCGTCGGTCACATCGGCCTCGAGGTCGACGTAGGCGGCCGCACTGTCCTGACTGGCGGACGTCGTGTTCGGAAATCCGCCGAAGCCATTGGAGCTCGATGAGAAGCCCTGGTCCGCGAGGGGATCTCCGAGCGCAAACGATGCGGGATCTCCGGCGAACAGGTCGAATTCCTCTTCACGATACTGGGCACCGAACGCGACGTTGAGATCCGAGGCTAGGCCCGCATCCACCGAGTAGACGAAGCCTGCATCGGCGATGGTTTCGGTCTGCTCCTGTCCGCCAGGAACGAAATCTCTCGGCGTATTCGGGCCGAGTGACGCATTGATCGTATTGCGGATGAAGAAGTCCGTCCGGTTGGAGCCTTGCGACAGGCTGAAATCGTAGCCGAGGCCCGAACCCAGGTCGAAGTCGCCGCGTATGCCGACCGACAGTGCGCTGTCCTCGTTGTCGCCGCCAAAGCGGGGAACGAAGCCGGTCGGGATCGTCTCGAGGAAGGAAAAACAGTTGGGATCGGCAGTTACCGCTGCCAGAAGCACCGGGTCCGGCGTCAGGCCGCCGGCGCCAGCCAGCGGAATGCCGGCGGGGCACGTACCGCCGACGCCGAGTCCGTCGAGATCACCGACGAGTACTGACGGACCACCATTCGGGTCTTCGGCGCCGGCCGCGTTTACCAGGGGACCGCGGTAAACGCCGGCCCGCTGGTCACCGGACTCTGCAGCTAGCGGAGTACGGTAGAAGAAGCCGCCCTCCACTGTCCGTTCCGCGTAGTTACCGAATACGTAGAGCTCTGCACTGTCACCCAGTGGCAAGGCCGAATTGACGAACAACTTGATGTCGTCTTCGACATCGGGCTGGCCCCAATAGTGGGGCACTTCATTCGTGTAGCTGTTGATCGTCAGAAAGTCAGACGCAGGCGCGTAGCCGGCATCAATCATCGCCTGAACATCGTCGCGGACCACCGAACGAACGGTACCTTCCACGTCGCTGTATTCGCCGGTCAGATTGATGAACCCGCCCGAATTGCCAAGCGGGAAACCCGCGTTGGCGGCAATGCGATAGTTTTCGCCGTCGCCTTCACTCGTCGAGCCGTAGTTCGCCACGACTTCGACACCGTCGGCATCGTCTCTGAGCACGAAGTTGATAACGCCGGCAATGGCATCGGAACCGTACTGCGAGGACGCGCCGTCGCGGAGCACCTCGACGCGCTTGATCGCGAGCGATGGGATGGCGGAAATGTCGACACCCTGGGCGCCGTCGGAAACACCGCCGCCGAGGAACGAAATAATCGAGCCGCGGTGACGCCGTTTACCGTTGACCAGCACCAGTATCTGGTCCGGTGACAGGCCCCGAATGTTCGGGGGCCGTACGATAGTCGCTGCATCGCTGATCGGCTGCGTGTTTACGTCAAACGACGGAACCGTCGTGCGCAGCAGGTTCTGGATATCAGAGGATGAGTTCTGACGGAACTCCGCGCCCGAGATGACATCGATCGGCACCGGCGAGTCCGAGGCCGAGCGATCTGCTCTGCGCGTACCGGTAGTAACGATTTCCTCGATCGGCCCATCGTCCCGCGCACCAGACCCCTGTGCAATTGATTGTTGCGGTAAAGCAACAACTAGCGCCGAGATCACGCCAAGCGCGAGCTTCTGTTGCTCTTTGAATTTTATGCCCATGAATTTCTCCTGAATTGAATTGCCCCCCTGCAACACAAGTTTGACGACATCCCAGGCCGTAATGAGGCTCGGAACCGGCAAATTGGAGTGTGTAGCAGTGACCCCCCGTTTCGATGGCGTTGTAAAATAGCGACACCAGCGAATCAGATTACTATTGTCTTTTGCGGCAGCGGAGTCAAGTATTTCACGGCGTTTACCCGCCGGTTGCGGGGCTCAGTGGCCAGGAATCGGCGCGATTTCGGCCCCTTCCAGGCCGCTGGCCAGCGTTAGGCCGCGGCCCGTAAATGCGTCAATGTCGTCGGCAGCCGGGGCCGAAAAATATCGTCCGCCGGAAGGTTGCGGCCTCGCCGCAGGCTCCCGGCCCGCCTCCAGGACCTGCAACGCGTCCACGACCATGGTGCAGCCGGGGCCGTAGAGGCGTAACACGTTGGCAAGGTAGCTCGATTCGTAGTCGGTGGAAATCCGGCGAATGCCGATCACGGGACCGGTATCGATGCCGCAATCGACGATTCGATGCAGTGTCGCACCGATCTCCGACTCGTTCTGCAGCATGGCCCAGAACGTGGCCATCACCCCTTTGTATTCCGGGAGCACGCCGGAGTGCAGGTTCAGGACGCCCAGGCGGGGAATCGCGATGACCTCGCTCCTGAGGATGCGGCGGTAGCGAATGGATACGACCAGGTCCGGCTCGAGCCCCTGCAGGATGCCGCGCCCTGTCACGCTATTCGGCGCCGGCAGCGTGGCTGCGTCCA
>Ga0316191_10002463_pt1 | contig 13464 bp, 12 predicted proteins | sample Eddworburr2cm_MG_FD_204928 | JGI IMG/M metagenome (GOLD analysis project Ga0316191, IMG submission 204928) | Coastal sediment microbial communities from Maine, United States - Eddy worm burrow 2 cm | ecosystem: Environmental > Aquatic > Marine > Coastal > Sediment | place: USA: Maine...
ACATCGCCTTTGCCATTAAGCCTTGAGCCAAGGTAGGATCCAGCAAAAGGGCCTTGTCTGCAAAATGATTAATCTGATCTGAGTACTTTGTCTCCAATTGGTATATATCCATGAGGGAATAACACATAGCTATATCGGCATAGGCCCGTGCAAATTCCGGATCTTCCTCAATGGCCTTTTCAAAGAGAGGAATGGCTTTTTCCAGGCCTTCCCGGGTTTCTTGCTGAAATTGATCGAGACCCTGCAAAAAATAGTCATAGGCCACCAGATTCTCGGTGGGAACCTTTTCGATCTGTGCCTCCTCCTCCGGGGTAATGATGGCCTCTATTTCCGCTGCAATACTTTTGGCGATCTCCAGCTGCAACTCGAAAATATCCCCTGTTTCCCGCTTATAACGCTCTGACCAAAGATGTTTGTCGGTGGAGGCTTCGATCAACTGTACATGCAACATGATCTGATCCCCTATTTTCTGACCGCTTCCTTCCACCAGGTAATTGGCATTTAGTTCAAGGGCAATCTCAGGAGAAGTTTTAGGGTTGTTCCTGTATTTTTCCACCGAAGTCCGGCTGATCACCCTCAGGTCCTCAATTTTTTGCAGGTTATCTAAAATAGATTCCATCAATCCATTGATCAAATATACATTGGTGGAATCGTTGCTGTCGTTTTTAAAGGGCAGGACCGCGATGGATTTCTCAAGATCAGGATTTAGCTGTACCTGGTTCTTTTTGGGAAGTACCTGAATAATAATCAGGGCAATAATCACTGCGAAACTGAGATAGGAGGCAATTCTCCATGCTTTGGCATTGGGCTCTTTTTCCTCCCCTGCTTGCTGGTGAGAAGGGGCTGTCTTCTTCCACCCACCTTCAGGTCCTCTGTCGTAAATCCAGGAGAAGATCACTGCGATAATAAAACCTGCCACCAGCAATACGATGACCATGGGCAGAGTCCAGCTGGGAAGTCCAAGGGGCTCTATCACAATGGACATTAGTTCCAAAATCACAAAAGCTGCGGCAGCATATACCGATATCACCCGCACCACCTTCCTGCGCTTCAACTCCTGGAAAAATCCGGATGGCGCACCCTCACCGGATGTTTGGGTACGCGAGGCTCCCTTCCCCACTTCGCCAGGCGGGAATCCGTATTCTTCTCGAAAGCATTTGATGAAGTATGAAGTACTGCTAAAACCTACGCGATAGGATACTTCACTTACATTAAAGGAAGTCTGCTCCAGCAATTCCATGGCCTTTTTCAAACGCACCTGCCTGATAAATAAACTCACCGATACTTTGGTGAGACTTTTGACCTTTCGCAGCAAATTGGAGCGACTCATACCTGAAGCATGAGCAAGTTCGGATACACCAAAACTCTCATCTGAGAGGTTATCTTCGGTGATTTCAGTGATCTTTTTAAGAAAATCATTTTCCATACTAGGAGTGCTTTGGAGCTGAATAAAGATACATTTTCTTCCCCACTTGCGTCATAATTTATATCCATACATCATAATTACTACTTCCTCCCCAAACTTTATAGAATTGTCCGCATGGGTGATTGGTGCTGCATCAGGCTTTGCCGGACCTTTACATCAACAAACATTTGTCAAACTTTTAAATCGAGAAAAATGAAAACACAAAAGATGAATTCAAAGGGAACAGCACTGATCGCAGTGCTTATGATTAGCCTGCTTACCCTGGTTGCCTGCGGGGGAAGCCAGGATAAATCCACTAATGAAAAGGAAGATTCCTCTGCCTCTGAGAAAGTAGTAAAAGCTCCTAATATGGATATCCACGCTGCCACCCTCATGGGAGATCTTGAGACCATAAAGCGGCACATCGAGGCAGGTACCGATCTGAATGAAAAAGAACCCGCTGTAGGTTCTACCCCACTTATCTCAGCAGCTGTATTTGGCCAGACCGAAATAGCCAAAGCACTGATTGAGGCCGGGGCTGATGTGAACCTCCAAAACAACGAGGGATCGACCGCTCTTCATACCGCAGCCTTTGTCGGCCGCCTGGAAATTGTGGAGCTCTTGCTGGCAAATGGCGCAAACAAGGATTTACTAAACAATTATGGATCCACCGCGCTGCAGTCCATATCCGCTCCATTCTCTGCTGTAGAGCCATTTTACGATCAGATGAGCAAAGACCTGGGACCCCTGGGTTTTAAACTGGACTACGAATATCTGGAAGCCACTCGTCCCGTCATTGCTGATATGTTGAGATAAACAAACCATACAAGACTTATATCATGAAAACAACAGAAAGAAGATTCGACATAGACTGGCTCAGGGTCATAGCCATTGGGTTCCTGATCATCTATCACGTGGGATTTGTATTCCTTCCCTGGGGGGTGTTCATCGGCTTTATTCAAAACGGTGAATCCATAAAATTCCTGTGGAATCCCATGTCGATGCTCAATATCTGGCGGATCCCCCTGTTGTTTTTTATCTCCGGTATGGGAGTCTGCTTTGCCATAGGCAGAAGAAGCTGGAAACAATTGATCCTGGAGAGGACAAGGAGGATACTAGTCCCCTTCCTCTTCGGGATTCTTTGCATTGTTCCCCTGCACCTTCTCGTCTGGCAAAAATATTACAATCAGGATATCACCTATTCTCTCCAACCCAGTCATCTGTGGTTCCTGGCCAACATATTTATTTACGTGCTGATCCTTTCGCCACTCTTCTTCTACTTGAAGATGAATGAATCGGGGAAGGTCTCCAGGAGCTTGAAGAAGCTGTTTGGAACGCCTCTGGGATTGCTGAGCATCATTGCAGCATTTGTTATTGAAGCCATTTTGCTAAAACCAGAAACCTATGAAACCTATGCCATGACCCTTCATGGTTTTATGCTGGGATTGCTGGCATTCCTCTTTGGATTTATCATCGTCCACACGGGAGAAGCCTTCTGGAAGATTGTAAGCAAATGGAGGTGGCTGCTGCTCTTTTTTGCTGCTGCTCTCTACACCTTTCGCCTTATAGAGTTTGAACTCCTGGCCCCCAACTATCTGAAAGCCACCGAATCCATGCTATGGATCTTTGCCTTCTTTGGAATTGGCTACCGCTACCTCAACCATCCTGGTAAAGCCTTAAGTTATCTGAGCCAGGCTGTTTACCCCGTCTACATCCTGCATATGATCTTTCTCTATGTGGGATCCTACCTGATCGTTCCTCTTGAAATCTCTGCCCTGATGAAACTATTCCTGGTGATGGCTTTCACCTTTATCGGATCCTTTGCCTGCTATGAACTGATCGTCCGAAGAATCAGTTTCCTCAGGCCGCTTTTTGGACTGAAGACCATTAAAAAGACTCCTTAGCCCTTGACATCAATCCTATTATTGCCTATATTGAATACCTAACATGATCTCCTTCGCAGATTAGCGTCTCCTGCACCCCCCAAGGTTTAAAAATGGAGCATATGAGTCAGTCAAGCACTGGAATACTTGCTATTTTATGGCTATGCATGGGGAGCATGATGATATCATGCAGTGTATCGAAGAACACAAGCGATCCATCTCTCAATGAAAGCAATCCAAAAGATTCTCCCAGGATCCTCTTCCTGAATTATGAGATCACCCGCGATAGTGTCAATTCAACCTACACTGCACAACTGATTAATACAGTTGTTGCACAAGGCAGCTTGAAAAACGACAATCCCCCGCCCCTGAAGCCTGTGAGTGGTGACCTTGAATTACAGGTTCTGAACACGAACCAACAAATAATAAGCACACTCTATATTGCTAATCCCCTGGACAAATCTGTTGAATTTGTGAACGATGCAGGGGAATTGCAGCAAAAAATGATCTCCCTGGAAACTGCACAGTTCAGCGTGCGCTTGCAGCTGGAGCCCGGTTCACATTCCACCATACTCAAACGGATTGCAGGACCTGATTCTGCTTACATAATCCTTTTAAAATCTCCCGTCCTATGAAACACATTTACCTTTGCCTTTTCATCGCAGTCGTCTTAGTGATTGCCTCACCAAACAGGATTTACAGCCAGACCTTCCGTGTGGATACCATACAGTATCAAGGCGATACGGATTACTACATCAACCTGGTGATGCTTGGAGATGGATTTTTGGACGGCGAACTGAACACTTTCCGGACCTACGCAGAAGAATATCTTAACTTACTCTTTACCGTAGATCCCTATTCAAGGTATAGAAACTTCTTTAATACCTTTACCATCAGCGTCCCTTCCAATGAACAGGGGGCTGCTTTAGATCCAGCTAGTCTTATCGATAACTACTTTGGGAGTACATTTAATTATGCGGGTATACAACGCTTGCTGGTACCGACGAATAATTCCGCTGTGACAAATGTACTCGCCAATAACCTCCCCGAATACGACCAGGTTTTTATGCTGGTCAACTCTTCCACCTATGGGGGATCGGGAGGATGGGTAGCTACGGCATCCTTGCATGAAGATTCCAAAGAAATTGCCCTGCATGAACTCGGACATTCCTTTGCAGACCTGAAGGATGAGTACTGGGCAGGGGCACAATACGCAGCGGAGGGTAAGAATATGACGCAGGAGACAGATCTCCTGGAACTAAAATGGCGCAACTGGTATGGAGATGAAGAAATTGGCTTGTATGCCCATGCTGAATCGCCCACGTGGTACAGACCTCATGAATACTGTTTAATGAGGTATCTGGGCGAAATTTTATGTGCTGTTTGCAGGCAGGGAATCATTGAGAGTATTTATGACCTGGCACCCCTGGTGAAAGATTATGAGCCAAGCACTTCGGATATTGACTTGCCCTCCGATTCGGTGGTATTTAAGCTTGATCTGACCTATCCCGAACCCAACACCTTACATAGAACCTGGCATCTTAATGGAAGCTTAATTGCTGAAGATGTGGATTCGGTAATAGTCCGGGCCACAGATTTAGGTGGAGGGGTATACACGGTCCTTGCCACCGTTACGGATATCTCCAGCTGGCTTAGACCTCTTGATTCTGACACTTATCATCAGACTGAAATAGAATGGAATGTAAGCAGATACCCGCTTGGAACTGAGCCACAAATTAAGCTCTTGAACCATGCTGCCCTGAGTCTGTATCCAAATCCGGTACATGATAAACTGAATGTTCAGATTCAGGGAGATGATCCGGGAGAAGCATCTATTGTATTGTACGATGCCCAGGGGAGACAGGTCCAAACATTCATCCTGGGGTATCCTGGCAATCAAATTCTTGATCTGACCCACCTGGAATCGGGACTTTATGTGACCAGAATCTATCTTGAGGGCGAATACTTTACGTCCAGGAGAGTTATAAAATATTAATTCGTATTTTTATTTCTGAACTAATTCCAAATTACCAATGTCTATCAGCGAGAGTGCCGCACGGCTTAAAGTAATGATTGAAAAAGCCATTGAAGATCATAAAATCACCCGTGACGAGCTGGACCAGATCCTGAACATTGCCTCAGAAGACAGCCACATCGACCGGCATGAACAGGCCCTGCTGGATGAACTTCAGAATATGATTGAAACCAAAGCTGTAAAAATTATTTTCTAGCATTTGTAGTTTTTTGTCCGATCCATTGACTAACCTGAAAAGATCACACAGTCAATGAAACACCAACGGACCGATAAACCTTTCCTGGAACTGATCCACAAGCATCAGAGCATCCTGCATAAAATATGCTTTGCATACTGCAATAACAGATCGGACAGAGAAGACCTTCAGCAGGAAATCGTCCTGCAATTATGGAAGTCCTATCCTTCATTCCAGGGCAACTCCCTTTTCTCCACATGGATGTACCGGGTGGCACTGAACACAGCCATCAACCGGACCACAAAACCCGGCATTCTGGCCGATTCACCCAAAACCATTGACCTGGCATATGATCCGGGCGATGACTATGAATTGTCGGAGGAGATCAGGATGCTTCATAAAGCCATTTCCCATTTAAAAAAGATTGATAAAGCCATCATCCTGCTGTGGCTCGAAGAACACAGCTATGAGGAGATTGCTGAATCCATCGGGATCACGGTGAAGAACGTAAGTGTCAGGATTGTTCGTGCTAAAACCAGGCTGACCGAAATCATCCAAAAACTACAATAAGATGAAAGCTACAGACATAGATTCCCTGAAATCGGCGTGGAAAAACGAACGGGGATTTGAAAATAAGACCCTGTCTCAATCCGATATTGAAAAATTCCTTCAGCGTAAATCGAAGGATATTAGCCGCCTTTTTAAGGCTGGTCTAAGCTTCGATGTGGTACTCAAGAGCATCCTGGGAGCATCTCTGGTGGGGATCATTATACTCTTTTCAGACAACCGGCAGATGGTCATCGCCATGTGCGTTTTACTGGGCCTGATTCTCTGGACCATATGGTTTCAGCTGATTATGTACAAGCGAATTCCCACAAGCGAATTCTTTGAAACGGTCATCAGAACCTCCCTTGAAAGTAAGATTCAGTTCTATCATCAACGCTACATCAAATCGCTTTACATCGGTGCTTTGTCCAACTCCCTGGTTTTTGTGTCAGGGTCGCTCTATTATTTCTATTTTAAATACGGGGAAATCCGGCCCATGGACCTGGTGGACTACCTGGTGTTTGGGACAGCCATAATCATCGCCTTTGTGCTTGGGGCTGTGGTTCAGATTGCCCAGCATAACTTCCAGGTGAGGCAGCTGGAAAGTTGCCTTCAGGAAATCGACGAGGATAGCATAAGCACGCTCACCATAAAAGAGCACCGAAATAAAAAGCTGCGTTTGTTCTTTATTGCACTGCTTGCCCTGATATGCGGACTACTTCTGCTGGCTTATTTTGTGTTCAGATAGAAGCCTTCTACTTCTTTTCATGGGCCGGTTTCATGGTCCAGAGCTGCATCCTGGTCATGGCCACCAGATGGGACATATCCAGGTCGGGCCGGTGCACGATCCAGTTTTTATAATCCTCCACCTCAGATATTATGGCCTCCTCGTTTTCCCTGGGGTAGGCATCAAAGGGAATCACTTCATAGGCTTCCTCTTGCATACCCCTGGAAACATCCAGGTAGATGGCACTGAATAAATGAAGAAGCGAGCCTGCCCCAATACGCTTGTCCTCCACAGTCAGAAAGGCCGGCAGATGTCCTTTGTTGCGCAGGGAGTCAGCGGCCTGGGAAGCCAGTGTCAATGACTGGTCCAGAGAGAGGGAACTTAGTCCGGGACTTGCCGGGGGCATGTGCATGGGACCCAGGGGACTCTGGCGATCAAGCTTCCCGGGTACTTTACCCGACTCGGAAAAATCGGTCAGAGATTGCGTCAGGCCGGCAAATACCTCAGCGGGTGAATAGATATCATCATACACAATTTGCCCGGATGTGATGACTTCCTCTGCTACTCTGCTTAGATCGCTTTTACTAATCTGATCGGGCTGGTAAGAGAAACGCTCCCTCAGATCGCTGAAGGTTGTAACCTTGATATTCCCCTGCTCCTCCTGTTCCTTCAGGAAGAGCATCAATCGTTTGAAATTCTTCTGTGCAGTGGCCATGCTCTCTGCAGGTCGAAGGGCAGGCGGCAGGAGGCTGTCAGGATCCGGATTGGCCCCTTCATAAAAATTGAAATCCCAGAACTGTTCGGCCCTGACCTTGGTGGGATGACAGCCAAAAAAGGAGACCACATCCACACCCTTCACATCTTCAGCAAAATTCTTCTCCAGGTCTTCCAACAGTGGATTAAAAAGCTCATCCTTGTAGTAGGAATCGTCAAAATTTCCATAATCGCCATGGAAATTCAGGGTATTGCAATACCATACCGCATGCTTCCTGGGAAGATGGAAGGGAGAGTATATGTAAGGCTTCCCCATCTGGCCAAGGGCATAAATTAGTTGTGGGCCATAGGAGCCTCCATGCCTGGCAAAAGTGGAAACCGGGACACCAAAGATCCGTTCCAATTCTTCAAAACCCGCAGACTCATTTTCGAGCATGGTCAACACACCCTGATCCCAGTCAGCAAACTCAAGTATTTCGGTCACCGTAGGGTGAATGGACCCTAAATTGGTATGGCTTCCAATATCGTGAGCGGCCATGGCAGCAATAACATCCTGTCGGCCACGTGCCTCAAGCGATCGTGCCTTTTCCCCGATCACAAAAAAGGTCCCTGTCACCCCCACTTCGCTCATGGTTTCAGCCAACCAAAGGGAAATTCCATCAACATCCTCAGACACCGGAGAAATATAATCCTCCACATCGAAAACTACTGAAACATAGGCCTTTTCAGGTTCTGTACAACTATTAATCATCGCAAAAATTAAAATACCTAAAAGGAGATGGATAGAGCGCATGATGCTATAATTATTGACCCCTGCGTTCTGCCAGGGGTGAGAGCTTGATTACCCGGTCGGGTTTATTGACTACTACATACACATTTCCCTCAGGATCGAGTCCAATATCCCTGACCCGGCCAAAATTCTTCAGGATCACCTCCTGGTGCATGACCCTGTCTTGTTCGATGTCCAGCAACCTGACTTCTTCAAACTTCAAAGCTCCTACCAGAAGTTTGTTCTTCCACCTGAAAAATGCCTCTCCCTGGTAAAACTCAATTCCGCAGACTGCAATGGAAGGCTTCCAGTAAAGTGCCGGTTGCATATAACCCTCTTTACGGGTATAATCCGAAACCGGAACTCCATCATAGTTGCTGCCATAGGTGATCTCAGGCCAGCCATAGTTGCTTCCTTTTTGGATAAGATTGAGCTCATCCCCTCCCAGGGGTCCGTGTTCTGCCGACCAGACTTCATCGGTGACAGGATGAATGGAGATGCCCTGAGGATTGCGGTTCCCCAGCGTATACAAAGTGGGCAATCCCCCCTCCCTGTAAGGATTGTCTGCAGGCAGGCTTCCGTCGGGATAAATCCTGTGGATCTTACCATTGGGTCTTTGAGGATCCTGTGCCTGATCCTGTGCACCACGGTCGCCAATGCTGAAATACAAATAGCCCTTTTGATCAAATACAATCCGGTTTCCGTAGTGGTGCCTGGTGGTCCTGTAGCTTTCGTGAGGGGCCTCGTAGATCACCTGCTCGTCCACCCAGGACATGTCCCGGATTTTTCCCCTGACCAGGCGGGTCATGGCCGGAGGTCTCTGGTCATCCTGGGCTGCTTCCAGCTGGTGGCTGTAGGAAAGGTAGACCCATCCATTTTCGGAGTATTGAGGATCGATGTTTACATCCATCAGGCCCCCCTGTCCCTCGTTCAGCACTTCAGGTGTTCCCTTCACCGCTTCAGCCAGAAGATCTCCACCCACCACTATTCTCAGGCTACCCGGACGCTCGGTAATCAGAGCCGTATCGCTGTTCAGGAAAACAATGGCCCAGGGGACCTCCAGAGGCTCCACCCAGATTTCGCTTTTAATAGTATAGTCAATGCTTTCAAGCTGTGAGGGCGGATCTGGTTTGCTAATCCCTGCCTTCATCTGCTCCTTATAGAGATAATCCACCAGGAGCTTGATCTCCTGCTCAGTCAGTGATTGCTCATAGGAAGGCATACCCAGGTGAGGAATACCAAATTTAATGTTCCGGCTTACATAGCCCTGTCCATCCCCAAATTGCCAGACCCCGTCAAGCAGACTCTGAGCGTTTCCTCCCCTTAGGTCGGTTCCGTGACAGTTAGAACAATACTGATCGTAAATCTCCTTGGCCCTCTGATCGGGATCGTCCGCCCCGCCATCCTTTGCCAGGGTCTGTTTACAGCCTGACAGCATCAACGGAAGAAGCAAGATCCCCAGGATAACACTGAAGCTACTCTGTAAGATTCCGGATTTCATGTCACTTTTTATTTGTAAGTAAATGAATTTGAATCAGAAAAACTATTTTTACTGCCATGCAATCTGCAGCAAGATACAGGGAAGTCAGGGAAGAAGACAACAAAGCTCTTGCCAGCATGATCAGGCAGGTGTTTGAGGAGCATGAGGCCCCGCAAATGGGAACAGTTTATTCAGATCCCACTACCGACAATCTCCATGGGCTGTTTCGAGCTGGCGGATCGGTGCTTTGGGTGGCAGAGGTAGACAGGATCCCGGTGGGATGCTGTGGTGTCTACCCTACTGAAGGTTTGGAAAGTACATGTGCCGAGCTGGTAAAATACTATCTGGCCGAACAAGCAAGAGGACAGGGAATTGGAAGACAACTTTTGGAAAAGAGCATTCAATCGGCCAGAGATCTAGCTTACAAGCAGCTCTACCTTGAAAGCATGCCTCAATTCTCCAAGGCAGTTCGCATTTATGAAAAACTGGGATTCCGGGAACTTGCTCATGCCCTGGGTAACTCGGGACATACCACCTGCTCCATATGGATGTTGCTGGACTTGTAAAATGCAAAATGGAAAAGAGAATAGAAGAGATTAAGCCATTGACCATGCCTGGGGTTCACTCCAGCTTCCTGAAGTACTTCAAAGGAAGATCTGAACCAGCGGGTTTGAAGATCCTGGATGTGGGTGCCGGAGAAGGGGCTCTTACGGAGAATCTGCACGCTTTGGGTTTTCACATGCACGCTTGTGATATATTTCCCGATCGTTTCAAACTTCCGGGCATTGCATGTGATAAAGTGGATGTCACTAAGTCTTTCCCCTACCCGGACAAGACCTTTGACCGGATCATAGCTGTGGAGGTAACTGAACACATTCTGGATCACGAGACATTCTTCAGTGAAATAAACCGGATTCTGAAAACAGGTGGGAAACTCTATGTTAGCACTCCCAATGTCCTTTCCATGAAATCCAGGATCCGTTTTCTCTTCAGGGGCTTTCTCTTTGCATTTAATCCGCTTGAAATGAACAACTACAATGGCATGCAACATCTGGCTTCCCTGAACCTGGACCAGTACAACTACCTGGCAATCAAACACGGATTCGCACAGGCAGAATACGATATCGACCGGGTGCAAAGCACTTCACGCTGCCTGCTATTGCTTTTTCTCCCCCTGATGTTAATTACAAGGCTTATTAAGGGATACAGCAATATGCACAACCAGAAGAAGCTCTTACTGGGAAGGTTGCTGTTCATGGTTTTTACCAAAGAAACCAGGGAATAGCTTAAGCCTGGGCCGACCTGTGAAAGAGCCAGGAGGCTACCAATCCGATCAAGGCAAATGCTGATAGTAAAAGGAAGACATCTGCATGTCCCGCTGCTCCGGGAGAACGGTCCAGCAAGCGACCCATCCAGGGACTGATAAAGATTTCGGGGGCGAAACCTGCAAAGGAGACTATTCCCACTGCAGTTCCTGTAAGACCCACGGGAATCTTTGCCTCTTGCATCACTGCAAAATAAAGTGCCCTCACCCCATATATCCCTGTTGCAGTTAGGGCCAGGTTTACAAGAAGCAAAGCCGATGCCCCCTGCAAGATTTCCAGGCCAAGGAGCAGTCCGCCTGCCAGGGTCAGGGCAAAACACGCCAAAATCACGCCAATTCGCTTAAAGCTGTCGGCCAGGTAGCCTGCAAGAATTGCGACCAGGGCACGAATCCAGAGAGCTATGGTCCCGATACCGGCTGAATTCACTTCGGAAAATCCCAGAACATCCCTGGCAAACAAGGAATAATCGTCTGTGATTTTATAGCCCGAGTATGCACACAAAATAATGATGGTTATCAGCCAGGTGTTCCTCATCTTCAAGAGCGTAGTGACCGCCTTGATCACTTCACTGCTTTGACGGGCCGAGCCTTCGGGAGACCTGGATGGAATAAACTTCCAGACCAGGACACCACTCAGGAGAGTTATGCCAGAGGTGACAAGGATTACCCACTGAAAACTTCTGATCTGTGAAAAAATCAGGACGGAAAGGGTGGCCAGCAGGGCTGCTACTCCTCCCCTTCCACCTTCCAGCCAACCAAAGGCCCTTCCCTGGAAATCAATTCCGCCCCATTCCCTGGTAGCCCGAATCATGGCTGCCCAGAAAAGGCAAATGGTGGTGAAACCCCAGAATGCATAGAGCCACAACATAATCCGGGAAGAGGGAAGCAGTGACATAAGCACACCGCCCGCCGAGGTAAGCCAGAGTGCATAGGCCATCAGATTCCTGGCGGGGAAGCGGTCAGCCAGAGGTCCTCCCAGGAGATAGGAGAGCATGGCGACTATCCCATAAACAGAGAACCACAATCCCAGCTCCGTATTTGAAACACCAAACAGGTCCAGTAGTGTGGGACGAAACACCCGGGCCAGGACAAAGGGAAGGAAGAAAATCGATTCCCCGGCAATGATTAGGGTAATCAGGGTTATGTTTTTTCCCTTGGCCTGTATCTCCCGCTGCATATTCAAAGGTAGAATTATTTGCCTATCTTAATCGGTATATTTGGGCACTCATGGGCTTTGAGGAGGGGATTTCTGCCTGGAAAGGCAGGCTTATAGTGGGAAGCCAAAGAGCTTGTGGATTTTCCGCGGCAAAGAAACTTTAAGATCAATAAAAGTATGGTGAAGATGAAAATGAAATATATTCGGACCCTGATCCTGATCCTGTATTCCCTGGCCATTCTGCTACCGGTAAACGGTCAGCTTACACCCAGAGAAATTGATCAACTGGTGGAAGAGGCTATGGAGAAGTTCACTGTGGCAGGAGTGGCAGTGGGAATAGTAAAAGACGGGGAGATCGTGCACGCCAGAGGCTATGGCTTGAGATCGGTGGAGTCCGGCGAAAAAGTTGACGAACACACTTCTTTCGCCATTGCCTCCAACAGCAAGGCATTTACTTCCACCGCCCTGGCCATTCTGGTGGAAGAAGGGAAATTGTCCTGGCAGGACAAAGTGGTGGATCACATTCCCGAATTCAAGATGTACAGTGACTATGTGACACAGAATTTCAATATCCAGGATCTGCTGACTCACCGGAGCGGACTGGGATTGGGTGCCGGGGATCTGCAGAAATGGCCCTCCGGATCTGACTTTACCATGGCCGATATGCTCACCAATTTTCAGCATTTTGAGCCTGTGTCTGCCTTCCGCACAAAATATGATTACGACAACATCCTCTACCTGGTAGCAGGAGAACTCATTAAGCGCATAAGTGGCATGCCCTGGGAAGTTTTTGTGAAAACGCGGATTATGGATCCCCTGGAAATGGATAACTCTTTTACCCTGCCTCCTGGCATGGTCGATTCAGATAACCTGGCTTCTCCCCACATGGCAGAGGACGGGGTTCTGAGAATCATTCCCTACTACGAGCTGGACCCCAAGAAAATCAACGGAGCAGCTGGCGGGGTATTGGCCAATGTGGATGACCTTTGCAGCTGGATGCTGGTCCACCTCAATGGCGGAAAATACGGTGATAACCTGGAGAAAGAGCTGTTTTCAGAAGCCAGTCATCGCGAGATGTGGAAAATCCACACCACCATACCCGTGAGACCCAGTGAACGTTATAATCCCCACTTTTCCGGATACGGACTTGGTTGGAGACTGAGCGATATGAATGGGAAGATGAGTGTGTCACATACAGGCGATCTGGCTGGCATGCTATCCAAGACCATTATGATCCCCGATCTGGACCT
>Ga0316191_10002464_pt1 | contig 13461 bp, 13 predicted proteins | sample Eddworburr2cm_MG_FD_204928 | JGI IMG/M metagenome (GOLD analysis project Ga0316191, IMG submission 204928) | Coastal sediment microbial communities from Maine, United States - Eddy worm burrow 2 cm | ecosystem: Environmental > Aquatic > Marine > Coastal > Sediment | place: USA: Maine...
TCATATGGGCTTAACGCGTTAAAAGCTATGGGTTGGTTAACGCTTTATCCAGAGCTGGAGAAGATGGTTGGTTGCCCTCAGCAACAGCGATGGCACCCGGAAGGTGATGTGTGGACCCACACTTGTCTGGTGGTCAATGAGGCAGCGCGACTTGGTCGACTTCGTGGTCTTTCCGAACAGGAGCAGGTGGTTCTCATGTTTGCAGCCTTATGTCATGATATGGGTAAACCTCTTGCAACACGCAATGAGGCTTCGGGGGAAGTGGTTGCACCTGAGCATGGGCACATGGGCGTCGGTCCAGCGGAGGCTTTTCTTGATGAAATCTTTATGCCTAAGCATATGAGGCGTTTTATTCCGCCGCTGGTATCAGAGCATGTAGCGCATTTTGAAAATGATATCTCTGAACAAGCTGTGATGCATTTGGCAAAAAATATTGAACCAGCAAATATCATGTTATGGGAGGCGCTTACAGAAGCTGATGCGTGCGGTTGTTATCCGTTGCCGCCAAAAAGGCCAGGGCTGCAATGGTTGGATTTAGCAAAGGACATTGGGGTCTCGCGGAATAAATGCGAACCAATTATTACAGGTGAAATGTTATTGGGCTATGGTTGGCATCAATCTCCCCAATTGGGGAAAATGTTGGCAAAAGCATATAAAGCTCAGTTAAACGGGGCATTTAAGGATAAGCTTTCAGCGTATTCTTGGTTAAAAAAGAATGCAGTTGCAACTCAAGAGAAGTAGGCGCAGGATGCCGACGGTTTAAAAAAAAGTAGTTGAATAAAAAGAGGTAAATTGTGGCTCAATATCGTCGTTTTTCGGACGCATCAGTAAGTGAAAAGCTGTTGGATTCAATGTTTTTATTAATGATTGGCGTAGCTTACTTCTTTGCCCTACTTCATATGTATTACTCTCATGAAGGTCGTGATGGAGTTCCAGGGTTATCAGTTGATGATGTGATGATTGCATATTACGGAAGTCATGATCAAACGCGATTAGGTGCAGCAATCAACGGGCCGATGGGTGCTAACTTACCTTCCCAGGCTGCAAAAATTGAAATTTTAGATTGGATTAACAATGGTGGCGAGGAAGATGTATATGAAACGCGTATACGTCCAATCATGGAAGATAATTGCATCATGTGTCACTCAGTTCAAAGCGGCATGAATATCCCGCCATTAGAAACATATAATGATGTTGTGGCACTCACGGAAACAGATACAGGGGCCACGGTTCCAGCGTTGGTTCGCGTATCACATATCCATTTATTTGGAATTGCATTTATTTTGTTTTTTGTCGGTAGAATCTTCCTGTTATGCGAAATGCCCAAAATGTGGAAACGCGTTGCAGTGATCGTGCCATTCGCAGCAGTATTACTTGATATTATGTCTTGGTACGTCACTAAAATTATTCCTGGGTTTGCCTACGTTGTGGTTATTTCGGGTGGGCTAATGGGTGCATCGTTGTGGTTGCAGATTTTATTGTCAGGCTATCAAATGTGGTTTACTGGTAAAAAGTCTTAAGTTTTAAAATTAGTAAGAAAAAGGAGAGTAACTATGAAAAAATTCATTCAAATCATGATGGTTGGTGCTATTGCAGGATTATCAGCGACTTCTGCAGTAGCTTCTGATGCACCAAATGCTGAAAAACTGTACAGTAAAAAGTGCAAAATGTGCCATAAATTAGATGGTAAAAGCATGGGCCCTGCGCTCAACACTATGAATTCTGATGCAGAAGCGTTACGCTCCGCGATTGCAGATGGTAAAAAACGTATGCCAAAATTTGGCAAGAAATTTTCTGCTGAAGAAATCGACGCTTTGGTGGTTTTCATCCAAGCGCAAAAATAAATTAGATATTCTGGAGGGGATATGCTGAGAAAAACTGCTTTAGTTGTGAGCTGTGTGGCACTACTTTCGGGTAATGCAATGGCTTCTAGTGATTTGCCAGGGAAGTCCCTGTTTGAATCGAATTGTGCCTCATGTCATGGTACAGATGGAAAGGGATCAAAGTATGGGTCTACGCTTAAACCTTACCCAGCTAGAAACTTAACAGCTCTTTCAGCTACGGTTGATCGAGATGAACTTCGTAGAATTATTGCTTATGGTATAAAAGGAACTGCAATGGTTCCTAAAAAATATGCCCTAAACTCTCATGAGATTGAAGATGTGATTGATTACATTTTAACTTTTGAGCGTAAAGTAAATTTAGCAAATGGTAAGAAGCGTTTTGAACAAGTTTGTTCTGCCTGCCATGGTATGGATGGCCGTGCCAAAACAGGTATGGGCGCTAAGAATTTAGTTTACTCAACACTAGATTTAAAAGAGACTGTTCATACGATTCGTTATGGTCGTATGAATACGAAAATGGTAAGTAAACGTCATCAGATGAACAATGAAGATATTGAAGATGTAGCTAATTATGTTCACTCACTTCGCTTTAGAGCTAATGCAAAAGATGGCGCAAAAGTGTTTAAGAATTCATGTAAATCTTGTCATGCAACTCCTTCTGCGATTGTGTTGAAAGGAAACCGTGCACATAACGCGAAAATCTCTGAAATGAGTGATTACTTGCTTGATCTCCGTATTCGTCATGGTCGTCATGTTGATCGTGCCGGTGAGAAGGTTAGTAAGCTTTCAGAAGATGATACACAAAACGTCATTGCGTATTTAAGAAAAGAAACAAAATAATATGGCACAAACTCTAGAAGGCACCCTCCATTTGGGGGGTGCCGATCTTTTTAATCTGGATCTTATTAAGAAGCATGATAAGGCGGGTCCTCGTTACACATCATATCCAACGGCTCCTATGTTTCATACGGAGATTGACTCCGCGGCTTACGCAGCAACCCTAAAGCGGGTAGCTCATGATGATGCACCTTTATCTTTGTATATTCATATCCCATTTTGCAATACCGTTTGTTATTACTGTGGTTGTAGCAAAATTGTAACGAAAAAGTATGAGCGATCTGGCCCGTATTTGGATCTGCTGTTCAAAGAGATTGACGCAGTAGCAGACCTGGTTGGCGATACAAGACCAGTGACCCAGCTACACTTCGGCGGTGGAACCCCAACATTCCTTAACGATGAACAAATTAGGGCGCTGATGGATAAGTTAAAATCGCGTTTCAACTTTGTTGATGATGATAGTGCTGAGTACAGTATCGAAATGGACCCTAGAGAATGTACCCCTGAAACAGTGAAAACTTTGCGGGAAGTTGGTTTTAACCGGATGAGCATGGGCGTGCAGGACTTTGACCCGATTGTGCAAAAAGCTGTGAACAGAATTCAAAGCAAAGAAGTGACTTTGAACGTGCTCAATGACGCGCGTAGAGAAGGCTTTAAGTCTATGAATATAGATTTGATGTACGGGCTTCCCCATCAAACGGTAGCGACATTCGATAAGACCTTGGATACCATCATTGAATTTAGTCCTGATCGTATTGCTTTGTTCAATTATGCACATTTGCCAAAGATGTTTATGCCGCAACGTCGCATAGATGAATCTGCAATGCCTTCTGCTCAGGAAAAACTAAATATACTTGAACATAGTATTAATAAATTGATTGATGCTGGTTATGTATTTATAGGTATGGATCATTTTGCTAAGCCTGATGATGAGCTAACGATTGCACAGCAAGAAGGGAAGTTGTATCGGAACTTCCAAGGTTACTCTACACAAGCAGATTGTGACTTGATTGGTTTGGGTCTGACATCAATCGGGTATGTAGGTGGTAGTTTCTTTCAAAACCATAAAGAAATGGACGACTATGAGTCTAGTATCGAAGAAAAAGGCATGGCTGTCTTCAGGGGCTACACATTATCTGAAGAAGATCATTTACGCCGTGCAGTAATCATGAGACTGATGTGCGACTTTGCTCTAGATTTTAAAATGTTTGAGCGCGAATTTGGGATTGATTTCCATCAACACTTTGAGGACTCATTGGCTGATTTACAAGAAATGCAAGATGATGGCCTATTAACTTTAACTGATTCTAAGTTAACCGTTTTACCAGCAGGTCGATTAATGATTCGTAATGTAGCTATGGTTTTTGATGAGCATCTTCGCAACAAAACCCAGCAGACGAGTTTCTCCAAAACATTATAAATATGGGTATTCAAATTCCAGAGCCTGAGAGGTTTCGTAGTCAAGAATACCTTGCAGTTATAGAGGGTGGAGAAAGTGTCCAGTCATGCTCCTTTTCTCAAACCGCCATGGAAAATCTAAAAAGCATAGCGGAACAAGGCTACCCATTAGAAATATGTGGCTTACTGATAGGCAACGCAAATGCTGATGGGTGGACGATTCATTCGGTGAAGCAGGTTGATAACCTTAATAACGAACGCGCTGCAGACAGGTTCCAGCTTGATCCTGCGGGTTATCAGGCAATCGATCGTGAGTTGCGTGGAAGTAGTCAAGAAATCATCGGTGTATTTCATTCTCATCCGGACTGTCCAGCTAAGCCTTCACCAACAGATTTGACCAGTGCATGGGAAGGTTTTATATATCCCATTGTAAGTGTTTGCAATGGTCAGGTTGCGGAAATCAATTGCTGGGTTCTTACCGACGATGCTGGAAATGGCGGGCGTTTTCAAAAGTTGCTTCATCGCGTTTAACAACGCATTGTTTGCCTATGAATTTTAAACAAGCCTTTTTACTTGTGACCATTTTGTGTCTGGCATCTTGTGCATCCACGCGCAACCACTCTGAACCTGAAACTCCTTCTTCGAAGCAAACCCATTACGAATCTTCAATTTCCTTAGATAAAATGGACGCTCAATTCCTGTATTTAGCAGCACAGCAGGCATTAGGCCGAGACCAAAAAATACTGGGAATGCGATTTCTTAGTGAGGTTGTAAAGAAAAAACCTGAAGATATTGAGCCTCGGTTGGAATTGGTAGAGTTGTACTTGATGTCTCGCCAAGCCAGAGAAGTGAAAGAAGCTAAACGTTTACTCGATACCATTCCTGCAGAAAGCAAGGCATCACTTCAAGGTGAATTACTCAATAGTTATCAGTTGCTATCAGCCCAAGTTATGCTTGCCATTGGAGAGACTCAGGAGGCATCTCTTTTGTTGTCGGCTTTGTTGAAGAGCCAACCTGGAAACAATCAAATTCGTCTGCTTTTGGTGCGTATAAATATTGCGCGTGGCGACTTTAAAAAAGGTCATGATTTGCTTGATGAAGGCATATTAATCAGGGATGATTTAGTATTGTGGCAAATGCGAGTGCAGTTATATTTGCAGCAGGGTTTAAATGCTAAAGCAGATCAAACGCTTGTGAAGATGCAAAGAAAGTATCCCAATCACGAAGATATTGCATTACAAAGAAGTCAGCTTGCTGAACAGCAAAATGAGATATTAAAATCAGAGAAGATCCTAAAGGAATATATAGATTCACATCATGATTCAGCCGAACGTTCATATATGACACTTGCAGGTCTATATGTGAGGCAAAATAAACTGGATGAGGCCGTGATTCTGTATAAAACTGTGTTGCCCTACACAGTAGAATCTGCGGAAGTGTATACTCTATTAGGTAAGGTGTATTACGAGCAAGGTAAGTATGCTGAAGCAAGTCAAGTGTTTGACCAAGCGAGGTTACAGCTAATTGATAGTGATGAAGGGCAATTGAATGATGAAGAAGCGTCCGTTCTTTTTTATCTTGCTGCAAGTATGGAAGCATCACACCGTTGGCCTGAAGCAATCCCACTCTATGAACAGCTAATGCCTCATCATGAGCTTTATGTAGATGCACAGTTGCGATTGGTAAACATTGATTTGGTAAATGATAAAAATGAACTGGCGGAGCAGCGACTTGATACGTTAAAACAATCATATCCTAAAAATATGGATGTGTTTGAAATGCTTACCAGTTTGAGGTTAAAACAAGAAGCATATAAGTTGTTGATAGCCGAGACAGATCAAGTTTTGGACTTGGGTTTTTCTCAAGTGATTTGGTTTAATCGTGCTGTCGCATTCGAACATTTGAAACAGTTTGAGCAATTGGATGATTCTCTTGAAGGTTTATTGGGGAATGTGCCTAACCATGCTGAAGCTTTGAACTTCTATGGGTATAGCCTGGCAGATCGAGGCTTACGCTTGGATGAAGCTTTAGTGATGGTGAATAAAGCTTTAGAACTTAAACCTGAAGACGGATATTATCTAGATTCCCTGGCCTGGATATTCTATAAGCAGAAAAGGTATCCTGAGGCGCTTAAAACCCAGCTTAGGGCGGAAGCTAAGGTTCCCAATGATGCAGTGATGCAAGAACATTTGGGTGATATTTATTGGCGATCAGAAAGGTATAGCAAAGCTAAAGAGCATTGGAAAAAAGCTCTAGAATTAAAGCATGAAGAACCAGAAAAAATTAAACTAAAAATCAAGCAAGGGTTACTGTGATAAAAAGCCTATTATCAGCATTATGTGGGTTAATGCTGTTAGGTGCATGCGCAAAACATAATATCGAGCATCAAAGTTTTGTCCCCGTTGACACATTCTCAGGTCGTTTGCTGGTGATGGCGACGACGAAAAGGTTTCAAGTTGACATCGATTGGCAAGGAGATGAGCAAAAAGGTGCGCTGCGTTTAACCCATGCTTCATCTGGGCGTATAGTGGATGTGCTATGGGAGCACGAAACAATGTTCTGGCGTGATAACAAGCACGTTGGCTGGAGGCCTTTAACTGAGAAGGAATTAGAAGAAAAGGGGGTCTTATTACCTCCATGGGTGTTAGCTAGAATATTTATGAACGATATGCCAAGCTCCATGGAAACCAAGGATAAACTAGCCTGGAAGGGTAGTTGGATATATAAAGAAACAACACTTGATTTAAGTATACGCTGGGCGAGCGACAGAAAACGTGTGGAACTTAAGGACTTGAAACATGGTAAGAAATTAGTGGTAATCATCAATGAATGATGTCTACAGGGCACCTGCGAAAGTAAACCTTCATCTTGCGATTACGGATGTTTTGGATGATGGATATCACACACTGGATACAAGTTTTGTATATGTAGATGTGTATGATGAGTTGACAATAACGCTGTCTGATTCATTGCAAGTCCAATGTAGCGATGCAGCATTAAGTGGTGAACAGAACTTGGTTCATCAGGTATTAAGCGCCTTTCAGAAAAAATATGATGTAAAACAGGGTTTAAAAGTGTTTGTCGACAAAAAGATTCCGTCTCAGGCAGGTCTGGGAGGGGGGTCATCGGATGCTGCGTCAGCTTTGATGGCCGCTAACCACCTTTGGGGTGTAAACTGCTCAACAACAGCCTTGATTGAATTTTCGACACCTTTTGGTGCGGATATACCCTGTTTTATTTTCGGAGAGGCTAGTTTGGCAACTGGCATAGGTGAGAAGCTTTTGCCTTATCCAGGTCAAATTTCTGAACAATATATTGTGTTGGCATGGCCTGGGGAAGGTGTCTCTACAGTCAAGGCATTTAAACATTATGATACAAACCTTATTCATGCGTTGACGGAAGAAAAAGCAAGCGCTACAGTGCGCGCCCGTTCGGATGTGGCTGCATTTGAGTTAGGTTATAACGACCTAGAACTGAGCGCCATTTCTCTGTGTTTACCTTTAGACTTGATGTTATCGGAGATGCGAGAAAAATCTGAAAGGGCATGGATGAGTGGAAGTGGTTCTGCATGTGTAGCAATCAGCCATTCACCTGAACAAGCGCATGTGCTTGCAAATTATTTGCAAAACCATTCGCTAGCAACATGGGTGCATGTAGGACATTTTGTTCGGTATCACCCATTGCAAGAGAAGTGTTCCATTGGGGCGTAGCCAAGCGGTAAGGCAGCGGGTTTTGATCCCGTCATGCGCAGGTTCGAATCCTGCCGCCCCAGCCATTTTAAGATATACAAGTATCTTTGAGACGGAGGCTCCACCAGATGAACAATGTTAGAAAATTCCGTTTGTTCTCCGGTACTTCAAACGCCCAATTAACAAAGGATGTTTGTGATCATATTGGGATGCCACTGGGTGCTATGCATATCCAGAGTTTCTCTGATGGGGAAATTTTCCTCCAGTATCAAGAAACAATCCGTGGTCTTGATGTATTCTTCCTTCAAAGCACATCTGTTCCAGCAAATGATAATTTAATGGAACTATTGATTGCTATTGATGCAGCGAAACGCGCATCTGCGCGACAAATTTGCGCCGTTATTCCTTATTTTGGGTATGCGCGTCAGGACAGGAAAAGTGCTGGTCGCACGCCGATTTCTGCAAAACTAGTTGCTGATTTATTGACTACTGCGGGTGTTACTAGGGTACTGACAATGGATCTACATGCTACGCAGATTCAAGGTTTCTTTAATATCCCGGTAGATAATATTTTTGCAGGCCCCTTGTTTGCACAAGATATTTTGAGTTCTGATACTTCCCCAGATGATATCATTGTAGTTTCACCTGATGTTGGAGGCGTTGTTCGTGCCCGCGCACTTGCAAAATCAATCCATGTTGATATTGCAATTGTGGATAAACGCAGGCCTGCCCCAAATGTTGCTAAAGTGATGAATATTATTGGTGATATTGAAGGGAAACATTGCATCATCATTGATGATATTGTGGATACAGCGGGAACGCTTTGTAACGCTGCAGACGCATTAATGGAGCGTGGAGCTAAGAAAGTAACTGGTTATGCAACTCATGGTGTTCTGTCAGGTCCAGCTGCAGAAAGAATATCTGCTTCTAGCTTACATGAGCTGGTTGTAACAGATAGCATCGCGCAACCCAAAGCTATTTTAGACACAGGCAAAGTTCGTGTGTTGTCGATTGGCTCACTTATGGGTGAGGCGATTATGCGAATCTATGATGCCCGCTCTATCAGCAGTCTCTACGACTAATTATCTTTATTTTCTCAAACATTTAAATTAGCTTCGCGCGGTTTTTAGGAGTGTGACTTGTCGCACTGCTTAATTTGTAAGTGTGTTACACTGTACGCCAAAGACCAAAAGGAGCTGCAATGATTTATCAACGTACACTTGATCATTCCATTCGCTGTAGTGGAATTGGTTTACATTCAGGTCGAAAAATTGAGTTGATTCTTCACCCTGCGGATGTGGATACAGGCATCGTTTTTGTGCGTAGTGATTTGGGTGTTGAAATTAAAGGGCATGTGGATTCAGTTGTAGATACACGTTTGTGTACTACGATTGGTAACGGTGAAGCGACTATTTCAACTGTTGAACACATTATGTCGGCACTTGCTGGCCTTGGCATAGATAATGCACGAATTGAAGTAAATGGCGCAGAGGTGCCCGTGATGGATGGCTCTGCATCGCCGTTCATTTTCCTTATTCAGTGTGCTGGAATTGCTGAGCAAAACAAAGCGAAGAAAGTACTGCGCGTGCTTAAACGCGTGACAATTGAAGATGAAAATAAATCTTGTGCGTTATACCCCGCATCAGGTTTCCGTGTAACCTATTTGCTAGATTACCCTCACCCAATGCTATCAAATTGTAAGGTAAGCTTTGACTTTTCACGTCAAGGTTATGCTCGAGAAGTTAGTCGCGCACGTACATTTGGATTTATTCATGAAGTAGAAGCTTTGCAAAAAGCAGGCTTGGCTTTAGGTGGCTCCATGGATAATGCCGTTGTTCTTGATAAGTACGGTGTATTGAATGAAGGTGGTTTGCGCTACGCTGATGAGTGCGCGAGACATAAGGTTCTTGATACTGTTGGTGATTTATTCTTGGCGGGTCTTCCTATAGTTGGCGGATTTGAAGGTCAGAGAAGTGGTCATGCGATGAATTGCCAGGTTGTTCAAGCTTTGCTTGCTGATGAATCAGCCTGGGTGATTGAAGAACTTCAAGATAGCGAAGTGCTTATAGATCAGCCTGAAGCATCCTCCCAAGTAATTTCTGGTTTAAGCCACTAAATTCTTTTCAAACTTGTCTAATTGGGCGTTTTCTTTTTAGCGTACAATTAATGGTCAACAATGTTTAGATTCGATGCTACGCTGCGCCCATGACAGATTTATCAACTACCAAACAAACACATTTTGGCTTTGAAACCGTAGCTGCAGATGAAAAAGCTGGCAAAGTTATGGAAGTCTTTTCATCGGTTGCCTACAAATATGATATTATGAATGATGTGATGAGTGGTGGTATGCACCGCTTGTGGAAACGTCAATTTATTGCAAAAGCCGTATTACCCAGTGGTGGCCATGCTTTAGATGTAGCAGCAGGGTCGGGTGATATTTCCATTGGCCTTATTAATAAATCAAAGCGTAAATCGCGCGTTATCTTAACTGACTTGAATGGACCCATGCTACAAGAAGGTGCAAAGCGAGTACTCGATAAGGGTATGTTGCCAGGTTTGGCAGATTGCATCCAATCCGATGGCACAAAACTTCCTTTCGCAAGCAACAGTTTTGATTTGGTTACTATCGCTTTTGGTATCCGTAACTTCGTAGACGTACCGGCTGGGTTGGCCGAATTTTATCGGGTGCTGAAGCCGGGTGGTCAATTCATGTGTTTGGAGTTTTCAAAGCCTGTGTTGCCGCTACTTGATGTAGTTTATGATGCTTATTCATTTAATGTGATTCCTGCGATGGGTGAGGTGGTGACGGGCGATAGAGCTTCTTATCAGTATTTAGTTGAGTCCATACGTAGATTCCCTGATCAAGAACGTTTTTCCAAGTGGATTAAGCAAGCTGGGTTTGAACTTGTGAAGCACGATAATTTAACAGGTGGTGTGGTCGCTATGCATAGGGGTTACAAGCTATGAGCGTAATGTTTTTACCTTTGCGCTTGATACCAGTGCCTGTGCAATGTGTAGTTTTAAGCTCGGTATTACAATTATTTTTTGAAAAGAACAGACAGTTAGATGAATCCATTGAAGCACTCGAAGCTAAGGTGTTCCGTATTTTTATTCGCGACTCTGGTGCCGTGATGTTTATGGGGTTTAAATCGGGAGCAGTTTGGGTACACCCTTCTTCAAATCAGCTACCTGATGTCAAAATTGAATCCACCACAGCAGGATTTGCACGTCTTTGTTTTGCAAAAGAAGACCCCGATGCACTGGTGTTTCAGAAGGTTTTGAAACTGTCTGGTGATTCTGAAGCAATGTTGCGATTCCAAAAATTATTGACTGATTTAGATTTGGATTGGGAATTTGAGTTAAGGCGCACCTTTGGTGATTTCTTTGGCAGTAAAGTAGCAAAGGCAGCTCATGCCCTAGTGGATACAGAAAAACGCGTTAGAGAGGCATCTACGCAGCTGGTAGATGATTGTTTGCGTAGCGTGGAAACGCCTTCTGAAGAGCGATTACAGCTTTGGCAGGCGGGTGTGGAGTCGGTGTCTCGCAAAGTTAACAAGTTACAGAGGAAATTGGATAAGCTTGAGCACCTTTCTGTAAAAGAAAAATTATGAAGTTTAAAGGTTTACGCCGAAATCTCCGTTTACTGTTTATCATTCATGTTTTGGCAACGCATGGTTTAGCAGCCATGGCAGTGCGACTGCATATTTTCAGACCATATATCTGGTTGCTGCACTTATTTAGCCCTGAATACAAACCCAAAGAACTGGGTGTGCAAATTCGTCTTGCTCTTGAGCGTCTTGGGCCGAGTTTTATTAAGTTTGGACAAATGCTCTCTACCCGCGTTGATCTTTTGCCTTTGGATGTGGCAATTGAGTTAAAAAAACTCCAAGACAATGTGCCTCCAGAGCCATTTTCAGTGATAGAGCAATTGCTAGAGAAAGCATATAAAAAAGAAGCGATTGGCGAGCAGGGTGTATTTGCAAGTTTCGATGAAACACCAGTTGCAGCAGCATCGATTGCCCAAGTTCACTTTGCCACATTACATAATGGTCGGGATGTGGCTGTAAAAGTTCGTCGTCCCCACATTGATCGTACCATTGAAGCGGATCTATCAATATTAAGGATGTTAGCATCTCTGTTTGAGCGCTACTTTCCAGAATACGAGCGTTTAAAAGCGCCCCAAGTTGTTGAGGAATTTGCAGTTACAATTTTAGGAGAGCTAAATCTTCGCTCAGAAGGCGCACATGCCAGTCGGTTTGCGGATCAGCTTGCTGACCTAGAGCATGTGGGCGTTCCTGAAGTGTTTTGGGATTATACTAATCAAGGGGTGTTGGTTACCGAACGTATTTATGGGACACCTATTGATGAGCGTGAGGCCTTGGCTGCAGCTGGGCATAATTTGTTTGAGATATGTAAAAATGTTCAAAAACTATTCTTCCACATGGTCTTTGAAGATGGCTATTTTCACGCCGACTTGCATCCTGGGAATATTTTTGTCTCTAGTCAGGGCAAGATCTTGCTGGTCGACTTTGGCATAGTGGGTCGCTTAGAAATGCAAAGCCGCGTGTATTTGGCAGATATGATGCTGGCTTTCTTGCAGCAAGATTATAAAAGAGCAGCGGAAGTTCATGTGGAAGCTGGTTATGTACCATATGATACAGATGTCTCAGCATTTGAAGATGCGTTGCGTGAAATTGCAGTTCCCATATTTAACCGTCCACTCAAAGAAATTTCACTTGCGGAGTTGTTGTTCTATTTATTTGCAGTCACTGAGCGCTTCCAAATGGAAACACGTCCAGAATTACTTCTTTTACAGAAGAGTATGGTTGTGATTGAGGGCGTAACGCGAGAATTAGAACCAGAAATTAATGTATGGGAGTTGTCAAAACCTCTAGTGGCATCATGGGCATTGGAGCACTTGGGTCCGAAGGGCAAAACAAAACGTTTACTTGCAGATACCAAACATTACGTGCACGCATGGATGCAGCTTCCAGAAGATATCAATAATCACTTTGACCAATTGCAGCTCAGAATGTCAAAAAGGCAGCAGGGACCCAGAGTATACTCTTATCTTTCCATACTTTCAGCTATTGCTGGAGGAGTAATATTAGGTTTGAACTGGTCTGAAATATATTCGCTAGAGTGGATGATGGGTATAGGTCTAATAGCTATAGGTGTAGGCCTACATTGGATGCATAGATTATAATCAGGCATTTTCGGACACTGAAACTGTTGGGGTAGAGTGGAGTTAGACTAACCACCAAGTGAGCTTAACTTACTCACTTGGTGATAACATGGTCCATGGATCTAGTAGTTTGTCTAATTCTTCAGTAGGCATAATGTTTTCATCTATACATAACTGGCGCACTGTTTTCCCTTCTTTGACTGCCTGTTTGGCTAGTTCAGAAGCACGGTCATAACCAATAACGGGAGCCAGAGAAGTCACCATACTCATGCTCCACTCGATTTGTTGTTCGCATTTTTCACTATTGGCCGACAAGCCTTTTATACACTTATCAGTAAACATGATTGCAGCATTAGCCAATAATTCCTCAGATTCCAACAGGTTATGTGCAATCATGGGCAGCATCACATTTAAATCGAGTAAACCGGAAGCACCACCAAAGGTAATGGCAGCATCGTTACCTATCACTTGTGCGCAAACTTGGGCCATAGATTCTGCAATCACAGGG
>Ga0316191_10002465_pt1 | contig 13458 bp, 11 predicted proteins | sample Eddworburr2cm_MG_FD_204928 | JGI IMG/M metagenome (GOLD analysis project Ga0316191, IMG submission 204928) | Coastal sediment microbial communities from Maine, United States - Eddy worm burrow 2 cm | ecosystem: Environmental > Aquatic > Marine > Coastal > Sediment | place: USA: Maine...
CCACCGCTGGTCATTTGCGATAGCAGTGTGCAGTCCATCGCGTCAAGCGTGTGGTAGTGACTGGATGCCTAGTACTATGCACGGATGTTGGCTTCATGAAAATGGCAGCCAAAACAGAATTCAGAATTTAGAATTCAATGGTGCTGGTTGCATGCAACGAGCGGATCGTCACCTCCTACCGGATCGCGCTCACGCAAAACATCGGCTTACTACATCTGGATTACGTCTTCAGGTCCGCTGTAAAACTCGCCCTCATTCGGACCTCGACCAGTATCAAACCTATATAGCAGATGACGCCGTGCTAAGCACATTAAAATTCGGTGACTGTTCGCACGTGGCCATCAGTCCGGCAATCCAAGCACGCGTTTGGCAATGATGTTCAGCTGAATTTCGTTGGAACCCCCGGCGATGGAAATGGCTTTGGCCTCCAACCAGAGTCGACCCATCCGAATCTCCTCTTCGCTGAAGCTTTCACCCTCCCAACCGACTCCCTGGGTACCACGAATACGCAGCTGAGCTTCCAGCTGGTCTTTCACATATTCCGCTTCGACATAGTTGAATATCGACGTTGCCGCACCCGGCGTATTTGCAGCCGATTCTTCAACCGCCCGCTGCTGGGTGAGGATAAAAGCCCGTTTGCGCATGTCCAGTTCAACAATAGTCTCCCGCAGCTGGGGATCCAGCTCGTCGCTTGCGCGATCATAGCTTCTAGCCAGATCTGCCAGCGCCAGGCTCGGATTGATTCGCTCCAGCGGTCCAGCCTTGTCAGCACTCGCCAACGCCGCCAGGCCTGAGCGCTCATGCTGGAGCAGTCGTTTCGCCACCGTCCAGCCGTCGTTCTCTTTATGCACCAGGTCGTGTTTGGGCACCTTCACATCGTCAAAAAAGGTCTGACAGAAAGGCGAGTGGCCGTTGAGCAGGACAATGGGTTTGGTGGTCACACCAGGGCTGTCCATGGAAAACAGCAGAAAGCTGATGCCCTGATGTTTGGGTACGTCCGGGTTGGTTCTGACCAGGCAGAAAATCCAGTCCGCGTGGTTGGCGCCCGACGTCCAGATCTTCGAGCCGTTGACCAGATAGTGATCACCCTGGTCTACGGCTTTAGTCTGCAGGCTGGCGAGATCAGAGCCCGCACCCGGCTCGCTGTAACCCTGACACCAGGCCAGCTCACCCCTGGCAATTGGCAGCAGATGTCGCAGCTTCTGGTCTTCACTGCCATATTCGAGCAGGGTCGGTCCGATCATCGACACACCCATGCCGCCCAGCGGCGGGCGGGCGCCAATCCGCTGCAACTCATCCAGCAGAATCAGGAACTGCTCTTTGTCGAGACCGGCACCGCCGTATGCTTGCGGCCAGGTGGGTACGGTCCAGCCTCTGGCGACCATCCGCTCCAGCCACAGGTAAGCATCCGGGTTGGTGCTGCGGCGTTTATTGCCACCGTTGACATCCTCCCCCGGCACCATGCGGGTGCGCATTGATGCAGGACAGTTTTCTTCCAGCCAGTCGCGCGTTTCGCTTCGAAACGCTTCCGGTTCAGACATCAACAAACTCCAGAGGTGTGAACGCGGGCATCCCGCTGCCAGGAGACATCACATGCCCCACTTATTGGCCATTGCCAGCACCGGTTCTTCTTTAGTGACAAATTCGAGTAACACAGCTTTACCCGTCTGAGTCTGCTCGATGCCCCGGGCCAGCGCCGTGCGCACGTCAGACGACGACTCGATGCGCTCCGCATAGCCGCCCATCGCATTGGCCATTGCCGTGTAATCTCCTCCCAAGGAACTGGCCTGATAACGCTCGACCGCATCCGGCATGTAGGCACCATAGCCTCCCATCACACCATTATTGACGAGCACGGTCATGATCGGCACACCGGCACGAACTGCAGTTTCGAAGTCGTTGGCGGTCTGGCCAAAGCCGGCATCACCAATAAAATTCACCGACAGCCAATCGGGTTTTGCCAGTTTGGCGCCCATCGCGAAGCCGAGCGAAGAACCCAGATGGGTCGACTTACCCCAGCCGAGATAGCCACGAGGCGTAGTGGCTTCATAAAAAGGCACCAGCTGATCCCGCGGGTTACCAGCGTCGTGGGTCACCACGGTGCTGGTCTTATCAAACAGGGTGTTCATTTCATGGATCACCCGATACGGAGAGATCGCTCCGGCATCGTCGCAGAGCAGCCGTTCGGACCACTCATCAAAAAAGGCCTTTTTCAGCTCAGCAATTTCTTCGAGCTGATTGCTGCGATCAGGACTGCCGGAGCCGCCCAGCTTCGATTCGGCCAGTTCGATCAACTGACGCAACACCAGTCGGGCATCACCAACGGCGGCGCAAACCACAGGCCGACACTTGGCAATGTCTTGAGGTGCATTGGTGATCTGACCTAACGTGGCATTTACTGGCATCCGCGCGGTGAAATCGTTGATGGTGAAACTGGTGCCTACGCCGAGGATGAAATCTGCTTCATTGGCAAAGTGACCGGCTGCCTTGGTAATGGTTCGGCCAGCAGTACCTAGCGACAGCTCATGATCTTCTGGAAACGCGCTCTTACCCAGCAGTGACGTCGCCACCGGCAGCTGCAGCAGCTGCGCCAATCGTTTCAGCTCTCCACAGGCGTCGGCATAGAGCACGCCGTGCCCGGCTAGAATCATCGGCCGACTGGCCGCCATGAGAGCATCGAGGATTTCACTCACGTCGGCCGGATCGGCCATCGAGCGATAGCGACCGGGCGATTGATAGTCAGGTTTCGATTCCTCCGGATACTGTCCCCACAGCAGATTGGCCGCGGTCTCCAGCAGGACCGGACCTGTCTTGCCGTTGTTCAGCGCTGAAAACGCCATTTCCAGCTTCCGCGGGATGGTCCGGGGATCGTTGATCAGGCTAGCCAGTTTAGTGATGTCGCGAAAAGATCGTGACGCGATGAACTGCGGGTCGTAGTCCTGCATGGCCGGGGCATGTGCACCAGGTAACATCAGCAGTGGCGTGTTATCACCATAAGCCTGAGCAATCGCGGGGAAGCTGGCTTCGATCCCGGGCCCATCCTGAACCGCCACCACACCAATTTTCTGACCATTGTGCATGCGCGTGTAGGCATCGGCCATGTTGATGGCCACCCGCTCAGTGCGCGCGATCACCGGGCGAATTGAATGGGACGCCGCGGAATTGAACAGACGGTTGTTCGGAAACCCGAACAGATACTCGACGCCTTCGCGTTCAAGAATTTCGATAATTAAGTCGGCGTTGCTCATAACCCCCCCAGGTTCATAACGCCGATTATGGCCTCGGAGCGGGCGCTAACGCCAGGATCCGTTATCATCACCCCCACGCAAACTGCCTGTAGGGACATAGGCGGGGCGCGGATAATACAGGGCGCTGATAATGCGGGGCCCGGATATAAAGAAATGCACGATTACGAGAACCAACCAGGGAAGATCAGCTCATGCCTGTGACTGTCTACGATCATCCACTTTCACCCTACGGCCAGAAGGTGAAAATTGCGCTGGCCGAAAAGCAGGTCGAATTCACCACCCTGATGCCGGAGGCGATCGGCAGTGGCAACAGCGGGGGCGTGTTTCAGCAGGCCAGTCCACGCGGCGAAGTCCCGGCCCTGGTCACCGACGACGGCACGCAGATCTTCGATTCCACCATCATCGTCGAATACATTGAAGACCGCTGGCCACAGCCGCCGCTGCTTCCTGACACTCCGCAAGCGAAAGCCAGGGTGCGGATGCTCGAAGATGTCATGGATACCCACTTCGAGGCGATTACCTGGGGATTATCGGAGCTTAAGAATTTCGGTCGTGGCGAAGGGCCGCTTGCCGAGGAAATATTCGATCGCGGCCTGGCTCAGATTCAGCAATGGTATCAATGGCTGGAGGCGCAGCTCGGTGACGCTGACTGGTTCAATGGTGAGCGCTTCGGCTGGGGCGATCTCTGCGTCGTGCCGTTTATCAATGGTGCCGCCGGTTTTGGTGCAATACCCGAAGACGCCCTTGCTGACTGGCTGGCACGGGCCAACGCACGATCCAGCGTCACCGCCTGCCGGGAAGCGGCGCAGGCTGTCGCATTCGACAGCGAGGCCGTCAGTCTCGAAGCGGTCAAAACCGCTATGGATCAGGGTTTGTTCAAACGCGAATACCGGGATCATCGCCTGGAATGGATGATCAAATCAGGCGGTCTGCAGATCGTTGTTGACGGACTAGAAAAAAATAACCTCCGCTTCATCGAGCCGTTCTAATTGACCTCCGAACAAGACGCTCCACAGGAAATCCCGGCCACGGGTAAACCCAAACCCTGGGGAGCGTTCCTCTACCGTGACTATCGGGTGTTGTGGGCGACCATGATCAGTGCGTCGATTGTGGTGTGGATGCGCATCCTCGGCACCGCCCAGTGGCTGCTCGATGAGACCGGCTCAGCAGTACTGGTGGGCATGATCGGGGTGGTGCAGCTGTTTGTGCAGATTCCTGCGCTGTTGTGGGGCGGCACGCTCGCTGATCGGGTCAATCGCAAGCAACTGATGCTGCTGGCCAACCTGACGACGTCGGCAGCACTGATTCTGCTAGGTGTGCTCAACTGGCAGGATCTGCTGACACCGGTGATGGTCTACCTGGGTATAGCGCTCACGGCGGCTTCTCAGATGCTCGCCAGCCCGGCCCGCTCCGCAATGGTGCCCATTGTGATTCCCAAACGGGATCTGATGCTTGCCGCCTCCACCGACACAGCCTCTCAGAACGCTGCAGCGATTGCCGGACCACTGCTGTTTGCAGCAATCGCAATCAGCGCCGGATTGAGCACCCTGTTTATCTGCGCCGGGCTGATTTCGCTGATCTCCAGTGTGTTGCCATTGTTTATCCGCGCCGGAGGTGTCGCTGGCGGCCACGAAGATGGCCCCGCGCCGTCGACCCTGCAGCAAACCAAAGATGGCTTCCGCTACGTTGCGAAACATCCCATCCTGCCCGGCCTGTTTCTGCTCGACGTGGGCATCACGACCGCTTCATTCTATCGGGAAATACTGCCGGTACTGGCGCTGGGCATGTTTGCCGGTGGCGCCAGCGCAACCGGCATGCTCGGTGCCGCCAACTCGGCCGGAGCCATTGCCGGCTCGTTCCTGGCGCTGTTTCTGGTGGCGTTCCGAGCCAAAGGCATGCTGGTGCTGTATGCGTCTTTCGCCTATGGCTTCATCCTGTTTGGCTTTGGTACTGCCAGTTCGCTGTGGGTGGGGTTGCTGATGATTGCCCTGCTAGGTGCAGCTGATGCCGTCACGGTCGCCGTTCGCCAGACCACGGTGATGCTGACCACTCCCGACCACATGCGCGGTCGAGCCTTCGCGCTGATGATTCTTGCCGCTCAAACCGCCAACAACATCGGCACCATCTGGGTGGGTGCCTGGGCTGGCGCTATCGGCGCCGGGAATACCATGGTTCTGGGCGGGGTCATATCCATCGTTGCAACCGCCCTGATCTGGCGATTCTGGCGGCCGATTCGAGACTTCAGGTCGCAGTAGCTCAGGTCGGCGCGGGTGCCCGCAAACCTGCAAGACCGATCAGGAGAATGATTCGAGCCGCGCGATCAATCTCGCCGGAGAGTGTTTCACATCTGCAAAACGGGCTACGTCCGCGGCAATGGTCTCCCGACTGTCCGGGTAGCTGAAGAAACGCTCCCGCAGGTCACTGAGACTGGCAAAACAGCACAGCGCAAAACCATTAATAGCAGGGCCCGAGATCTGCTCGACCACAGCCAGCTGAACGTAGCGGGTCATCGCCGCGTGGTGATGCAGCGCCAGCGGTCCGTGTACATCGCGCCAATGGCGATCGGCTTCGGATGAGGACAGGTCCGGATGCGCAATCATCGGAAACAGACCTACGACCTCAACCGGACCCGCTTTCAGCTCGCGAAATTCAACTCTATAAAGCCCGCAATCTGCCACGTCGCTCAAACGTTCAAGGTGGCCGATCTGACTCAACAACAGGGCTTTGAACGGCAGGTGCTGGCCGCGCTCGCGATCGTCGTAATAGAGATCTCCTGCCACTTCCTCCGCCACGCGTCGACAAACTTCAATATCGGTCGAAGTCGCCACCAGCATCGGCATACCAGCACCCTGGGTCATCTGCGCCTCCCGGACACCGCATTCGGGTATCCAATCATTGTCTCAACGGGTCTATAAGATACACGATACGAATATCACCCGGAACGATACCAGGGACAATCTGTTGAGCGAGCACCCGACCTACAAGCCGAAAGATCTGGAGCAGACCATCCTCCACGCCAGAGACGGAGATCCTGCGGCGTTTGCACAACTCGTGGTGAGATTTCAGAATTTTGCGATGGCAATCGCTTATGGCTGGCTGGCAGATCGAGAGCTGGCACGAGACGTGACGCAGGAATCGTTTTTAGACGTTTACCGCCAACTGCCCGAATTGAGAGACCCATCGGCATTTTCTGCCTGGCTGCGCAGCATCATCATCAAACACTGCGATCGCATGACCCGAAAAAAAACCCTTCCAGATCATCTACTGCCCGGCGACACCGCGGCACCTGATCCTGCAGATCTGGTCGAGCAGTCGACCCAGCAACAGCTGGTGCGTACCGCGCTGGAACACCTTCCGCAGCCAGAACGCATGGTCATTGCATTGCAGTACATCGCTGAGGCAACCGGGCCGGTCATCGCCGCCTTTCTGGATCTGCCTTTGTCCACGGTAAAACAGCGGCTGCGATCAGCCCGATCACATCTGCGCCAGTTCACGGAGTCCACTATGACCCAGACTATGAATGATATTCGTCCGTCGAGCGATGAATCCCACGCAATCGAAATCAGGTTTTACATCGCGCTGCGCCGTGGTGACCTCAACGCCGTTGCTGGTTTGCTCGAACAACACCCACAACTGCTGGAAACTCCCCAGGAGTGGGGCAGCGATCTGGTCAGCCGGGGAATTCTTCCGTTTGCAACTAAGGCCAGCCCGTTGATCACTGCCATAGAACTGGATGATCTGGCGATGATGAACCTGCTGCTGGACTCGGGCGCTGACGTCAACGGCACCTGTGGTTGCGCAACCGGTGAATCTCCACTGTGGGCGTCAGTGCTGACGAACAGACAGGACCACACACGTATGCTGCTGGAACGTGGCGCCAATCCCAACCAGTTCTCCGCAACCGGCAACCTCCCTCTGCATCTGGCCGCTATGCGCGGATTTGTGGAGATTGCCCAACTGCTGCTTGAGTATGGAGCGGATCCATCCCTCCCGGATCAGGGTGGACGCTTTACACGACACTGGTCCCCGGCGGATGGTGAGCCAGACCAGCCGGGGCGGACAGCACTGGATTGGGCCGTCGCAATGGGTGAAACCGGTATCGTTGAGTTGCTCAGCCACGGCGCGGAACAACCGCGAGCAACGACACTCAGCGACATTCAGCTTACCCGCGGCGTCCTCCTGACCGGACTAAAAGCTCTGGATCTGTTCGCCCCGCTGCCACGCAGCGGCATCGTTCGAGTGCCATTCAAAGCCGGCGTAGGTATGGTCGTGCTGATGGGTGAACTCTGCCGTCGGTTTGTGACCACACAATCACGCAGCATGATCTGGACGGGTTTTACCGCCCCACCCTTCGACCTTCATGACTGGCAGGCAGACATGGCAGAATTTGATCTCACTAACCAGGTCACCTGCGGTCTGACCAGTTACAAAGCTACCCCAGCTGAGCAACGGCACAGTTTCGAAACCGCCATCCGGCAGGCAGAGCAACTGCGCGATGGCGGAGCTGACGTTCTGATTGTGCTCCAGTCCTCGCTCGGATTCGAAAGCGATGTGGATGCCAGTCTGCTGCGGCTGAAAATGCCTTCAGCCTCTGGGTCAATCACCACTCTGGTGATAACGCCATTTCCTGAGGTAGCCGATACCCGCTGGCATGAGATTGCTGCACCATTTGACGGACAGATTATGCTCGATCGCGCCAGAGCGAAGAAGCACCTGTACCCCGCGATCAATCCATCTTACTCAACCTCGACTGTGCTGACGGCGGAAGGACTTGGGGAAAAGCATGCGCGGGTGGCCGAAGCTGCGAGAGCGATATTGCACAGCTATGCCGAACGAGATCCAGACTTCGAGTTGCAGTCACAAAACAATCCTGATGCCGAGATCGCCGTCAGGTTACTGCGGTATCTGTGCCAGCCATTTCAAGTGACCGCGCCGTTTACCGGCCGCATGGGAGAGACCGTGAGCATAGAGCAGCTGCTCAACGAGGTTGAACAGATTCTGACGCCTGACCGGGAGCACAACTGCCGCCGAGGTTAAGCGCGCCGGATGCGTACCACCTTCATGATTTCGAAATCCATACCGGCAACCTGCTCGACCTGCGGATAGTAGGTCACGTTAACGCGAGCACCGTTCAGGGTGCGATAGGTTTTCTTGCGGGAATATTTGAAGGGCACGTCGTAGCCTTCGAGCATCAGGGTGTTAAATACCCACTCATCCTGCGTGCGCTGCACATGACTGAGCACGGTCGCATCATCAAGCTGGTTCAGCTCGGGATTGTTCTCCAACAACTTGTCAGCGTCTGATTTCATGTGTTGTCCTATGCGCTGATGACACCGGCTGAAACACTACCTCCGGGACAATGAAGTCCAGGCATCACTGTGTCGATCGCCAAGAAGTGCCTCCGAAAATTCTGCTGTCAGGCAACAGTATTCTAACTGAAGTCGATTAGGGTCATGAAAATAGATGGATTGACACCAGCCGTGATCGACAAGGTCAGTCACTTTCACGCCTTTGTCGGAAAGCGCCTGGCGTTTCTCTTCGAGCTCCGCAACATCGTCCACCTTGAAGGCGAAGTGAATGACGCCACCGGCTATCCCCAGACCCTGATTGATGCTGGGGTCAAAATCATCGGCAATACCTGGAACCTCATTACATTCCATAAAAGCGACCAATTCACCGTTGCCGGCATCAAGGAAAGCATGACGGATAGTACCGCCGGCCTGAGGATTCATCAGATCACATACTCTGGCTGGAAAGCCAAGGATGCCCTCATAAAAGTCGAGCGTAGCTTCCATATCATGGGTTGCCAGACCCAGATGGTGTATGCCCTTGTTGATCATCTTCTCCATCTCTACGCGCTGCGCTTGACCAGGTCCATTGCAGCTTCAAGCGCCACAGTTCGCTCTGCCCAGGTTTCACCCCCGGTCGCCAGACGCAGAGTGTTAACACCTGCATCCCTGAAAGCCTTCAGGCGCGCTTTCACCATGTCTTCGGTGCCGATCAGACTGGACATCAGCACCATTTCATCGGGGACTCGGCGTACCGCTTCATCCCGCTTACCGGATATCCACAGCGCCTGCACTTCTTTGGCCGCATCTTCGTAGCCAGCGCGACAGAAGGCATCGTTATAGAAATTGGTTTTCGCGGAACCCATGCCACCCAGGGTAAAGGCCATGCCCGGTTTGCGCTCGGCGATGAGCTTTTCGACATCCTCGCCAACCTCAAAGTAGCCACCCGCTTCAATGTTGATGTCCGCCAGGCTCCGACCCGCTTTCTCCGCTCCGGCCCGCAGGTGGTCTAGAAAGACGTCGGCGTGTTCTGGAATGAAACTGGTGCCCAGCCAGCCGTCCGCCAATTCGCCGGTCATCTCCAGCGATTTAGGCCCCAGCGTTGCCAGATAGATGGGCAGCTCAGGGCGTGGCGGCTGCGACAGACGTATGGGTTTACCTTCGCCCCCCGGGCGAGGCAGCAGATAGTGATTGCCTTCATAGGCGAGTTTCTCCCCCGCCAGCGCCAGGCGCAGAATTTCCACACATTCGCGTAATCGGGACAGCGGTTTGGCGAAAGACGCACCGTGCAGACCTTCTACCACCTGAGGACCACTGACGCCCAGACCAAGAATGAAGCGGCCTTTAGAAACGGTATCCAGGCTCTGCGCGGTCATCGCAATCATCGACGGAACCCGAGCGCTGATCTGCATGATGCCGGTGCCGAGCTGGATTTTTTCAGTCTTAGCCGCCAGGTACGCTAGCGGAACAATCGCATCCATCCCCCAGGCTTCAGCCGACCAGGCCTGATCAACGCCCATGCGCTCCGCGGCCATCGTGTATTCGACCAGTTGGTCCCAGTCTTCGCCGTTGTAATAGGCTGAGCCTATAGAAATTGCGGTTTTCATGATGGTGTTTTCCCCCGTTTATGGCGCCAGAGGATTCCCCTGAAGCAATCTATGAACCTGAGCTTACCATCTCTAAATGCCACCGGCATGGCCAGGCTTCATTGGCGAATGCTGGCAGCTAAAACCTGGAATCCGTAATCCATACGTCGGAGCGCGCCCAGCTCTTATCAAAATCGGCGTCCACTGCAGGATCAGATTTTCCCTGCGCGGCCAGCGCAGCTTTGAGTCCATAAAGAGACCAGCCATTAAGCGGATGGTCCTCAAGCTCTTCACGATAAACACGCTCGGCCTGTTTGTAGTGGCCGCGTTCCATCAGAGCTGCGCCCAGCCAGTGCCTGGCGGCAAACGGCAGCGGCTCAGGTTCGTCGTAACCCAGCTGATCTTCTATCTCGACAGCCGTCTCAAAGGCTTTTGTCGCCTTGCGGTAATTGCCCTGGGACAGCTCTATTTCTCCAGCCAACAGATAGCCCAGCACACCAACAACGTCACCAGCTGGGTGGAAGCGGAATTTCAGATCCGTGGTCTTTGCAAATTCCTGCACCGCATCACGCATCTTTTCCGCGCTCCCCAGATCCCCGTCCTTGAGGCTGGCGTAGCCGAACGCAAAGTCCCAGATGGCGGCAGAAACTTCGTTCTCCGGGCGCTGATCGTTTTCCAGTACCTCGTCGAAGCGGCCGAAGCGAATCAGCGTGAGGACTTCGAACATCGAATCATTGCTGATTTTCCGATAGTCCTTACCAGCCTGTGTAGCCACAGCGCCCTGGCCGTCGAAAGAAGCTGCAAACAACAGCATGTGCAGGTTGTGGGTCGGGCCGTATGAAAACCCTTCGTTACGCTGCGCTTTCTGATCCGCATGCCAGGCAGCCGTATTGGCACGAACGGATCTTCCCCACAGACCGACTTCGTTCCAGGTGTGTGAGGGCATGTGCTGGATATGACTGGCAATCGGAACGGATTCGCCCAGATACTCAGCGCATTCAAGCCCCAGTTCCGGTGTCTGACTGGATTCGGTGGCATGGATATACAGATGACAGGCACCCGGGTGCCGGATGTCTTCCTCCAGAACCCCGGTGAGTACACCATGCAGTCGCTGTAGCGCCGGTGCATCGACATCGCGGTAACCACGCCGTTCTTCCAGCATGAAAAGCGCAACGGCATAGACAGTGGCGACTTCATGATTGTTCGGATACTTCTCATAGACGCCTGCCATCGCCTCGGCAAACGCTTCATCAACCGGGCGCCGATTGTCAGGATCGTAGTCAGCCGGATAGCGCGCTTGGGCCGCAACAATCAGATCCCGCTCCATCTCACTGGCATGATCATCCGCCAACCTCAGTGCTTGAACGATGGCTTCATGCGCAGCAGCAGCCTTCTCAACGGTCATGCCACCGTTGAGGAATGAACCCAGTGCAAAGGCTTCACCCCAATAGCACATGGCACAGTTCGGATCGATCCGTCGAGCTTCCGCCATGGATCTCGCAGCCTCAATGACATTGTAGGCATACCTCAGCTGCATGCCCTGATCGAAATAGGCCTGCGCCTGCTTGCTGTTGGTAGTGATTGGCCAGCTGTAGCTGCCCAGCGCCTGTGGAATCAGATCAATGGGTTCATCAAAACTGGCGCCGCCCATGTTCATCCCGGTGTGACCGCCGGAAGCAGCGCCATGAACGGGTGCCGATAACAACAATGCCAACGGCGCAAGGAGAACAATCAGGCACACAGCCCGCAAAGAGTCATTCACTGGTCAAATCTCATCGTATCGGTTGAAGAAGGAGCACGCCGGTGAGCCAGGAATTCATGAAAAGCACCTGTAAGCACCCAGCATCAACTAGTCTTCCATGAATTGACCCACCCGCTCACAAGCAGTGGCAAATTCCTCCATGAACTCATAAACCACGCTCCGCGCGCTGACAGAAGTATTCATCATGCCTACACCCTGACCCACCCAGTAGGTAGTCAGCCGCTTGGCTGCCGGATCACCCGCCTCTGCCAGTTTGTCGATCCGGGCCAGGGCAGGGCCGGAAATCAGACCCTGCAGCGGCATCGGCAGCGGCTCTGGTGCATCCGCCTCCTGCCAGGCATCGGTCCAGGGCGAGCGAAGCTGGCGGGTATATTTCCCCGTGCGGCTGCGCGAACGGACTGTCTGACGCGACGTGGCAGTCAGCATTTTTTCTTTTACTGCCGGCGCTGTTTCAGCTTCAGCGGTCGTCAACCAGACAGAACCCGTCCAGGCTCCTGCGGCACCCATAGCCATACAGGCGGCCATCTGCCGTCCGGTAACAATCCCCCCAGCAGCCAGCACCAGGGTATCTGCGTTCATTTCTTCAATGGTCTGCAACACTTCGGGAACCACCACCAGCGTGGAGATTTCGCCACAGTGACCACCTGCCTCAGTGCCGGATACCACCAGTACATCCACGCCGGCTTCTATGTGTTTAACAGCATGTTCTTTGCTGCCGGTCAAAGCACCCACCACGATGCCTTTGGCCTTGGCCTGATCCATCATGAACTTCGGAGGTACACCGAGCGCGTTGACCACCATGCTGATCGGGTGCTTGAGCGCTACCTCAAGCTGCTTGCTGGCACCTTTCTCGCGCATGTTGTCGCCGCTATCGCCGCGGATGGGACGATCCCACAGACCTGCCGTATCGATACCGTTCTCAGCGAGAATTCTCTCAACGTGGGCTTTGTGTTCCTGCGGAATACGCGCCTCGAGATCTTCTGGACTCAGAGAGCCTTCTTTATTCGCAAGACTGGTCGGCACGATCAGATCGACACCGTAGGGTTTACCTTCGATGTGCTCATCAATCCATTTGAGATCAATCTCTAAAGACTCCGGCGTGTGTCCAACCGCGCCCAGAACACCAAAGCCTCCCGCTTTACTGACCTCGGCAATCACATCTCGACAATGGCTGAAGGCAAACAGTGGAAACTCGCAGCCCAGCATTTCACAGATTTTGGATTTCATAACTTCCTCCACAACTAACTATCAATCTCAGGCTCTCCAAGGGAATCGTTAACAAAAACATCACGCTGGACAGATTGCGGAGCTGATTTCCGCGGAATTGCGTGATTCGAATTTGCACTTCCCCCGAAGTTTGCATCACGTTTTATACGCGCTTCAGAGTATCCGGCCTTGATCAGTTGTGCGATCACTTTTTCCAGTCGATCCCTTTCATCGAGGCGAGTCCACACCAGCGCCTGCAGCCGGACATCAACCGCATCTTCGAATTCCTCAGACAGATAAAGCACAACCGCCACGTTCCCCAGAGGGCCTGCTTTGTTAGCGGCGAGACTGACCGCACGCCAGTATGG
>Ga0316191_10002468_pt1 | contig 13453 bp, 10 predicted proteins | sample Eddworburr2cm_MG_FD_204928 | JGI IMG/M metagenome (GOLD analysis project Ga0316191, IMG submission 204928) | Coastal sediment microbial communities from Maine, United States - Eddy worm burrow 2 cm | ecosystem: Environmental > Aquatic > Marine > Coastal > Sediment | place: USA: Maine...
GGCAGAGTCTGTTGCCTCCACCAAATTCAGTCGGGAACAGATGCAGGGCTGGATTCTTCAACTCTATCCGTTCATTCACGACTTCCCAAAATTTCTGGCGGAAGGACTGATCAAAGTGGAGGACGATTTTTCGCGCACCTTCCTGATTGAGAATATTCGCATTGAAAAGGCGCATTCGGAGCATTGGCTTTGGATGGGAGAGGGTTTTGGCCTGGAGCGTCAGCAGATGCTCGATTTCGCCGAAGGGAATGCCACGGTGATGCGCGACGTCCAGTCCTTGACCGACTGGGTCTGGAGGATCAACAGCACGGGTAGCCTTGCCGAAGCCGTTGCGGCAACCAGTTTTGCCGTAGAAGGCGCTGCCGGTGCTCTGGCAAGAAAAATTGCTTCCGGGTTTGAAGCCTATCGCGATGTAGAGGGTGTCGACATGAATCCGAAGACATATAAGTGGATTCGCGAGCATGCGCACTACGATGATGAGCATCCCAAGTTTGCGCTCGAGATCGTAAAGCGCTACGCCACTACGGAACATAGCCAGAAGCAGGTGATGTTTGCTTCCAAGCGTAGCCTGGAACTGCTCAATCTGGCACTGACCACCGCGAGCAAGCTGTAACGAGGTTCTCGCACCGTTGCACAGGCTCCGCTGGTAAGTCCTTGTCGTAATGTCCTGGCAGCCTGGGTTTGCGCAGTAACAAACGTAAGGGGACTCTCGTGTCCTTGAGTGAAGAGCAGGGCCGGCCCGCCAACGCCGGCCCTTTTTCTTGTGCGTTGACCGGCTGCAGGCTCGACAGGTACCGTCTGGATTCTAGTAGTTGAAGATCAGCGTCAGCCAGTATTTGGTGACATCGACCTTGTTCGAAGCTGTGTCACCTGCCTGATAGTCCGCGTATTCGATCTTGCCAACGAGCCGTTTCAGGAACGGGTATGAAATTCCAATGTCAAATTCGCTCCCGAAGTCCAGTGCGCCAAAATCGGCCTCGAAATCGTGATACGCGGCCTTGAGGGTCGCTTTCCGGATTTCAGCACTTCCTGTCAGGTAAGTATCCCGGATGCCCTGGCTCGGTGTCGTCAGAAACTGATCGGCCCATCCCTGATACAGATGGTTGGTGCCAAGCGGTGTCTGAAAGGCGTACCGGCCATCGTTACTGCCCAGTTTTTCGTAGTCAAGGCGTAACTGATAATTGCCCCATTGTGCACCGCCGCCAAAGCGGAGATAGTCTGCATCGATCCGGGAGTCGCCGCCCTTGTAATCGGACTGGTTGGCAAACTCTACCGTGTAGAGAAGTTTCCATGCATCACTCACCGGATGCGCGCCGTCACCCCGGATGCCGATAATCTGGTTCGAAGTGTCTGTTGGCGCCGGACCCTGGAATGCGCTGGCGTTGATGGCATTTGCCTGGTCCTGCAGGTAACCGTAACCGACCAGCGTATCACCGGGTGTGATCGCATAGCGTCCATTCAACAGTATCGTATCGGTATCGAAATCCCGGGTCGTTACGGTCTTGACGCGCGCGAGGTAACCGGCGTACAGATTGGTGTTGCGCAGACTCTTGTTCTCGACGATCACGCCATCGAAGACTTGCATTACCTGTCGGAATGCAACGTTTCCGACGAACCGCATCTTGTCGAGCTTGATGGCCTGGCGGCCACCGCGAATCAGTGTCTTTTCCATCCCGCGATAGTCAATGAACAACTGGTTGATGTCGTTATCATCAGGATCTGCAATGACGGGGTACTGTGTCTTGCCATTCAGGGTATCGTTGTAATCGCTAATGCCGCGACTGACGTTAATGAGTTCGGCAGTTGCCGACAGGCCATACCAGGAGCCGGTTTCCCAACCGAGCAGCGTACGCATCGTCAGGGCTTCCGCGTCCTCACTGAAGTTTGCCTGATCGACTTGCTCGTAACGTGGCCGCAAGTTGAATATCAGCTTTCCGGACGAGATTGCGTCGGTGAATGATGTGGTGTCCTCTGCGCTTGCCGTTGCTGTGAACCCGACAATCAAAGTCGCTAGCAACAGCCCGATCGATATGATGCGCATGGTCTTCTCCCTGGCAGTTGGTATGGATTGATTCCTGACGACGAGTGTGCGCCGCAGTAGAGACCAATGCCATTGTGCAAACGAAGGAAAAGTGCGGTCGGTAGGGCTTATGGCTGATAGTCCGGCTGGCAGGAAAAAATGCGGGTGTATAGTTCCAAAGAGGTATTGGGCGGGTCGCGCCAGCGTGGCACGCTCAAAGGGCGGACAGTATGTATGGTTCGCAGATCCAGAATATGTGGCCCCAGACAACGGTATGGATATTCCCCGTCAGCGACTGAGCACCAAACTGGTCGAGATCCTTGTGGTGTTTCTACTCATCGCCCTGGTGGCGATCGGGCTGACGCTGCTGATGTCATGGGATCTGGAGGGGGGTGCCGCCGCTGTGAATCAGGCTGGGAGCGAACGCATGCGCGCTTACCGGATATCAACCCTGTTGTCCCAGGCTGCCTTGCCGGGCGCCGAACGTGGTCGCTTGTTAAAGGCAGCGGACCACGAAGCAGGAGAGTTCGAGCGTGTGCTTGCCGAACTCAAAACGGGAGATCCTGGCCGGCCCCTTTTTCTGCCAAACGAGCCGGAAATCGGGAAGTTGTTTGTTACGTTGGAACAGGCATGGCACGGTTCCATCAAGCCGTCGATTGCGTCGATGACGGCGCCGTCGCGTGTGACCGATGCGGCGGAGCTGATCGCATACCGCCGTGCAACCGAACGCTTCGTGGATCAGATCGACCAGCTTGTTCTTTCAATAGAGCGTGACATCTCCCGGAAGACGACGTTGTTGCGGTCGGTTCAGATGGGATTGATTGCGTTGTCGGTGGCGGGCACCGTGACGCTCATTTACCTGATGTTTCTGTTGGTGGTCCGCCCGGTAGGCCGACTCGATGACGGCATGCGGCGCATGGAAGCAGGAGATTTTGATACGCGGCTGCCTATAGAAAGCCAGGACGAGTTCGGCTCGCTTGCCAGTGGCTTTAACCGGATGGCATCGCATCTGAGTGATTTCTACCGCAATCTTGAAAACAAGGTCACGGAGAAAACGCACTCCCTGGAACAGAAGAATCAGGAATTGTCCACACTTTATGAAGTGGCGGCGTTGTTGAACCGGCCCGGCACGCTGGAAGAGATGTGCCGGGCGTTTCTGGCGAGGCTGGTTGATACCCTCAAAGCCGACGGCGGTGCGGTGCGCCTTGTTGAGCAGGAGAGCGGAAAGGTGCACCTGTACATCCAACAAGATCTGTCTGCGTCGTTGGTCAGGAATGAAGCCTGCCTCGATAAAGGTGAATGTCTTTGCGGCGAAGTGGCACAAGGCGGTGCAGCAGTGGTGAAAATGTTTACCGGCCCGGACCGGGAAGATCTATCGTTTCGCTGCCGGCGGGAAGGATTCAGGACCGTCACGGTTTTCCCGATCCGCTTCAAGGAGCAGATCATCGGCGTATTCAATCTGTACTTTCGGGAAGCGCATGAACTGACCGGACACGAACGCCAGATGCTCGAGTCTCTGGGGCAACATCTCGGTGTTGCAATCGAGAACCAGCGCCTGGTTGCCCGCGAGAAGGAAATGGCGGTGTCGGAAGAGCGTAATCTGCTCGCGCAGGAACTGCATGACAGCATTGCCCAATCCCTTGCGTTTCTCAACCTGCAGGCGCAGATGCTGCGAGATGCACTCGATCGAAATGATCTCGCTGAGGCGCGCAGCGGTCTGAGCGAAATTCGGGAAGGCATTCAGGAAAGCTACGACGATGTTCGCGAATTGCTGGTCCATTTTCGAACCCGATTCGGTGAGTCGGATGTGGAGACAGTCGTAACAGCGTTGCTGGCGCGGTTCGAAGCGGACACCGGGATACAGGCCGAATTCAGACAGACTGGTACCGGGGTGCCGCTTTCACCGGAAACCCAGATCCAGGTTCTGCATATCATTCAGGAATGCCTTTCCAATGTGCGCAAGCATTCTGCCGCTCGCCACGTGACAGTCGAGCTGGAAAAGGGCCAGGTGTATGTGTTCCGCGTCCGCGACGATGGAGGGGGCTTCGACGCCGAGGTGCCAGGAGCCAGCGAAGGGCATGTTGGCCTGGCGATCATGCGGGAGCGCGCGCAGCGGATCGGTGGGCGTATAGAGGTCAGGTCCGCACCGCCCTCAGGGACACAGATTACCCTGACACTCCCGATCGTTCAGGAAGTAGCAGCATGACCAGGATTCGCGTGTTGCTGGTGGACGACCATACCCTGTTCCGCAGTGGCGTCAGGGCCTTGCTACAGCGTCATGACGATTTCGAAGTTGTCGGGGAATCGGCTGACAGCCTTGAAGGCGTCAAACGCGCGCGTGAGCTCAAACCGGACGTCGTCCTGCTCGATTTGCACATGCCCGGGATATCCGGCAAGGATGCGGTCAAACTGTTTCTGGAGGAGTCGCCCGACACGCACATTGTCATGCTGACGGTTTCGGAAGCAGCGAATGATCTGGTTGATACGCTTCGTGCGGGTGCGAGCGGTTATTTGCTGAAGAATATCGAAACCGAAACGCTGCTCGATTCGATCCGGCGAGCCGTGGCAGGTGATTCAGTGGTGTCGGCGGAAATGACGACCAAGCTCGTCAAAGGCTTGCGGGCGACGGGCACCGGAAACGAGTCTTCCGGTGACAAGGACGCGCTCAGTCCACGCGAGCATGAAATACTCGGCTACGTCGCGAAGGGTGCCAGCAACAAGGAAATCGCACGTTCACTCGACCTGGCGGAGAGCACGGTCAAGATTCATGTTCAGCACATACTGCGCAAGCTCAATCTTTCCAGTCGCGTACAGGCGGCGGTTTATGCGATAGAGCACGGTCTGGCGTCATCCTGATGACGAAGAATCTTAAGCGACACGACATTGCATTGTCAGGGCCTGCACGCAGCACCATAAAGGAGTGGTAATTCGCATTCTTCGCAGTGGCAGCAGTCGTCAACACGTTGGCGCAGTGCCCCCTTGTGGAATCATTGCCTAGAACCAAAGGTGTAATCCGGCCACCCAGGCGGTTTCGTCTGTCGGTTCATTTTGTATACGGGCGAAATCTGCAGTGCCGCCATACAGGCCAGCCCATTCAACGCCAAGGTACGGCGCAAACTGTCGGGTGAATTCATAGCGCAGACGCAATCCCACTGAAAGATCCGACAAACCGCTTCCGGTCTCGCGAATTTCGTCATTCTGGCCATAGAGGTTCGCTTCGATCTTTGGCTGCAGAATGAGTTTCTGCGTAAACAGCAGGTCATACTCGACTGCAAAACGCACGCTGGTGTCGCCGCCTTCAGCAGCGTAAAACGTGGTGTCTATGTGAAACCAGTAGGGCGCGAGCCCCTGGATGCCAATGGCTAGCCAGGTGCGGTCAGGGTTTTCACCGCTATCGTGGCGAACACCCAGTTGCGTATCCCAGAATGGTGCTACTGCGTGACTCCAGAGCAATTCGGTACGAAGCTCATGTATCTCGCCTGAATCCACTTCACCTTCGAGCTTGAGATTGGCCCGATCGTAGGTACGCCCGTACCACCCCTGGCCGTCGAATGCGAGCCAACTGTTATCATCCGCATTCACGGATTCGAGGCGATGGATAAGGAGAGCACCGAAGTTGTGCTGGTCAGCAAGTTGAATTTGACCGAGAGGCCCGAAGTCTTCGCCTTCCGAATAAGCGTGCGGATCGCGCAATTCTTCCTTCTCCATGGCCGAGTCCATTTGCGGTGTTTCTGCCGCATTGTGACCAGAATGCCCGGAGTGATCCATTTCCCCCGCATCCATATTGTGGCCGGAGTGATCCATTTCTCCGGCATCCATGTCGTGGACCGAGTGATCCATCTCCACAGCATCCATGTCGTGGGCCGAGTGATCCATCTTCTCCGATGTATCCTGAGCCCATCCCGTAGATGCCACTGCCAACGCGGATCCGGCCACAATCATTCGTTTCAGGCCATTCATGATTTCATCGATCCAGTTTGTTGTTCGGCCATTGGAACGCTGACGACAGGCAGTCATCAGGAAACGACGATTTCACGGAACATGCCGGCATGCATATGGAACATCAGGTGACAGTGCCAGGCCCATCGACCGAGAGCATCAACGTCGACCAGGAAGCTGATGCGCTGGGCAGGCTGGACCTGGATGGTGTGCTTTCGCGCCTGAAAACCGCCATCCGGATTTTCCAGCTCGCTCAACATGCCATGCATGTGCATCGGGTGCGTCATCATGGTGTCGTTGTGAAGAATGACGCGCAGGCGCTCGCCATAGCGAAACCGGACCGGAGTCGATTGACCAAATTCGAGCCCGTCGACTGACCAGGTATAGCGTTCCATGTTGCCGGTGAGATGCAACTCGATTTCCCGTTCAGCGCTTCGCGGGTCCATCGCGCCGCCAATAGTTGATAGATCGGCGTAAGTCAGTACGCGCCGGCCGCTTCTCCGGAGCCCGATTCCCGGGTCATCGAGATTGGTTCTCGGCATGTCGACTCGCATATCAACGCTCGCGCCAAATTCGGTACGGGCATGGCGGACCCGTTGACTGGCCTTTGACAACGGGGTTGTGTCATGGTCACTGTGCTTGTTGTGATCCGCTTGCGCCTGATGGGCGCTGTGATCTTTGGGCGCCTGATGGGCGCTGTGGCTCTGGTGACCATTGCCTTCCTGCATCGCTGCATTGTGTCCGGCATGGCCACCGTGAGCGCCGTGATCCATTTCCCCCATCATGTCGCGCATTGTCAACCATTCAACCGGGTCCGTTTCGGGCACCTCGGCGCTCAAGCCATCCCGAACAGCCAGGGTGCCGCGTGCGTAACCGCTGCGGTCCATCGACTGCGCGAAGATCGTGTATGCATCATCTATCGGCGCGACGATGGCGTCGAGCGTCTCGCCGGGACCGAAGCGGAATTCGTCCACCGTTACAGGCTCAACGTCCTGGCCGTCGTTTTGAACGACTTTCATGGCCAGTCCCGGAATGCGCACGTCGTAGAGAGAATTTGCGGCGGCGTTGATGAAGCGCAATCGAACCTTTTCGCCTGGCTTGAACAAGCCTGTCCAGTTTCCCGCTGGTGCCGTGCCGTTCATAAGATAGGTATAGGCGTAGGCGGATACATCAGCCAGATCCGTCGGGCTCATGCGCATGTCATTCCACATACGCCGTTTGTCAACCGCAGCGTCGAAACCCATCTCGGAAACGTCATCGAGAAGCAGTGGCAGGGTCGGGTGGTTGAAGTTGAAGTAATCTGCATGGACCTTCAGTTTTCGAAAAAGCTGTGCCGGGTTCTCGTCGGTCCAATCCGATAGCACGACCACGTGATCACGCGTTGTTTTGTCTACGGAGGCATTGGGATCATCCACGATGATGGCACCGTACATCCCGGTCTGTTCCTGATGACCGGAATGCGAGTGATACCAGTAGGTGCCTGTCTGTTGCACCCTGAATCGATAGGTAAACGTATCGCCCGGAGCAATGCCGGGAAAACTGATGCCCGGTACGCCGTCCATTTCAAACGGCAGGATGATGCCGTGCCAGTGAATAGAGGTGGTTTCGCGTAACCGGTTGGTGACCCGCAATGTCACAGTGTCACCCGCCCGCCAGCGCAAGGTCGGCGCGGGGATGGAGCCATTGATCATGGTGGCAATGCGCGGCTTGCCGGTGAAGTTAACCGGTTGCTCATCGATCACGAGGTCAAACTCACTGCCGCTTAGCACCGGAACGCCGCGGCTCGCGGCAGTCGCCGTGCTCGCCCCGACCCATGGCGACAGTGCGGCGAGCGCCCCCCCCGCGGCCAGCCCTTTCACAAACGTGCGGCGCGACATTAACGAAGGTAGCAGAAAGGGTAATTTCGTATGCATGGTTTGGTCGAGGCTTTCAGGTCAGGTTTGTCAGTTAGTGTTCCTCAAATACTGACGGCTTGCCGGCTTGGTCAATCAAAAGTGTTTGATACGGCTCGCTGTAAGATGCTTCCATTCCAGGGGAGCCCACCGGCATGCCCGGTACCGCAAGGCCTGTGGCCTCGGGACGTTCGCTGAGCAAGCGCTTGATGTCGCTGGCGGGGACGTGCCCTTCGATCACGTATCCATCAACTCTGGCACTGTGGCACGCACCATAGCGATGCGGCATGCCAAGTTTGTCCCGGGCGGCTGACACCTGCGCCGTATCATGGGCCACCACCGCAAAACCCGCCTGCTGCAGATGCGCGATCCACTTGTTACAACAGCCGCAGTTCGGATCTTTCCAGACCTCTATCTCCGGTAAACCGGCCGCGGTTGCTGCGGCGACCGTCCACATAAGAGCGATCAGGGTTAGAAACGTGCGCAAAGCGGACTCCATAAAGTGCCTCCGTAACAATGTATTGTGACTGCGCAGGCCTGTCAGTATCCTGACCGCAAGATTACATTTCTGTAATCTTGGCGTCTGCGCCTCGCCAAAACGATAGATTGTGCGCCGTGTAGATGGTTCAATCGCAAACAAGATGAAAATCCTCATCGTCGAAGACGAAATCAAAACCGGTGAATATCTGGAAAAAGGGCTGCGCGAAGCAGGTTTCAGTGTGGACCTGGTGCGCAACGGAAGCGATGGATTGCACCGCGCAACGACAGAACACTACGATTTGATCATCCTTGATGTAATGCTGCCCGGCCTCAGCGGCTGGCAGGTGGTGGAAGGGATGCGTCAAAGCGGGCACGATCTGCCGGTATTGTTCCTTACCGCGCGCGACGATGTTGAGGAGCGGGTGAAAGGGCTGGAGTTGGGTGCCGACGATTATCTGGTCAAACCGTTTGCATTTGCGGAATTGTTAGCCCGGGTCCGCACGCTGCTTCGGCGAGGCCGCGTCCGCGAACCCGAGATGCTTCAGTTGGACGATCTGGAGCTGGATGTCTTGAGACGGCGTGCAGCACGTGCGGGACAAAGAATCGATTTGACTGCGAAGCAATTCGCACTGCTTGAGTTACTGATGCGGAGGCAGAGCGAAGTGCTTCCGCGTTCACTCATCGCCTCGCAGGTGTGGGACATGAATTTTGACAGTGACAGTAACGTGGTGGAAGTGGCTATTCGGCGGTTGCGTGCGAAAGTCGATGATCCGTTTGAGCGCAAACTGATACACACAGTTCGCGGTATGGGTTACGTCCTTGAAGTGCGCAACGGGTGAAAAAGAAAAGATCGATTACGAAGCGCTTGACGTTGTCGTTTGCGGCGATCCTGAGCATCGGATTCCTGGCTCTCGGTGTCTATTTTTATGCTGCCACTGAACACCATTTCAAGGAAATTGATCAGGCTGCGCTGGAAAATGCGGTCAAGCGTGTCGAGTACGTCCTCAGTACGGGCGTGAAGTCTGTACCGGAAGAGTTCCACGCACGCCTTGACAATCTGATGGTTGGGCACGATCGGGTGGCCGTTCGTGTCGCGACGGAAGACGGTGTGCTACTGGCAGCGGATTCCGAGATTTCGTTTCCTGATGAGATCGCTTACGCTGCAATGTCGCGCGTGACATTTGGCAAGCCGATTCTGTTTTCGTGGCTAGACGGTGAGCATCAGTACAGGGGGCTCGCCGCACGATTGCCGGCGGCGGATTCTACGGGCACCTCACTGGAGGTGACGGCGGCGCTAAACATAGACCATCACAAGGCATTCATGTCCGTCGTGCTGCGCGCGCTCTGGGTTTCGATTGCATGTGCGGTTGCCATTTCCGTTCCGGTCAGCATCCTGATTACCCGCGTTGGCATGCAGCCGCTTTTGCAGTTGTCCAGACAGCTGGATGCCATTTCAATCAATCGCCTCAACGATCGTATAGCGACGGATGATCTGCCGGCCGAGTTGATCGGCTTCGCGGATGCGTTTAATGCCATGTTGGCGAGACTCGACACCTCGTTCGCACGCCTGTCGGAATTTTCTGCTGATATCGCGCACGAACTGCGCACCCCGGTTAGCAACCTTCTGACGCAGACACAGGTTACGCTGTCGAAGGTACGCACGGTGGAAGAATACCGTGATGTGCTGGCCTCCAGTGCGGAGGAATTGGAGCGGTTTGGGCGAATGGTGTCGGACATGCTGTTTCTGGCGAAAACGGACGATGCGACGGAGTTGGTTCACCTCGAATCTGTCGATTTGGCGAAGGAGGTGCGAGAGTTGTTCGAATTCTACGAAGCTCTGGCAGCGGAGCAGTCGGTCGAGTTGCGGTTAAGGGGCGGGGTTAGCGTAAGAGGGGATCGCACGATGTTGCGCCGGGCGCTCAATAATTTGCTCTCCAATGCCATCCGTTACACACAGGCGGGCAAGAGTATTGAGGTCGCGCTGGAACAATCAGGGGGCAATGCCTTCATCCACGTGACAAATCCAGGCGACCCGATACCCGAGGCTGTGCGTGAGCGGCTTTTCGAACGCTTTTATCGCGCTGATGCGGCACGATCTCGTGACACAGAAGGTGCGGGGCTGGGGTTGGCTATTGTCAAGGCGATTTCAGAGGCGCACGGTGGCGGCGTATGCGTCAACAGCGCAAATGGTAGCAACACCTTTACCATCCGACTCTCTCTGGAAGAAGATCGGGATTGAGGTGGCTTCCAAGGCTGATACGCCCATTTGCCTGTGGATATCGGCGGGCATGAGCCACATCGGTCTCCGCGTAGCCGGTGCCTGAATGCACACGGCTCGCATCCCGATTGCGATGAGGTGACAGGTACGCTTGCAGCATTGTCAGGTGCAACGCGGCAAGCGGAACACACCTACTCTGCGGGATTGTCTGGCGTGGCCTCGGGTTGGGCAGGCTGTTCCGCACTCTCGGGATTCGCTTGCTCTGCTGCCTCGGCCTTTTGCCGGCGCTTATCTTCCTTCTTCTGTTTTTTGGCCATTTCTCTCTGGCGTTTCGCGTATGAGTAATTTGGTTTTGGCAATGTTAGTCCTGATCTGAAGGTTGTAGAAGTGATGGGTGCTCAAACGACCTCGTTGACACGCCTTGTGCCAGACAATAGTCGCTCCATCGAGCATAGCTTACAGGACGAAGGCCTGGTGCGCATGCGAACGGATGCGGCTCTCATGATTTGCTGTGGACAATTGGGGGTTGAACCTGGGGTGTATTTGCCACGGGGAAGGGGAATATCAGGCCTCTCGATTGAATCCCGCAATCATCGAGCGCCACCAGTTTGCAAGGGCCTGGCGATTACGCAGCAACCGGACAGGTCATCAGAATCCAGTCGCCACCAAAATGACATCCGGGGAACGGCACAACCGGTCGGGTCGCGACGGGCTTGTACCCCTCACGCCGGTAAAGGCGGAATGCACCCTGATTCTCGCCGGCAACTATAAGGCTTAAGGTGGAGGCACCGGTATCGCCTGCAAGGGCGTGTGTGAGTTCAAGCAAACGCGATCCCAATCCGCGGCCGCGAGCACTGTCGAATGTGGCGATCGCATTCACATACCATGACCCGGGTGCAAGCGATTCGAGCTCGATTAGCGGTCTTACGACTGCCGGCACCTCGTCTAGATCACCGGTATCGTAGGGATCGGGTAACCGGTACCCGAGCAGCATGGCCGCCGGGCCACTTTCAAGCTCGGCGACATATGCGTTGGTGTAGGAAAATCCGCCGGTATCCCGTGCAGCGCGCTCCGCACCAAGCGACAGGGCGTCCTCCTCGCTGCCGGTCGACTGTTGCCACAACCACAGTGGAATGCCTTCCCCGGCGATGTTGATAAGTTTCGCAAGTGCCGGAGCATCTTTTTTACGGGCAGGTCGAATCAGGGTGTCGCGGAGTGTCATGAAAGATTATTCTCGAGTAACGTGACGAAGGCATAAAGATACCCTCGTTTCGGCAAGTCGGGTTTTCCGGTCAACTCGTTCGGTTGCAAGCGATCGGATCACTTACAATCCACGTTCGTTTTTCAATGGAGCGATCATGGCGGAAGTCGGAACCAAGTTGATCTTCGAGAACGAACAGATTCGCGTCTGGGAATTCACACTGCAACCCGGTGAGACCATCGAGTCGCACAAGCACGATTGCGATTACTTCTTCTATCCGATAGAAGGTGGAACCCTGGAGGTCACTCGTGACAGCGGGATTACGCGTGCAACATTGAATGCCGGCGAGGTCTACTTCCGGAAGGGAGGTGACACTCACGCCGCGAAAAACGTCGACGATCATCGCTATCATGAGGTGCTGGTCGAGTTGAAATCCTGAGGCCGGATCCGATTTTTGGCTGGTGGGCTGTCACGCAAGGTGACTCGCCCATCAATCAGGGTTGTCGTTGGAAGATCCCTGATCTGGCCAGCAACATGCCAGGACCCAAGGCGAAATCTGCTTGGACTGCCTACTGTAAGTCGTGAGCAGATCTGGTGCTGTTGACCGCCTTTCAGCTTGCGCCGCGACTCTTACTGTGTCGGGAAGGCCACTGACCAGCCCAAAGTCGTTCTTGTCAAATAGTTCTTAGTGACTAGTCCGTGTCGCTACATGGCGTAGACGGCGCTAGCCCGTTTACTTTCCGTTGTGCTGCTTCGGGTGAATATGCGTAACCCGTGCCTGTCTCTAACCTTGTGGCAACCGGGGGACGGAGGGCAACGATGGTTTCTCAAACGCATAAACAGGGTTCGGTACTCATTGTCAGCACGCTGGCGTTCACCATCTGTTTCATGGTGTGGATGATGTTTGGCGTGATCGGCATTCCGATCAAACAGGAACTCGCGCTCAATGCCACCCAGTTCGGCATATTGACGGCGACACCGGTGCTGACCGGCTCGCTGTTTCGCGTTCCGCTGGGTATGTGGACTGATAAATACGGCGGCCGGATCGTGTTGATGGGCACGTTGCTGGTTCCGGTCATTCCGATCTGGCTGATCGGGCACGCGACGCAGTACTGGCAGTACCTCGTTCTTGGGCTGTTCGTCGGCATCGCCGGTGCATCGTTTTCGGTGGGTACGCCATATGTGGCTCGTTGGTTTACGCGCGGGCGGCAAGGGTTTGCGATGGGTATTTTCGGGGCCGGTAACGCTGGCGCCGCGCTCAATAAATTCATTGCACCGGCCGTCATCGTTGCCTATGGCTGGACGGCCGTGCCAAACGTTTACGCGTTGTCGATGTTCATTATGGCAATTGTGTTCTGGATGTTTTCGTACTCGGATCCGGCACACAAGGTCGACAGCAAGATCACCTGGCGTCAGCAACTTTCGGCACTCAAGGACCCCAGGGTATGGAAACTGTCCCAGTACTACTCGATTGTCTTTGGCGGTTACGTCGCGCTGGCATTGTGGATGACGCAGTTCTATATCGGGGAGTACGGTCTTGACATACGCGTGGCAGCGTTGCTGGCCGCGGCATTCTCATTACCCGGTGGTCTTCTGCGCGCTTTCGGTGGCTGGCTTTCAGACAAGTACGGCGCCCACAAGGTGACCTGGTGGGTGATGTGGGTCAGTTGGATATGCCTGTTCATCCTGTCGTATCCGCAGAC
>Ga0316191_10002470_pt1 | contig 13450 bp, 10 predicted proteins | sample Eddworburr2cm_MG_FD_204928 | JGI IMG/M metagenome (GOLD analysis project Ga0316191, IMG submission 204928) | Coastal sediment microbial communities from Maine, United States - Eddy worm burrow 2 cm | ecosystem: Environmental > Aquatic > Marine > Coastal > Sediment | place: USA: Maine...
CAAGGTGCAACCTTTCGGGCACGCGATAGTGCTGATCGGGACGATGATGCCCTACATCGTCGTCATCACCGTGTTTACGTTCCTGTACGTCTTTATTCCGAATACGCGTGTCCGCTTCGGCGCGGCGTTGTTCGGCGGGGTAACCGCGGGTTTTCTGTGGGGTGCGACCGGTGCATTTTTCGCCACTTTTGTCGCCAACTCCGCGCGCAACAACCAGATCTACGCGGGTTTCGCGATCGGCATCGTTGCGTTGATCTGGCTTTACCTGAACTGGTTGATCCTGCTGATCGGCGCTCAGCTCTCGTACTACCGGCAGCACCCGGAAACGCTGCGCCCGGGTCACGTCGATGTGCGCCTGTCAAACCGCGGCCGCGAAGGCCTCGCCCTTGGCGTCATGTTGATGGTCGCGCGAGATTTTATTCGCGGCGGCAAGGGCTGGAACACCAACGAGCTTGCGTCGGAGATCGGCCTGCCCGCGGCAACGCTCGAACGTGTACTCAAACAGCTGGAGAACACCGGTCTGCTGCGCGTTACCGAAGACGAGCGTTTCCTGCCAGGGCGCTCGCTCGACCGCATCGGGCTGGAGGAGATCACGGCCGCTGTCCGCGGTACGGAGGAGCTCGACGCCACATATGCCAGCTCCGAACTGCAGCCGGCCGTGGCAGTCATGCGAGATCTCGATTCGGCAATCCATGCGCAGCTGGAAGGGCGCAACCTGCGTGACCTGGTAGACGACGCCGAGGTGACCGAATACACACAGGCCGAGCAACCGGCCTAGGCAAAACGCGTCACTGCCCGGCGAGAGTCATTTCCCCGACAAGAATCGATCCGCAGCGCACGCCGCCGCGACAATCCAGATCGGCCCCGGCGACCTCGATGTTCTGGTACATCTCCAGCAGGTTGCCGGCGATCGTGATCTCTTCCACCGGGAACTGGATTTCCCCGTTTTCGATCCAGAATCCGGCCGCGCCACGCGAATAGTCGCCCGTCACGCCATTCACCCCCTGACCGATCAGCTCGCGCAGCAACAGACCCTTGTCGATGCCCGCGATGATCGACTGCAGATCCTCGTCACCGCCGGTCACGGTCAGATTGTGGACGCCGCCGGCATTGCCGGTTGTCTGCAAACCGAGCTTGCGCGCCGAGTAGCTCGACAATACGTAACCGGTCAGAACCCCTTCGTCCACCAGCACCCGGTCGGCGGTCGCCACGCCCTCGCCGTCGAACGGCGCACTGCCCATGGCCCGTTGCAGGTGCGGATACTCGGTCATCGACATGAACGCCGGAAAAATCCTTTTCCCGGCCGCTTCCAGCAAAAAAGAAGCGCGCCGGTACTGGCTCGCACCGCGGATCGCGGAAACGAAATGCCCAACCAGTCCACGCGCGAGCTCGGGCGGAAACACTACCGGAACGCGGCAGGTGTCCACCTGGCGCGAACTAAGCCGCGCCAGTGCCCGCTCCCCGGCGATGCGCCCAACTTCCTCCGCCGGGCGCAACTCGGAAAAATCCCGTGCCGACGTATACCAGTAGTCGCGTTGCATGCCGCTTTCGTCCTGACCCAGCACGGCGCAACTGACGCTGTGACTGGTGCTCGGGTAGGCGCCAAGAAATCCGTGGGAATTACCGTAAACGTGCAGGTTGGCATGGGTCGCAACCGACGCGCCGTCGGAGTTATTGAGGCGCTCATCGAGGTCGAGCGCCGCTGCCTCGCACCGTTGCGCCTGCTCAATCGCCGCATCCGGCGTGAGCTCCCACGGGTGATACAGGTCGAGCTCGGGCACCTCGCGCGCCATCAATTCGGCATCGGCCAGGCCCGCGCAGTCGTCCTCGGCCGTGAAACTGGCGATGCTGCAGGCCTTGTCGACGGTCTCGACAATCGCAGCCTCGCTCAGATCGGCGCTCGAGGCCGAGCCCTTGCAGGTACCGAAATAGACCGTTACACCGAGACCACGATCACGCTGGTACTCGATGGTCTCGACTTCGCCGAGCCTGACGTTGACCGACAACCCGGTATCGAGGTTGGCGCCGGCCTCGGCAGCACTTGCGCCTTTTGCAGCGGCCCGCTCCAGCACCCGCGCAACAACGTTCCTGAGGCGCTCGCCCGCGGCGAGAATTTCATCTGCAGAGTCTTGTTTCATTCGTGGCATCGGTTGGCTGGCGAAGCCGCGATTCTACCCTACCAGGGACATCGCCGGCCGCCCCGCGACAGACCCGGTTTGCCGCAAGCCCGTGATACCATGGGCGGTTTACCGTACCCGGCAAAAACTAATGTTCCAACTGATAAAAAACGCGCGGGTTTTCGCCCCGGCCGACCGCGGCGAGTGCGATATCCTGACCGCCTTCGGCTCAATCGCCGCAATCGGGCCCGGACTCGCCCCACCGGTCGGCATCAAAACGAACGTCGCCGACATGGAGGGCCGCATGGTCTTCCCCGGACTGATCGACGGACATGCCCATATTGGCGGCGGCGGCGGCGAATCGGGCTTCGCCAGTCGCGTGCCGCCGCTTGCGCTTTCGCGCTTCACCCGGGCCGGCGTGACCTCGGTCGTCGGGGTGCTCGGCACCGACGACTGCACCCGACACACGCGGGAACTCGTGGCGCAGTGCCTCGGTCTGCGCGAGGAAGGTATCAGCGCGTGGTGTCATAGCGGCGGTTATCACGTTCCGGTCGCTACGCTGACCGGCAGTGTCCGCGACGATATCGTGTTTGTAGACCCGATTATCGGCGTCGGCGAGCTGGCGCTGAGCGATCATCGGTCCAGCCAGCCCACGCTCGATGAACTGCTGCGTATCGCATCGGAAGCGCACGTCGCAGGCCTGTTGACCGGCAAGGCCGGCATCGTCCATTTGCACCTTGGCGACGGCGTTCGCGGCCTGCAGGCAGTGCGCGATGCGCTCTCCACGAGCGAGCTGCCGGCGCGGGTATTCAATCCCACTCATGTCAACCGCCGCAAAGCGTTGTTCGACGAGGCCATCGAGCTGGCCGGACGCGGCTGTTTTATCGATATCACCGCCTTCCCCGTGGGCGAAAACGAGGACGCATGGAGCGCCGCCGAAGCTGTAACACGCTATCTCGAAAGCGGTGCTCCCGCAGATCGGGTCACGGTCAGTTCGGACGGCGGCGGATGCCTGCCCGAATTCGACGAGGAAGGACGACTATTGCGCATGGACATCGGCGATCCCGGCGCGCTCGCGAACACGCTGAAGGTGTTGCTGCAGTCCGGCATCGCAGCGGAAATGGCTATTGCCCCGTTTAGCCGCAATGTGGCGAGGCTGCTACGCTTGCCGCAAAAGGGAGAAATCAGGGTAGGGGCGGATGCCGACCTGATCAGCGTCGATCAGGAATTTCGTATCAACGATGTCATGGCCCGCGGTTGCTGGCATCTGCGCGATGGCAAATTGCATCGCCGCGGCCGTTTCGAAGGAGAATATTGATGGCGCCCTCAGCTGGCAGCGACAGTTCCGAACGCGGCTACATCGTCCCGATTGGCGGCGCCGAGGAGAAGATGCGCGATGCGGACATTCTCAGCCGTTTCGTGTCGTTATGCGGTGGACGCGATGCCCGCATCGCCGTAATCCCTACCGCCTCGGAACTCGAGGACACTGGCAGCCGCTACCGCCGGCTGTTCAGGAAGATGGGCGCGGGCGATGCGCGCGTACTCGACTACAACAGCCGGCGCGACTGCGAGAACGCGAGGGACATTGATTATCTCGGCGAGGCCAGCGGCGCGTTTCTGACCGGCGGTAACCAACTACGCCTGTCCACAACCCTGGGCGGAACAAAAGTGGCACAGACGCTGCGCCGGCGCAACGCCGACGGCATGCACGTTGCCGGCACATCGGCCGGCGCGGCTTTTATCCCCGAACACATGATCGCCGGCGGTCGCGAGGGCAGCACACCGAGCCCGGACATGGTGACGCTGGCGCCCGGGCTCGGTCTGTCGAACCGCATCATCGTCGACCAGCACTTTCGCGAGCGCGACCGTCTCGGCCGACTGCTGACCGCGCTTGCCTACAACCCGTTCGCAATCGGAATCGGTCTCGACGAGGACACCGCCGCATTCATCGACGCAAGCGACCGGCTCGAAGTCGTTGGCAGCGGCGGCATTTCGATCGTTGACCCCTCCAACCTGGAATTCTCGTCCATGGACTCGTCGCATCGCGACGAGCCGGTAAGCCTGATAGGAATAAAGATGCACATCCTGGTTTCCGGAGGACGATTCGACCTCACCACGCGCATCGCCAGCGCCTCCTGAAACGGCCGCCGCAAGGAACGACGCCATGAAAATCAAATCGACGAACGTCTATGTTGGCCCCAATCCCTACGCCCACTTCCCGGTCATTCGTCACGTTCTCGAACTTGGTGAACTCGAGGAGTGGCCCACCGTGCGGCTTGGCGAGGACTACATCGCCGGCTTGCTCGATGCGCTGCCGGGTCTGCACCAACATACCTGCTCCTATGACACGGCCGGAGGCTTCGTCCGGCGCATGCGCGAAGACCAGGGAACATGGCTCGGCCATGTGATGGAACACGTCGCAATCGAACTGCAGAATGTCGCCGGTTCGGACGTGAGCTTTGGCCGAACCCGCTCTACCGATACTCCCGGCGAATACAACATGGTCTTCCAGTACAAGGACGAGGCAGTCGGTCGCGAAGCCAGCCGCTTGTCGCTGGCCCTGCTGCATTATCTGCTGCCGAAAAATTTGCAGCCAGAGGAAGCCGCGGCCGAAAACTGGGACTTCGGCGCCGAGCTGGAGGCATTTATTCGCTATGCGCAGCGCCGCGAACTCGGACCGTCCACGGCGTCGCTGGCAGCCGCGGCCGATGCGCGCGGCATCCCGTGGATCCGGCTCAATCGCTACAGTCTGCTGCAGCTCGGCCATGGCAAGTACCAGAAACGGATCCAGGCGACTACAACGGGTAACACCAGCAACATTGCGGTCGATCTCGCCTCGGACAAGGAAGAAACCAACGAGATTCTCCGTGACCTCGGGCTGCCGGTTCCCACTCAGCGGCTGGTGCGGACCGCACGCGAGGCCGTTCGTGCGGCCGAGCGCATGGGCACCCCGGTCGTTATCAAGCCGTTCGATGGCAATCACGGCCGCGGTGTATCGGTCAACCTTCGTACAGCGGAGGAAATCGAGGTCGCGTTCGACAAGGCGCGCGAGCACAGCCGCTCGGTGCTGGTCGAGAGTCATATCCAGGGATATGACCACCGCATACTGGTAGTCGCCGGCAAAGTCGTGGCCGCGGCCAAGCGGGTACCGGGACATGTGGTCGGCGATGGCCGCCACACGATCGAGGAACTGGTCGACATCGTGAATGAAGACCCGCGCCGTGGTGTCGGTCACGAAAAGGTTCTGACCCGAATCGAATTCGACCACCAGGCCGATCGCCTGCTCGCGCAGAAGTCTTACGACCGCCAGACGGTGCCGGAAGCCGGTGAGGTCGTCTACCTGCGCACGACAGCCAATCTGTCGACCGGTGGTACCGCGATCGATGTCACCGACATCATGCATCCGGACAACAAACGAATGGCCGAGCGAGCCATCGCCGCGATCGGTCTCGATGTCGGCGGCGTCGATTTCCTGACGACGGACATTGCCGATTCCTATCGTGACACCGGTGGAGCTATTTGCGAGATCAATGCCGGTCCCGGGTTTCGCATGCATGTCGCGCCCAGCGAAGGCGAACCGCGGGACGTTGCCGGCCCGGTGATCGAGATGCTGTTTCCGGAGGGTACTCCGGCAACGATCCCGATCGCATCGATCACCGGCACCAACGGCAAGACCACGACCTCGCGCATGCTTGCTCACATCATGAAAATGGCGGGCTACACCGTCGGCCTGTCCTCCACCGACGGCGTTTATATCGATGGCCAGCTGAGCGTCGAGGGCGACATGACCGGACCGGTGTCCGCGCGCATCATTCTGCGCGATCCGTCGGTAGACGCGGCGGTACTGGAAACGGCGCGCGGCGGCATGCTGCGCAGCGGCCTGGGCTTTAGGACCTGCAACGTCGCCGCATGCCTGAACATCAGCTCCGACCATCTCGGCCTGCGAGGGGTGGAAACGCTCGAGGAACTTGCAACGATAAAACGCCTGCCGATTGAAGTCGCAACCGATGCGGTCGTGCTAAACGCCGACGACCAGCTCAGCCTGGAAATGGCCGATCACACTGAGGCGGAGTCGATCTGTTACGCAACAATGAACCCGCACCATGCACTGGTTCGGGAACACATTCGAGCCGGAGGCCGGGCGATCGTGCTCGAGGAAGGCATTAACGGTCACATGATCACGCTTTACGACGACGGTCATCACATGCCCTTGCTGTGGACGCATGTCATTCCGGCGACGATTGAAGGCCGCGCGCTGCATAACGTGCAAAACGCGATGTTTGCGGCGGCGCTCGCTTACAGCCTGGGGATCAATCTCGAGAACATTCGCCATGGCCTGCAGACATTCAACACCAATTTCTTCCAGGCCCCGGGACGGCTCAACGTGTTTGACGAACATCCGTTCAAGGTCATTCTTGACTACGCCCACAATCCCGCCGCGGTAAGCGTGATGTGCGACCTGGTCGATCGTCTCGACGTAGAGGGCCGGCGGATTCTGGTACTGGCCGCGCCGGGGGACCGCCGTGACCAGGACATCAGTGAAATTGGCACGCTCGCAGCCGGACATTTCGATCATTACATTTGCCGCAGCGACGACAATCCGCGCGGGCGGCAGCCCGACGAAGTACCGCGGATGCTGAAAGAAGCGCTGCTCGCTGAAGGGGTAAGCGAATCAGCCATCGAAATGGTTGCTGACGAACAGAAGGCTACAAACGCCGCGTTGGAGATGGCGAAACCCGGTGACCTGGTCGTTGTTTTTGGCGACGCGATCAAACGCACATGGAAACAGATCATCTATTTTTCCAGCGAACGCGGCAGCGAGGAATACACCAAGACCAATACCTTCAAACTGCCCTCGCTGGCAGATCAGTTCAGCCTCGGCGAAGACGTGCAACTAATCCGGGATGAGCGTGGAGTGCGAATCGCGCGCGAGGAGTCGGATTGATGCGGGCACAGGCCTGAGTCGCGGCCACGGCCATGGCGGAACTGTATGACTCACGCAGACTGACCGGTCCCAGCGCCCTCGGCGACCTGCCGGGTGCGGTCATCGACGTGCATTTGGAGCAAGCCGAAGCGGCAGCGCTCGTGGCGCGCTGGCAGGCCGAAGTGCGGACGCTGCTCGATGCGGTCGGCTGGAGCGATTCACAGACGTCTGTACGCAAGGTCGTCGGCGGTGCCAGCCTCGCATTCACTGCGCCGATCGATGCGCTGTATGCGGCAACCGAGTTGAATGAACTGGCATGGCAGAGAGCGACCGGGCAGGTCCGCGACCGGTCTGAGGACGAGGCCGCGCTGGCGCGCGTACGAAACGCGATCGCCAACGAGGCGAATCCGGCCCTGCTCGCGCTGGCCGCGGCGGCAAAAGAAATCGATATACCCATACTTACCGACGATGACGCCGTGTCGCTCGGGTTCGGTGTTCGCGGGCAGACCTGGCCGGTCGCCGAGTTGCCCGAACCGGGCACGCTCGACTGGTCGCGTTTCGGGCGAATTCCGATCGGGCTGGTTACCGGCACCAATGGCAAAACCACGACCGTGCGGCTGAGCGCGACGATTGCACGCGCCGCAGGCCACTGTACCGGCGTGTCCACAACCGACGGGATCTGGGTCGATGACGAACGCGTCGATGCCGGCGACTACTCCGGCCCGGGCGGAGCACGCAGCGTACTGCGTGACAACCGGGTCACGATGGCGATCCTCGAAACCGCGCGCGGCGGCATGCAGCGCCGCGGCTTGGGCGTGACCCGCGCCGATGCCGCAGTGATCACCAATATCGCGGCCGATCATCTCGGCGAATTCGGAGTTGGCAATCTCGAAGAACTGGCCGAAATAAAATGGGCCATCACCCGCGCGCTGGATACCGACGGCACACTGGTTCTGAACGCGGAAGATCCGTTCTTGCGCCGGTTGGCAAAGTCCTGGCAACGACGGCCGTACTGGTTCGGCCGCGATCTGGCCGACCCGTTTTTGCACGAACACTTCGCCACCGGGGGGTCGGGTGCCTGTTGCGAGGATGGCCAGATCGTCCGCTATGAGGCGGGCCGGAGGCATTCGATCGTGGCACTGACCGACGTTCCGCTGACACTGGGCGGCGCAGCGTTACACAACGTCGCAAACGCGCTGGCTGCAACGGCGTTGTGTAACGCGCTGGGGATCGACGACGATGCCATCGCGCATGGCTTGCGCGGCATGCAGCCCAACGACAATCGCGGACGCCTGAACGTCTTCTCGCTGCGTGGCGCGACGGTTATCATCGACTTCGCACATAACCCGCATGGTGTCGCGGCGATCGCCGATCTCGTCGCAGCGCTGCCGGCGAAACGCCGCTTGCTGGTGATGGGACAGGCTGGAGACCGCAGCAATGCGGCAATGCGTGACCTCGCCACCGCGGCATGGGCATTACGGCCGGATCGAATCCTGCTGAAAGACATGGCCGAGTACGCCCGCGGTCGCGCGCCGGGCGAAGTCATCTCCATATTGCGTGGTGCGCTGATCGATGCAGGTGCCGACCCTGTGCGGATCGACGTCACCGCCGACGAAATCAGCGCCATCGAGGCGGCTCTCGAGTGGCTGCAACCCGGTGACCTGATCATCCTGCTGGTCCACGAAAATGCGGCCCGGGCGGTCGCCCGTGTGCGCAAGGCCTGCGCCGAGGAGAACGCATGAACATGGACATTCCCGAACTGGACATGCAATGGGTGCGCCGGCAGTTTCCGGGGCTGGCATCCGGATGGGCATTTTTCGACAACGCGGGCGGAACGCTGCCGGCGGTCAATGTCATCGATCGCGTCAGCGAATATATGCGCCAATGGCCGGTGCAGCTCGGCGCAAGCTATGCGGTGTCCCAGGAGGCGACGGCAGCTCTCGAGCGCGCGACCCGGGCCATGGCCAGGCTGATGGACCAGGGCGACGGCCGCAACATCGATTCGTCGCAGATCATCTGGGGAGCATCCACCAGCGAGCTGTTGCAACGTCTGGCGAGGGCGATGAGTCCGCGCCTGCGGCCGGGCGACGAGATCATCGTTACCGATACCGATCACGAGGCCAATAACAGCCCGTGGCGGCGTCTCGCCGATCTCGGCGTCGGCGTGCGCGAATGGTGCCTGAACCGGGACACGCTGCGACTCGAGCCGGACGATCTCGCCCTGCTGCTGAACTCGCGTACGCGGCTGGTGTGTGTGACCCAGACCAGCAACGTGCTCGGGACGATTCTGCCGCTCGAACGAGTCACCCGTATGGTACATGGCAGTGGCGCCCGGATTTGTGTCGATGCAGTCGCCTATGCGCCGCATCGACTGCTCGACCTGACCGGCTGGGACGTCGACTACTACACCTTCAGCCTATACAAGGTTTTCGGTCCGCATATTGCGGTGATGTACGGCAGGCCCGAGGCGCTGGCTGATCTGAGCAACATCAATCACCAGTTCTTCGCCGATGGCGACATGCCATGGAGCCTGATGCCTGGCGCATATCCGTACGAACTCGGCTACGGCACGCTTGGTGTCACTGAATACCTCGAGGCACTCGCTACCCATCACGGTAACGCAACGGATCGCGCGCCGCTGGACATTGCCTACGCATTGATCGCCGACCACGAAACCCGCCTGTTCGCCCCGCTGCTGGAATTTTTGCGCGAGCGTCGCGGCATTACCATTTACGGCGAACCACGGGCCGACGCCGACCTGCGCCTGCCGACCGCATCGTTCGCCGTAGACGGCGTGCCCTCCTCCGCGATTCCGCCGCGCCTGGACCCGCACCGGATTGCTATCCGCTGGGGCGACTTCTACGCACCGCGTCTGATCGATGCACTTGGTCTGCGCGGGCGCGACGGCGTGGTCCGCGTATCCCTGGCCCACTACAACGAGGCAGGCGAAGTCGAGCGGCTGATCACCAGGCTGGACGAGATTTTGCCGTGAGCCGCGAAGACAAAAGCAAGTCGCAACTTAAACGCGAGGCACTGGCCGCTCAGAAACTCGGCGAGGAACTTATCGCGCTCAGCCCGGAAAAGCTGGCCCGGTTCGATTTGCCCGACACGCTGACAATGGCGATAGAGGCGGCGCGGGACATGCGCCAGTACGGCGCGCTGCGCCGGCAGAAGCAACTTGTCGGCAAACTGATGCGCGATATCGACCCGCAACCGATCAAGGCCGGGCTCGAGCGGTTGCGCGAACCCGGCAGGCGCGCAACCGGTCAATTACATGCGATCGAAGCGTGGCGCGACAGGCTGCTCGCAGAGGGCGACGACTCCTTGCGTGCGTTCGGCGAGGCGTTTCCGCAGGCCGACCTCGAATCCATCGCGGAGCTCGTATTCCGCGCCCGGCGCAATCCAGGCGACAAGAAACCCAGGCGGACATTGTTCAGACAGATCAACGAATTGATACAGGCTGCAAATCGCGCCGCCAAACCAGTAGAATGACTCGATGAGCGCACTGGTTGGAATCATCATGGGTTCGCGGTCGGATTGGGCAACCATGTCCCGCGCCGCAACCACCCTGGAGTCGTTGGGCATCGAGCACGAGGTTCGGGTCGTCTCCGCGCATAGAACCCCGGATCTGCTATTCGAATACTGCGACAGCGCCCGGGACCGCGGTCTCGAGGTGATTATCGCCGGGGCGGGCGGCGCCGCACATCTCCCTGGCATGGCGGCCGCGAAGACCTCGCTCCCCGTGCTTGGCGTGCCGGTCAAATCGCGCGCACTGAGCGGCGTCGATTCACTACTGTCGATTGCCCAGATGCCTGCCGGCGTACCGGTCGCCACTCTTGCCATCGGCGATGCGGGGGCCACCAATGCCGCGTTGCTCGCGGCCGCGATACTGAGCATCAAGCATGCCCCGGTCCACGCTGCGCTCGAGGCGTTTCGCCGCAGCCAGACCCGTCGGGTTCTGGGCGATCCCGACCCCCGACTCGATCCGCCGGACTGATATGCGTATTGGCGTAATAGGTGCCGGCCAGCTCGGACGCATGCTGGCCCTGGCGGGTTATCCGCTGGGTATGCGATTCATGTTCCTCGATCGCAGCGATGACACTCCGGCCGCGGCGCTGGGAGGAAACGTCATCGGCGCTTTCGATGATCCCGCGAGCCTCGCTCAACTGGTCGCGGGCTCCGACATCCTGACTTTCGAATTCGAAAACGTGCCCGCCCCGGCGCTCGAAACGCTTCCCGATGACCCGCCATTGTGGCCGCCCGCGAGCGCGCTGCAATTTGCCCAGGACCGGCTCCACGAAAAAAACCTGTTTGCCGAACTCGACATTGCCAGTGCGCCGAGCCGCCCGGTCGATGACATCGAGGGCCTGCGCGCCGCCGTGACCGAGCTCGGTCTGCCGGCGGTGCTGAAAACCCGCCGTCTTGGCTACGATGGCAAGGGGCAGACGGTGTTGCACGAGGAAGCCGATATCGATTCAGCATGGGAAATGCTCGGCGATGTGCCGTTGTTGCTGGAAAGTTTTATCCCGTTCGACTTCGAAGTGTCGCTGATAAGCGTGCGCAGCAGCACCGGCGAAACCGCGTTTTACCCGCTGACACGCAATCACCATGAGGCCGGGATCCTGCGCTATTCGCTCGCGCCATTCGATGATGCGGCGCTTGCGGCCCAGGCCCGCGATGCCCTCGACGCGATCATGCGCAGACTCGGTTATGTCGGTGTCCTGACCGTGGAGTTTTTCGTCCGTGACGGAAAACTGCTCGCCAATGAAATGGCGCCGCGGGTACACAACTCGGGGCACTGGACTATCGAGGGCGCGGTAACCAGTCAGTTCGAAAATCATCTGCGCGCGATCGCGGGGCTGCCACTCGGCAGCACCGCGGTAACCGGGCACAGTGCCATGGTCAATTTCATCGGCCACATGCCGCAACCCGAAAGCATACTGGCATTAACCAACTGTCATCTTCATGATTATGGAAAATCGCCCCGCCCCGGCCGCAAGCTTGGTCATGCGACCGCCGTCACCACCACTGTCGAGGCTCGCGACGAAGCGCTGCGGGCACTGAATCGCCTCGATGTGAACTGAACCGGTATACTGATGTAACGGATACACTATATAGTTACGTAATGGATTCGGGATACGGTAAAGGATTATGTATCTTCAACATTTTGGTCTGACGGAACCTCCGTTCCGGCTGTCCCCCGACCCGCATTTTTTGTTCCCCAGCAAGCACCACTCGCGCGCGAAAGCGTACATGGAGTCCACGGTGCTGCTGCAGGATGGCTTCGTTATCATCACCGGCGAGATCGGGGCCGGGAAAACAACGCTCATTAATTCGTTCGTCGAAGAACTCGGCGAGGACGTCGTTCTTGCTCATGTCTCCCAGACCCAGCTGTCCCCGGTGCAGTTCCTGCAGACCGTCCTGGCCGACTTCGGCCATAAGGCATTTCAGAAACGCAAGGCGGAATTGCTCGATCTGCTGAACGACTTCCTGGTAGAGCAATACGAGCAGGGCAAGAAATGCGTACTGATTGTCGATGAGGCGCAGAATCTTTCGCCCAAGGTGCTCGAGGAAGTACGTTTGCTATCCGGCATAGAAACAACCAAAGAGAAGGTTCTGCGCATCATTTTGGCCGGCCAGCCCGAACTCAACGAGAAACTCGAGGGCATGGAGCAGCTGACGCAGCGGGTGCGGCTGCGGTTTCATCTCGGGCCACTGACCCAGGAAGAAACCAGCGACTACATCAAGCACCGCCTGACAATTGCCGGAAGTCCCGACGGCGCGTTGTTTGAGGACGAGATTTACCCGCTCATTTATCGTTACTCGGGCGGGATCCCGCGACTGATTAATACGCTATGTGACACTGCAATGTTATGTGCTTTCGCCGAGGAACACACCAATGTCAGCGTTGACGATGTCGAGGCCGCGCTGGACGATCTGCAGTGGGATGAGTTCGCGGAACGCACCAACAAATTCCGGCTGCATGGCATTCGTCACCCGCGCTTGCGAATCCTGCACGACGGCGAGTGCACCGACGAACTGCGGCTGGAGAAAGGCCGGCTTATCATCGGCCGAACCTCGGACAACGACATACAGATAAGCAGCAAGTATGTCAGCCGGCACCACGCACAGCTGGTCACCGATGCAAGCAGCACGTTTATCGAGGATCTGAACAGCACCAACGGCATTTATCTGGGCAAGAAGCGCTTTAAGAAACGCACGCTGCAAGACGGCGACATCATTCTGCTGGGCAAACACTCGTTGCATTATCTGGACAGAGCCATCGAGGAAGAGGATGAGGACGATCTTGACGAGGATGCCGAAGAGCTCGAGAACGAAACGGAAGACGAGATGACCGACAAGGAACGAGCCAGCGGCAGCCTTGGCTGAACGCGGTCAGTCTCCCTTG
>Ga0316191_10002472_pt1 | contig 13447 bp, 13 predicted proteins | sample Eddworburr2cm_MG_FD_204928 | JGI IMG/M metagenome (GOLD analysis project Ga0316191, IMG submission 204928) | Coastal sediment microbial communities from Maine, United States - Eddy worm burrow 2 cm | ecosystem: Environmental > Aquatic > Marine > Coastal > Sediment | place: USA: Maine...
CGCCATCCGGCATTATTCTCTCCGGTGGTCCTAATTCTGTATATGAAGATGAGACACCGAAAGCACCACAAGTGGTCTTCGAGCTTGGTGTACCTGTGCTTGGCATTTGCTACGGCATGCAGACCATGGCTGCGCAGCTGGGTGGCAAGGTTGAGACTGGCCATGTGCGCGAGTTCGGTTATGCCGAAATTCAGGCGTCCGGGGATTCGCCGCTTCTGCGTGGAGTTGAAGATAAGACGGGTGGTCTCCTTGATGTCTGGATGAGTCATGGCGATAAAGTGGCCGGGCTTCCCGATGGTTTTAAGGTGATCTGTTCTAATGAGTCTACGCCGATTGCAGGCATGGCCGATGAAGATCGCCGTTTCTATGCGCTTCAGTTCCATCCTGAAGTGACCCATACCCATCAGGGTAAGGCGATGCTCTCCCGTTTTGTCCATGACATCTGCGGTTGTGGCCGCGAGTGGACGATGCCGCACTATATCGATGAGGCCGTGGCCAAGATTCGCGAGCAGGTGGGCGATGAAGAGGTTATTTTAGGACTCTCCGGGGGTGTTGATTCATCCGTTGCCGCAGCTCTTCTGCAGCGCGCTATCGGTAGCCAGCTGACTTGTATTTTTGTCGATAATGGTCTGCTTCGTCTGAATGAGGCGGAACAGGTGATGGAGATGTTTGCCAATAACCTTGGGGTCAAAGTCGATCATGTCGATGCGGCTGACAAGTTCCTGAGTGAACTGGCCGGCGTTTCCGATCCCGAGGCCAAGCGCAAGATTATCGGTCGCGAGTTTGTGCATGTGTTCCAGAAAGAGGCTGAGAGTCTGCCGCAAGCCAAATGGCTGGCGCAGGGCACGATCTATCCCGATGTGATTGAGTCGGCCGGTTCCAAGACCAAGAAGGCACATACTATCAAGAGCCATCACAATGTGGGTGGTCTTCCCGATACCCTGCATCTGAAGTTGCTGGAGCCACTTCGTGATCTGTTCAAGGATGAGGTACGTGAACTGGGCGTAGCACTGGGACTACCACACGATATGGTCTATCGCCATCCGTTCCCCGGCCCCGGTCTGGGTGTTCGTATTCTCGGCGAAGTGAAGAAAGAGTATGCCGATCTGCTTCGCCGTGCCGATGCCATCTTTATCGATGAGCTGCGTGCTTCCGGCTGGTATGAGAAGACCTCGCAGGCGTTCGTTGTATTCCTACCGGTCAAGTCGGTCGGTGTGATGGGTGATGGCCGTACCTATGAGTGGGTGGTGGCACTGCGTGCTGTCGAGACTCAGGATTTCATGACGGCTCACTGGGCTGAGCTGCCGCATGCTCTGCTGGCCAAGGTTTCCAATCGCATCATCAATGAAGTGCGTGGTATCAATCGTGTGGTCTATGACGTATCAGGTAAACCACCGGCAACCATCGAGTGGGAGTAAGGTATTGAGACTCCTTCTCTCGATCTTGCTTATGGGGTTGTTGGTCGCCTGTACCGATTTTGAAGCGCTTGAGAAACTTGCCGAGTCAAATCGTCAACAGGGAAGCACTTTTCTAGCTGCTAATGGCGGCAAAGAAGGGATCACGGTTCGCCCTAGTGGATTGCAGTACAAGGTATTGCGCCAGGGCAGTGGCCTTAAGCCGACAATTTCTGACAGGGTGACGGTTTACTATCGCGGTACGCTGATTGATGGCACCGAGTTCGATAGCTCCTATGCACGTGGAGAGCCGACTACATTCGCAGTTGCCGGAGTGATTCCCGGCTGGACTGAAGGCTTGCAGTTGATGAGTGTCGGCAGCCATTACTGTTTTTTTGTGCCGCCAGAACTTGGCTATGGCTATAAGGGTGCAGGTAACGACATCGGCCCGAACGCCACACTTATTTTCGAAGTGGAATTGCTTGAAATTAATGGTTAAGCAATCGTATATAGAGATATAGAGGGGAATTGAAAATGAAAAAAATGCTTATATCAGCGCTGTTACTTCTGGCTATGAGTGCTTGTTCTCAACAGCCGCAGGAGGAAGCGAAGGTCGCACTTGATAATGACAAGGCCAAGCTTGGTTATGCTATGGGTATGGATGCAGGTTCATTCTTCCGTCAGATGGAGAACGATGCTGATGCTGATGCCTTTATCGAGGCTTTCGAGACAGCCGTTGCCGGTGGTGAAATACGCATCAAGCCTGAAGATGCTGCTAAGGTGAAGCAGGCATTCATGCAGAGGAAACAGAAAGAGCAGGAAGAGCAACTGGCCAAAATGACGGCAGATGGTGAAGCCAATAAGGTGGCTGGCGAAAAGTTCCTGGCTGCCAATATGCAAAGAGATGGCATTAAGAAGACCCAGAGCGGCCTTCAGTATGAAATCCTTACTCCGGCAAATGGTGATAAACCTAAAGCGACAGATACAGTGAAGGTCCATTATCGTGGCACGTTGATCGATGGCACAGAGTTCGATAGCTCGATTGCCCGTGGTGAACCGGCAACGTTCCCGCTTGATCGAGTGATTCCCGGTTGGACCGAAGGTGTACAGCTGATGAGTGTCGGTAGTAAATATCGGTTCTATGTGCCGTCCGAACTGGCTTATGGTCCTCGTGGAGCTGGTGCCAAGATTGGTCCTAACTCAGCGCTAATTTTTGAAGTGGAACTGCTCGAAATCGTCAAGTCTCAGGAAAAGAGCCCAGCGAAATAGAGTGGAAAGTAGAGGAGTAGAGCATGTTTGATCGTCTATCGGAAAAACTTGGGGGCATAGCCAATAAGCTGCGTGGTGCAGCGCGTGTTTCCGAAGCTGATCTGGATGCAACGCTGCGTGAAATGCGTATGGCGCTGTTGGAGGCCGATGTCGCGCTTCCGGTAGCCCGTCATCTGATGGATGAGGTTCGTGCTCTGGCTCTCGGTGCTGAGGTGGCTAAGAGCCTTAATCCGGGTCAGGTGATCGTTAAAATTCTACATGATGTGCTGACGGACGTGCTCGGTGGTCAGCGACGTAATCTTGATACCTCAAAAATTCCTTCGGTGATTCTACTCTGCGGTTTGCAGGGTGCAGGTAAAACCACCACGGCTGGCAAGCTTGCTAAGCTATTGGTAGCTCAGGGCAAGAAGGTGGCACTGACTTCGGTTGATGCGACCCGTCCTGCAGCCCGTGAACAGTTGCAGATTCTGGCCGGACAGGTGGATGTCCCGTACCTGACCGGCGATGGCAACTCAGCTGCCAAAATGGCTGCGTCGGCATTGCAGCAGGCTCGTACCGGCGGTCATCATGTTCTGATTCTCGATACCGCCGGTCGTCAGGTGGTTGATGATGATCTGATGGCCGAGATTCGTCAGGTGGGCGAGGTAGCCAAGGCTACGGAACGCCTGCTGGTTCTGGACTCGATGACCGGTCAGACAGCGCTTTCGATTGCTGAGCAGTTTCATACCAGTCTTGATCTCTCAGGTTGTATTCTGACCAAAACCGATGCAGATGTACGCGGTGGTGCGGCTCTCTCCGTAGCTCATAGCACGGGTGTTCCGATTCGTTATGTCGGTACCGGTGAGAAGATTGATGCGTTTGAATTCTTCGATCCACAGCGTATGGCAGGGCGTATTCTCGGGCAGGGCGACATCGTCGGTCTGGTGGAGAAGGTGCAGGCATCGGTTGACCATGAGAAGGCAGAGAAGGCAGCCCAGAAACTTAAGAAGGGCAATTTCGACCTGATGGATTTTGCCGAACAGCTTGAGCAGATGCAGAACATGGGCGGCATGAGCTCGATGCTGAAGATGATGCCGGGTGTGAATCTTCCCTCTGAAGCTTTGAACCAGATGGATGATAAGCCGATGAAACGGATGCAGGCGATGGTCTACTCGATGACACCGAAAGAGCGTCTTCGTCCTACACTGCTTAACGGTAGTCGTAAAAAGCGCGTCGCTGCTGGCTCCGGCACATCGGTGCCCGAACTGAACCGGATGCTCAAACAGTTTGCCCAGATGCAGAAGATGATGAAGAAAATGAAGGGTGGTAAGGGTAAGCGTATGCTGGCCCAGATGATGGGTAAGTTCGGCGGTGGTGGCGGTATGCCTCCGGGTGGTATGCCCGGCATGCCGAAGGTGTGATTTCACGCTTTTTTTCTTTTTGTTGAATGGATTTAAATTAAAGGGATGACTTTTTTTTGGCGGGCGTTATAGTCCGCCGCCTGATTTTCGGAGGTATTGTTTTATGGCGACTATGATTCGCTTGCAGCGTGGCGGACGTAAGAAGCGTCCTTTTTATTCAGTCGTAGTACTGGATGGGCGTACCCGTCGTGACGGCGCATTCATTGAGAAGCTGGGTTACTATGACCCTTGCACTGATCCTGAAGTGATTGAACTGAACCTTGACCGTGTGAAAGCATGGACTGATCTGGGTGCACAGGTTTCCCCTCGTGTAGCAAGCATCATCAAGCTGGCTCAGATTGATCCTGAAGTGCGCGCTAAGCAGGCTGCAGACAAGAAAGCTGCCGCTGAAGCTGCTGCTGCTGCCAAGGTTGCTGCTGAGAAGAAAGCTGCCGCTGAAGCTAAGGCTGCTGCGGAAGCAGAAGCGAAAGCCGCTGAAGAGGCTGCTGCCGCTGAAGCTAAGGCTGCTGAAGAGGCCGCCGCTGCAGAAGCTGCTGCAACTGAGGAAGTAGCTGAAGAGGCTCCTGCCGAAGAAGCTGCTACAGAAGAGAAAGCTGACAGCTAATCATCTCCTCGAAGTTGGTGCTATCACCGGGTCACATGGCCTGAAAGGTGCACTAACCATTTTTTCCCATACCCGGCCTACCATTGGTATCGCCGGGTATTCTTTTTGGTGGGTGGGAAACTCGCCTGAAACAGCTGTCTCCTACAAGGTTGAACGTTGCTGGTCACATGGTGGCGGCAATAAGATGCTGGCCAAGCTCGAGGGTATTGACGATTGCAACGCCGCTGATGCTCTCAATAAAGAAACCATCTGGATCGATGCCACCGAAGTGGATGTCGATGAAGATGAGTATCTCTGGGAAGAGCTGGTCGGGTATAGGGTTGTAACCACTGACAACGAACTGCTCGGTGTCGTTGACGGACTGGTCGAGTTCGGCGCACAGGACAATCTCTGTGTTATCACCACCGATGAGAGCACCTATGCCGGAGGACAATCCGGTGAGTGGATGCTCCCCTTTATCGAAGACGTTGTCGTTCTTATCGATGATGAGAACGAAACCATCAAAGTTGAACTTCCCGAGGGGATGGATGCATGTTTTACGCCCAAATCCTGACACTCTTTCCTGAATTCTTTGATTCTCCTCTGGCCTGCTCTATTCCGAAGCGGGCGATTGAAGCGGGTTATGCCAAAGTCGAATCGATCCAGATTCGCGATTTCTCCACCAACAAACATCACAATGTTGATGATAGCCCCTATGGCGGTGGTCCGGGGATGCTGATGCAGGTTGAACCTGTCGTCGGTGCGATCCGTGAGGCTCGCCTGAGAGATCCTGACACTCATGTGGTGATGCTTACCCCTTCCGGCGCCAAGTTCACGCAGGAGAAGGCGCTGGAGTACACGCAGAAGCCCGGTATCACCCTGCTTTGCGGTCGATATGAGGGTTTTGACGAACGGATCTGTGATTATGTAGATGAAGAGCTCTCTCTCGGCGACTATGTTCTCTCCGGTGGCGAACCTGCTGCCATGTGCGTACTTGATGCCGTGATTCGACTGCTTCCCGGTGTGCTGGGAAGTCCCGAGTCGGCGGTGCTCGATTCGTTCACTGAAGACGGCATCCTCGACTGGCCCCACTATACCCGCCCTGAAATATTTGAAGGCAAGCGGGTGCCTGATGTTCTATTATCCGGCGACCATGCAAAAATCGAGGCGTGGCGTCGTGAGCAGGCTCAGGCCAGAAGCCTGACTCGAAACAATAAGAATCGTAAAGATGAAAACCGGCCGGATGGCGAGGGTGAGTAATGACAAAAAAATGGTCCTACAAGGATTCTGCTGAACTCTATCAGGTAGAGGGTTGGGGTAACGGTTTTTTCGATGTTAACGAAGAGGGCAACATGGTTGCCATCCCCGATGGTGAGAATCGGATTGATCTGAAGAAACTCTGCGATGAGTTGAATGATCGCGAACTCTTTGCACCACTGCTTCTCCGTTTCTCCGACATGTTACGCCAGCGCATGAGTCAGATTCACGAGCGTTTTCAGATTGCCCGTGAAGAGTCCGAGTATCAGGGACGCTATTTTGGTGTCTATCCGATCAAGGTGAATCAGCAACGCCAGGTGGTTGAAGAGATCGTTGAGTTTGGTGCCGAGTTTAACTGGGGTCTGGAAGCAGGCTCCAAGCCTGAACTGCATGCCACATTGGCAATGTTGGAAGAGGTTGAAGGACTGATCATTTGCAACGGTTATAAGGATCGTGAATTCATCGAACTGGCCATGATCGGACGTAAGATGGGTAAGCGGATCTATATCGTGGTCGAGAAGCCCAATGAGCTCGATATGATTCTCGATGCCGCTAAACGTCTTGATGTTGAGCCACTGATTGGCCTTCGCTGCAAACTGGCCGCAACCAGTAAGGGGCTGTGGGAAGATTCCGGCGGTGATCGCTCCAAGTTCGGACTGGCCGCATCCGAGTTGATGGATGTGATCAACAAGCTTAAGGGTGCCGACATGCTCGGTTGCCTGAAGCTCCTCCATTTTCATATCGGTTCACAGGTACCGCAGATTCGACGTATCAAGCAGGCGATGCAGGAGGCAGCGCGCTACTATGTCGAGATGCGCAAGCTCGGCGCACCGATCGAGTTTATGGATGTCGGCGGTGGTCTGGGCGTGAACTATGACGGTTCCATCTCCGCCAATATCTCATCGGTCGATTACTCACTGCAGGAGTATGCCAACGACATTATCTGGACGATGAAGAATGTCTGTGACGACGAGGATCTTCCCCATCCCGACATTATCTCTGAATCCGGCCGTGCACTGGTCGCCCATCACGCCGCATTGATTATCGATGTGCTTGGCGTATCCAAGCGAGCCAGTGATGTCGCCATCAATGAACCCTCCGAGGATGCACCGCTGCAGCTGCGCCAGCTCTGGCAGACATTGCAGGATTTCAACGATATCAACCCGCGTGAGGCACTGCACGATGTGGTTTCGCTACGCGAAGATGTAAACAAACTCTTCACTCTAGGTCACTGCTCACTGGATGACCGTTCTCAGGCAGATCAACTCTACTGGCATATGCTGGGCTTGCTGATGAAGGAGCTGGATATTGAAGAGGTGGATCAGATGATCCCCGGCATTCGCACACAGATGGCTGATCGCTATTTTTGTAACTTCTCCCTGTTTCAGTCACTACCCGATGCCTGGGCCATTAAACAGGTCTTCCCGGTCATGCCGATTCACCGCCTCAATGAGAAGCCGGAGCAGCAGGGGATTCTTGTCGATATCACCTGTGATTCGGATGGCAAGATTCAGCAGTTTCCACTTGCAGAGGGCATCTCTGAGACATTGCCTCTGCATAAGTTAAACAATGGAGATGACTATCTGATCGGCATCTTCCTGACCGGTGCCTATCAGGAAATTCTCGGAGACCTGCACAATCTTTTCGGGGATACGCATGCGGTGCATGTACGCATGGATGGTGATCACTATGAGCTTGAGCAGGTGGTTGAAGGCGAGTCAGTTGCCGAAGTTCTCGATTATGTGCAGTTCCATGAAAATGTACTGACCGATCGTATGCGCCGCCAGTTGGCGCAGGCGAAATCGGAGAAACGGATCACGGCCAGAGAGTCGACCGCATTCCTCAACTACTACCGAGAAGGATTGAAGGGCTATACCTATCTTGAGGAGAATGCTCCAATGGAGATCAACTCAAGGCCAACCGCCAAGAAGTAGAAGCCGTTAGCGGTGGTTCGCTACCGTTGGCGGAATGACATCGCCTGAGGCCTGCATGGCGATGGCATCAGCATGTTCGGTGTAGTGCTTGCGTACCACGGCGGCCAGTTTCTGTTTGACCCCTTCATCCACCAGTGCCGGTGATGTTTCAGGCAGGGCTGCGATCAATCCTTCAAGCAGCTGATCCTGCGGCTTAGGCATCCGTTCAACCCACGAACTCAGAAGTTCTCTGTCTACATAAGCGGGAAGCGAACCCATGATGCCGACATCGTTCTGATCATGCACCAGTAGACCAGTTGTAGTGCCACGATCGAGAGTTAGCACCTGAAAAAAGTAGAGAGTGTGGTAGGCGAGCTGTTTGGCTTGTTCTGCTTTGCTTGCTTCGGCCGGGTGATCCAGTGCTGCAGTCAGAATCTCAACATAGGTATCGATAGCCGCTTCACCGACCGACTTGGCCAACTGATAGTCGGCATCAACATCCGATGTGGCGAAGTTCTCCAGATAGAAGTGAGCGATACCTCGATGACGGTTCAAGACCGGAATAGCGAAGTAGCGGTTACCCTGAGCTTCGGCCTCTTCAAACTGTGCGGGTGCGGCCTGTTTAAGTGCGGCAAGGAAGGTCTCTTTGTCAGCCTCCACCTCGTTGGAGGGGTTGAGGTCAGCCATCATGCGCCAGTAACCCTTTCCACTCTTCATCTCTGTCCAGCTGATGTGGATGTGAACCGATGGAGCCAGTGGATGCACCGGATGGATGATGGTCGAGATGGCGCTGGCTGAGCCGAGCTTTTTCTCCGGGTTGTCATCGTAGTGCACCTGCGAAACGTTCACCGAACCACGACCGATGAGATCACCATCAGCGGTTTCAAAACGGACTCCACCACCATGCAGACCCTCATCGCGGAACCACTCCACCGGCGTAAAGCGTTGGGCACTGTCATGTGCTACTGCGAGTTTCATTAGTCCCTCGACAAAGCGTTGTTGTAGAGAAGAGACCAGTTCATGTGCTCTGGTGGCATTGGCAGAATGTGCAGCGGTACGTTTCATGTGGTGAACCCTTAATGTTTGATGGCAGGAACTATGAAGAAATAGAGATCAGGTTCAACCATGTAAATCTGTTTAGTCTAGTCGGACGAGCCTATTTTCCGGTTTTTAGATACTCGGGAACGATTTCGACCGAGTGGACGCCATCGGTGAGCCATAGCTGACCATCCTGAATGGTGCATTGCAGGCGCATGCTGCGCTGCGCCATCTGGCCGAGTGCCGAGACGATGTCGTCAGCGAGAGCGACGATGCTCAGATTTTCAAAGCGTGCCAACTTGCTCTGATTGCGATCCCACCACTCTTTGCCACTGCGATATTGATAGATGCAGATGATCACCTTGCGCGAGCGACCACACGCCTTGCGGATGCGCTTCTCATCGGGCTGACCCAGATCGATCCAGAGTTCGATCTCATCACTAAGGCTCTTCTGCCAGAGGTCGGGCTCATCCTCTGTGGAGATGCCTTTGGTGAACTGTAGTGACTCACTGGCATTGAGAATGAAAGCGAGCAGTCGAACCATCATCCGCTCATCATTTTCGGAAGGGTGGCGTGCCATGGTGAGCTGATGATCGGCATAGTAGTGGCGATCCATGTCGGTGATCTGCAGCTCGGCTTTGAAGATGGTGGATTTGATGGCCATACCGGCTTCTAGGGTATGTCGAAACGTCTGGCAAGAAGCGTGTGATGACTTTTCCAGTGCTTCTGCTTCAGGGGTGGCTACGGATGATCCGCCTCTAGGTAGATGTAGTTCAATCCTGCAGCCACACCTACACCTTTGTGCCGGGTGTTGATGGGTTGCAGGGAGACGCTTTTATCGCGTTTTCGAATGGGGGCGGAGTCGCCGACAGCAAGCCCTAGATTGGCTTCACCTCCTGCTCCCGAATATTTTCCGGCCAGATAATGGGTGCCGGGTTTGAAATGGTTGGCAAGCACCGAATAGGTGATCTTTTCACTCCGGTCGATGCTGACATCGAGGCCGAATTTGATGCCTGTCTCACCCTTGTAGTGTTCAGCAGCGCTGCCATCTGCAGGGTTGAACTGACAACGGATATCCTTTGTGGAGTGGATCAGAAGATTGATGCCTGAGTGTGGTAAAATCTGGCAACTTAACCTTCCGACAATTGTTTCCTGAGAGAGCGCTTCGTCCGTGCTGATAAAGCATGCGATGAGCACCAGCAGCGATGTTACAATCCATAACCGATTCATGGCATCCTCCTCTTACGGGATTGACCTATAGATATCTTTTATAGCACATAAGTCGAGTGAGTAGAAAACGGAGTTGAAGCGCCTACGGGAAGTTTGTTGCCTCTGCAGTGATAGCGGGGTCAGCTTCGATGCTCGGCAGCTCGGCTTTGATTGATAGTCGATTTAATAGTCATGAGGTCGCCCATGATTTTTCAATAACCGGAAGATGGCGATCATGAGCGGCATTCCCATTACAAATGGCCCGATGACCTGTAGCCCCTCAACGTTGCTTCCAAAAGAGTTGGAGATCATCACCGAAGCGTAAGCTACCAGTGGCATGGCGATGATGGTGGCAGTGATTTCATTTCGTTCAGACGGTGGAAATTTTCTCTCAAATAGTCTGAAACAGAGGTAAATGGTGAAGGTGGTCAGAATCCATCCGACATAATTTTGTGCCGGCACGCCATAATAGGGGCCGCCATCCACCCATATCCACGCCCGGTAGTCAGGGCCTGAAAGTACAGGGTCGATCAACAGATCCCATGCGGTCATCACCATGGCGCTGAGCAGGGATAGTCTGACAATCGTGCCTAGATCGGAGTCACGGACGACAGCTTTTCCTTCGGCAATCAGATTGGCGATAATAAAGGAGGGGTAGATCATCATGAACCATGCCAGAGGAATCAGTATCGGCACCTCACTGAGCTTGGGCCCGAGCATATCGGTATAGTAGTAGTTGCCAAAAATCATGCCGGTATCAACTCCCAGTTCCTCGAATGTCCAGGAGATCACGGCAGCGGCGACGAAGAATACCAGCGTCTGTAGCCGGCCGAGCAGATAGATTGCGTGCGTCAGGCTGAACATAAGCAGAAGCAGGGTCTCTCCCTGCACGCCGCCGGGAAGGGCGGGAAGATGAATGATCGGATCAAGTAGAATCCGGATTGCTGTTGTATAGGTGTAGAGGATTAGAAATAGTGCAGAGAGTTTAATCAGCATGGTTGGTTTCATAGGGAACTTCCTGAATTTCTGTGTCCACAGATATGCTTTCAATGATCGGCACACCACTCGGTGGTTGCGGTGCCGGAGTAGCCTTTTCACGGGCCACCGTGATACCTGCGGCGGTAATAAGGATCATGCCGGCAATACCCAGAAGATCGGGAACCTCGTCCCAGAGCAGAAAGCCGACCAGTCCGGCAAAGAGCAGGCTGGTATAGCCAAACGGGGAGACCTGGGTGACGGGTGCGCGCTGGTAGGCCCATGTCAGTCCCAGTTGTCCGAGACTACCGAAGAGGCCGACGGCCAATAGCCAGCCCCATGCTGATCCCTCTGGCCACACAAAGGACCAGAACAGCGGCACGGCCGAGATCAGTGAAGAGATCAGAGCAAACCAGACAACGATGCTGATTGGATCATCCTCCCCCGAGAGCCGTTTCACTGTCGTCAGAGCCAGTCCCGCCATGACGCCGGAGGCCAGCCCCAGCAGACCTGCTAGTGAGAAGAGATCAGCAGATGGGTGAAACAACAGCGCAATGCCGGCAAGGCTCAATCCCAGTGCCCAGCGGCGATGCAGTGTCCACGACTCTTTCAGCCATAAGACGGCAAATAGGGCGATAAAGACCGGTGAGGTGTAGTTAAGCATCAGCGCATCAGCCAGATGCAGATGGTTAATGGCGTAGAAGTATAGATACATCGCCACCAGACCCGAGATGGCACGTAATAGATGTAGATGAAAATGTTGGGTCTTCAGCGACACCCGGTTACGAAAAAGAAGCGGCAACAGGAAAAGAAGAGCGACGAAATTACGGAAGAAGACCACTTCGCTTTGAGGCAGCTCCATGCTGGCAAAGCGAACACAGGCAGCCATGCTGGCAAAACTTGCAGCCGAGAGGATGGCAAAGCCGACCCATGCAGCATTGCCTGGTGTTGGGCCGGAGGCGGGCGCCTCACTCATAAGCCATTCTCATGAAAGGCGGTCGCGAAAATCCTCGTAGGTAAAACGGCGAACCAGTTCAAAGGAGTTGTCGGTGTGCCAGATGCCGATGTCTGGATGGCGCACGCCATTGAACATCGACGTCTTCACCATAGTGTAGTGGATCATATCCTCGAAGATCAACCGTGTGCCCGCTTCAAGCGGCACATCGAAGGAGTAGTCACCGATGACATCTCCGGCCAGACATGAGGTGCCGCCGAGCCTGTAGGTGTGGGCTTTCTCGCTGGCTTCACCACTGTCGGTAATGGCAGGTCGGTAGGGCATCTCCAGCACATCCGGCATATGGGCCGTGGCGGAGATATCGAGAATGGCTACCGGAAGTCCATCCGTTGGCACGATGTCGAGTACCGATGCAATCAACGGACCGGTACGCCAGGCGATGGCACCGCCCGGTTCCAGATAGACCTTCACTTTCCACTTTTCGCGGAAACAGCGGATACGTTCGATCAGTGTGTCGGTATCGTAATCCTTGTGGGTCATAAGATGGCCACCGCCGAAGTTAACCCACTTCAGCTCAGGAATGTATGTAGCGAAGTTGGCTTCAAACGCGTCAATCAACGCAATAGAGGAGTCGGCCAGATTCTCGCACAGGGCATGGGCATGCAGCCCCTCAATGCCGCTGAAATCGGCTCCAACCAGATGTTCTGGCCGTACACCGAGACGGGAGCCGGAGAAGCAGGGGTTGTAGAGATCGGTGGCCACTTCACTGATGCCTGGATTGACGCGCAGGCCACAGGAGACACCTGCCCCGCGTGCCTTGCGTCCGAACTTCTGCCACTGCGCCACCGAGTTGAAGACCAGGTGGTCAGCCAGATTGATAACCTCATCAAACTCGTCTTCGCGGTAGGCCGCCGAGTAGATATGGTTCTCTCCACCGAACTTTTCGTGTGAGAGCTGAAGTTCATACAGAGAACTCGCCGTGCAGCCGGGGAGGTACTGTTTCACCAGTGGGAAGACCGACCACATGGCAAAGCCTTTGAGTGCAAGAATGATGGTGCAGCCGGACTCATCCTGAACCCGTTTCAGAGTTTCAAGATTGCTGATCAGCTTCTCCTCCTCCAGCAGGTAGCAGGGGGAGGGAATTTGGTTGATGTCAAAGCTCATACGAAAGCCTTATGAACCACAAAGGCACGAAGGCACAAAGTTGTTTGACCGTTTTCTTTGTGTCTCTGTGCCTTCGTGGTGAAATTCTTCTTCATTCCGGCAGAGCGTCCACGTCGATGTTGGTTTCGATATCGGTCCAAGGCAGGCCGTTCTCGTTCAGCGCCGCCATGAATGGATCGGGATCGAACTCTTCCATGTTGTAGACACCTGCTTTCATCCAGTTGCCCTTGATCATCATCATCGCACCGATCATGGCTGGTACGCCGGTGGTATAGGAGACGCCTTGCGCG
>Ga0316191_10002473_pt1 | contig 13446 bp, 15 predicted proteins | sample Eddworburr2cm_MG_FD_204928 | JGI IMG/M metagenome (GOLD analysis project Ga0316191, IMG submission 204928) | Coastal sediment microbial communities from Maine, United States - Eddy worm burrow 2 cm | ecosystem: Environmental > Aquatic > Marine > Coastal > Sediment | place: USA: Maine...
GAAAGAACAGGCACAGACGAGAAAGAGTCTGGTCGGCAGCGGTGACCGTTCGGAACGTATACGTACTTACAATTATCCTCAGGGCCGCGTGACCGACCACCGTATCAACCTGACCCTGTACAAACTGGACGAGATCATCCAGGGTGATCTGAACCAGGTGATCGAACCGTTGATCAATGAATACCAGGCAGAGCAGCTTGCCAGCCTGTCTGGCGAATAGACCGAAAAGCTACTGGCATAACTCTCAGGCAATACCCGGTTATCTAGATCTGCGATGAACATCCAGCAAGCACTACAGCAAGCCAGTAAACAGCTGGCTGAAACCAGCCCGTCCGCGATGCTCGATGCGCAGGCACTGCTAACACATGTCCTGCGATGCAATACCGCCCACCTGGCCGCCTGGCCGGAAAAAGTACTCAGCGATGCACAACTGGCAGATTTCCAGAAACTGGTAGAAAAACGCCGAAAGGGGGTACCTGTTGCGCACCTGACCGGATCGAGAGAGTTCTGGTCATTAGATTTCTCAGTGGATAACAGCACCCTGATCCCGCGTCCCGAGAGCGAAACACTAGTCGAGTACCTGCTGGACAATTTCGGCAACCGGGAGAACCTGAAACTGCTCGATATGGGCACCGGTACCGGCGCAATCGCCATCTCGATCGCCACAGAGAAGCCGGGCTGGGCGATCGTCGCCAGTGATATCTCTGAGCAGGCCCTGGAACTTGCCAGGCAAAACTGCCGCCAACATGATACGAACAACGTCACCCTGATACACAGTGACTGGTTCCAGAATATCGATGCAGAGAACTTCGACATCATCATCAGCAATCCACCCTATATCGCCAGTGATGATCCTCACCTGTCGCAGGGTGATGTACGATTTGAGCCGCACAGTGCACTCAGTTCTGGTGTCACGGGTATGGATGATATCGAACACATCTGCTGTCAGGCTAAAAAATACCTGCGGCAAAATGGCTGGCTGATCGTGGAACACGGTTATAATCAAAAACAGCTGGTGGCTGAGTGTTTTGCCAAAAATGGCTTCTCAGCGATCGAACAGAAACAGGATTTATCGGGGCATACCCGAATGACGGCAGGCAAGATGTTGTAGATTATTAAGGACAAAGTTATATATTGATAGCAATAAGTAACTGAAACAGCCTGGAATATACCACCTGGAACATATCACTTGAAACCTACAACTTAAAACCCGCTTCACAATGTCAGACAACGAGATAACATTCAACGACCAGCAACTGCTGCACTACAGTCGCCAGATAATGTTGCCGCATTTTGGTATCGAAGGTCAGCAGCGATTACATGATGCTCACGTCATTATCATCGGCGTCGGCGGACTGGGTAGCCCCGCTGCCATGTACCTCGCTGCTGCCGGCGTCGGCACCCTGACACTGGTCGACTTCGATACGGTCGACAACAGCAACCTGCAACGCCAGATCGTTCATACCATAGACAGCATTGGCGAGAGCAAGGTCAGCTCCGCAAAAAACACCCTGTTGAAGATCAATCCAGAAACCACGATTCATTGCATCGATCAACGATTGACACAGGATGCGCTTGAAACATTGATCGCAGAGGCGAGCTGTGTGATCGATGCGACTGATAATTTCGCCAGCCGTTTCCTCATCAATCGCGCCTGCGTTTCGAGGAAGGTCGCACTGGTCTCCGCTGCGGCAATCCAGTTCGAAGGCCAGATAAGTGTTTTTGACTTAAGAAAAGAAGACAGTGCATGTTATGCCTGCCTGTACGCCGAAACTGGCGAGGAGAACACCAACTGCAGCGACAACGGCATCCTGGCTCCGGTGGTCGGAATACTCGGCAGCATGCAGGCACTTGAAGCCATAAAAGTGATCTGCGGTATCGGTGACACCTTACAGAACCGCCTGTTAATTTTTGATGCGCTAAGTATGCAGTGGCGGACGATGAGATTAAAAAAAGACCCGGGCTGTGCGGTTTGCAAATGAAAGTTTTTAGTTATATGTTGTAAGTTGTAATTTACGAGTTCTTTATTACAACATTGAGCGCCAGTACCACCTTAACTTACTACTTGCAGCTTGCAACATATAACGAATAGACGCACAATTTCATGATGATGAAAACAAACCCCGCAGCAGAACAAAAAACACTGTACTTACCCCGCCCACTGGTCAACAAACTGCTGGCGCATGCCCAGAAAAATCCCGAGATCGAAGCTTGCGGCCTGATCGGCAACGATGAAGAAAATGAAAAACACTATTATCCTGTGGATAATATTTCCAGGAATCCCAGCTGCCAATTTCTCATGGATGCACCACAACAGATCAATACGATGAAAAAAATGCGTGACAGGAAACAGGCGCTTTTTGCCATCGTTCATTCGCACCCTACATCAGCAGCCATACCCTCAGACCTCGACATCGAAGAGAACAGCTACAAGAATGCTTATTATGTAATTATCTCGCTCAATACCAAAGGCGTACTGGAGATGCGTGCCTACACCCATAATGACGACAGTATGCAGGAAGTGGACCTGATACTGGAAGATGAAGACTAGTGGAAGAAGAACAGCTGATAGTGACTAGTAACCGCTATAATAGCTGCCATAGAGTTCACCGGGAGTAGTGCGTATAAACTCACGTATGGTTCCATTTGGCTGCATGGTCAGCAGGTGGTCACCGGCAATCTTGTATTTGAAACGCATCAGTCGATCGCTGCCTTCGACACTGGCGAGTAAATATTCATTCTGTATCTTTATCAGTCCTGTCAGATAACGCTCTTCTGCATCACCCCATAAAAATTTCTCGCCAGATATACCCAGCATCTCCCCATTTTCAGCAACCCATAGACCATTCAGGTTTGGTTTCTTTAAACCACAGAACTCCGAAATACAGGGCCTCTCCCTGACCTGGTTCCTCGGCTGCTGTGATTGCTGGCGTTGCGACCCGGGCTGTTGCGACCCTGGCTGTTGCGACCCTGGCTGTTGTGACCCTGGCTGTTGTGACCCTGGCTGTTGTGACCTGGACAGCAGATTGTTCTGTGACTGGTCCGGCCCCTGTTGATACTGCATGGTACCCGGCGGTTGCATGCTCCTTTTACGCAATGGCGAAGGTTTCCTTTGTTGCGCAGGCGGCCTGTTTGACTGCTGCATCGGTGGTCCTGGCTGGGCCAGCCTGGCTAATGGTGAGCGCTTGCCGGAAACGCCGGGAAAACCATTATCGTAGTCATAGACATGACGGCCAGGCTGTCCGCTATTCGGGTTACTACCCGGGTTACCACCCTGATTGCTGCCGAGCTGGGCAGTATCAGGTACTGTTATATTGAAATTTTGAACCAGTGGTAGCTGAGGTTGCGATGCATCGGCCGGTCTCGAAGCCTGACCCTGCCGGTAGTTTTTCGAATGCCCTGACTGGGTTTCAGATTTTTCAGCATCAGGGTTCCACTCCGAGCTTTCCCACGGCTCATCTACCCAGCCATCCAGGTCTGTTTCAGACCATAATTCACCGTAGCTTGAAGAACTGTAAGGCGCATATTTCTCTGCCGGTAAAACACCCCAGTCGGGACTCCCCCAAAGTGGACTCGCATAGGGCGAACCATATTGCCCGTAGCCTCCATTATTCAGCCAGGGGGTCTGCAGCCATGGTGTCCGTGCAAAGGGACTGTTACCGAGCAGACCATTCGAGTAAGGACCGCCATAGAGTGAAGAGGCACCGGGATATATACCGCGCAATGCCAGCGCTCGCGTATAGGGGTTCGACTGATTCGACCAGGGTGACATCAGGTTATTACCATAGCCGCCATACAGACCGTTGTTGGGAACCTTGTCTATCAAACCCATGGCATCCATCATGGTTAGCATCATCCGTATGAACGGCCCGCCACTATCAGACTGGTACAGATTCCTTTGAGCATGGACATCCTGGTGTGCCATTAAAGTTAATAGCAGTACAAATAATACAGATGCTGATCGCGTTTTAACTATAGACATAGGTAGCGATAATTATGCACATTTTTGGCTCAACTTGAAACGCCATATCATGTTATATTTATTTCATTCAGGAAATTTAGATTCAATTTATGTCAGTCACACACATTGGCAGCACGCTAACAGATTGGGCTAACACGCTGACCGGCTGGCCAGGACGCCAGTTAATCAAAAACGTATTATACGTTATCAACCTGGTGACGTTCAGTATGCTTGCACTGCGTGACTGGTTTAGAAAAAACAGGCTGTTCGACTCCCACAGTTATTCCACAACGGTAGCACAGATCATCTTTACCGGCGTCGACGCCCTGCCGACCATCACTTTTCTCGGGCTTGCGACCGGATTCATTTTCACCTTCCGCCTGATATCTATCAGTAACTCGCTCGGCGGTAGTAACGATATCGTTAATCTTCTCATCACCGTCATCTGTCTGAGTGCCGGCCCGTTTCTTGCTGCCATCATCATTATCAGCCGCACCGGTTCTGCTATCGTCGTTGACCTCGGCAATATGAAACTACATGGTGAGATCGAAGCGCTGGAGAACCTGGGCGTTAATATCAACGATTACCTGATCGCGCCCCGCATCATCAGTACGGCTATCTCACAGCTGGCGATCACCGTCTACTTTACCGTGATTGCACTGCTCACCGGCATCCTGATCAGCGCGCTATTCGTGAATCCTGCACATTTTGATTTCATCTTCAAGATCAGCAATTCGTTCACGCCCTACCTTATGAGCATCTTCGTGGTGAAAAACATCATCTTCGGATACGTCATCGCAACCGTTGCCTGTTATAACGGCCTGCGTGTACAGTGCTCTGCAACAGAGGTACCACAGCGCACGACTGCGTCCATCGTACAGAGCCTTAGTTTCGTATTCGTGATCGACAGCCTGCTAACTTTTGTGATATTCGTCTGATCATGCATGACGAAGCTATCATCGAGTGCCGACAATTGGTCCCGGATGAACTGCCGTTCGAGTATCATGGCGATGCGCTTGATTTTGGCATTGCCAGTGGTGAGGTCACCAGTATCATCGGTCCCGACTATTCCGGCAAAGGAGACTGGTTGAGAACCATCTGCGGGCTGGAAGATCCGCTATCAGGCAGTGTTCGAATCAAAGGCATCGACACCATGAACCTCAACGAACAGGACTGGGCGATGACACGCAGGAAAGTTGCTTACCTGCACGAGAATACAGCCCTGCTTTCAGCAGCGAACGGCCTGGCTAACGTATTAATTCCTGCCTTCTATCATCAGCTCGATAGAATAAATCAAAAACAGTTACTTGTAGAAATGGCTCTAGAACTGCTGAAACAGATCGACCCAGATATCAACCTGGATGACCTGCCTGCCTACATCAGCAAGGACCACCAGTTCAAGATCGCTGTCGCACGCGCCCTTCTGCTCGAGCCAGAGGTGCTGGCATTTAACAACCCCTTTGCGCACTTTAATCCTGACAGCAAACACAAGTTTCAGGGCTTTCTAAAAAACCAGGTCAAACAGGGGCTGTCACTTTTGATCGTCACCCATGATATCGGCTATGTACTGGATATCTCTGATAAGATAATTTTTGCCAGCAGGGAGAACATGATCTATTTCGACTCGCCACAGGCAATACTGGATTGTGATATACCTATGGTTAACAGGTTCATCCAGCAAACGGAACACAAGGTCAGCATTTGATGCCAAACAGTAGACAGAACAAGCGGACGCGAGCTCATTATATCCACCGCCTGAGTTACTCTGCGCAGGAGAAGCTGGCCGGCACCTTCGTTCTGATCGCGGTCGGACTAATGGTCTGGTTACTGCTCTCCTCACAGAAAACACAGAACCTGTTCGAAGAAGAGATAACGCTTTACGCGAAGATGAGTTCTATCCAGGCGGTCAACAAAGACACCAATGTCATCATATCAGGCCTCGATATCGGCGCAGTCACCGACGTTGATATCGACGACGAAAACAATGTCGTCATCACCATGTCGATATTAAAAAAATATCAGAAACTTATACGTACCGATTCCACTGCCGAGCTGCTGAACTTCAAGTTTGCGCTGCTCGGAAAATCAGTCATCGAGATATCTGTAGGCTCACCACAACTACCGGTGATCGAAGACGGCAGCACACTGGTCATCAAGGAGTCATTCAACCTGGTGCAGCTGGTGGCAAAGTTCGAGCCGGTACTGGTGACGCTTCAGGATTCTATAAAGAAGATAAATGATATCCTGCAGGCGATCGATCCACAGAAGATCGGCGAGAATCTCAGCAACCTGGACTCGATCAGTAATGACCTGAAAGTCATCACGCACCAGATCCGGCAGGGCAAGGGGGCAGCAGGCAATGCGATCTTCAATGAGGACATGCAGGATGATGTTGTGACCACTACCGCAAACCTGAAGCAGCTCACCGAACAGACTAAAGGTATAATCGAACAGACCCGGCTATTACTCATAAGCCTGCAGCAACAGGTCGATGAGATACCCGAACTGACTGACAAGGTGAAGCCGCTGCTGGATGAAGCCGATAAGACGATCAGGGCTTCACAGAAGATCTGGCCATTATCGAGCAGCATGCCCAAGGACGACAAGCAGACCTTAACCACACCTGAAGCGACAGAGTGATCATGCAGAAACCATCGATGAAACTGCGTCAATATATTTTCAGACTGGCCATCTCACTGTTAGTGACGATGCTGATCGCATGCTCCAGTGGGCCTGCAGAAAAGCCGGTTTCAGAATCGTTTAGTTCGCCTGCCAGCCTGCTGGATCAGGGCATCCATAATTACAACATCAATAACTATGCAGCAGCGATCAACAAGTTCGAAAAGGCGCTGCTGCAATATCGAAGCATAGACAACCAGCCCGGCATCGCCAATAGCTGTTTGAATCTTGCAACGGCATATATGGCTATCAACAACAACCTGATTGCTACAGAATACCTGGACAGAGCTGATGCCATCATCACGCAATCTACGCTTGAAGGACTGAACGAGCACCTGTCCCTGCTCAAGTCATCACTGGCCATCAACAACGGTCTGTATGACCATGCTGTGCAGGAAATAGACAAGGTACTCGATAGCAAGGATACGACGATAAAACTTGCCGCATTAAAGAACCGAACCAGTATCGCTTTCCTGCGAAGCGATAACGATAAACTCCAGTGGTTAGAAAAGTATAAGGCCCTGCAAAACCAGAACCCTGATAATCAGTCACATGGCGCACGCATACTCCGTTTCGAAGCTGAGGCGAGTGATGATAAAGATAAGAGTGTGACACTGCTAACAAAGTCACTGACCATATCACAGGAGCTTGCAAACAGAACGGCAATCGCTGCGACACTGGTACAATGGGCCAGTTTGGATAAGGACGAAAAACGATTCAAAGATGCCGAGGACAAGTACCTGCGAGCGCTGTTCATCAGGCATCAGCTGGGCGACGTCAAGAGCAGCCTGTCTATCCTGGAACAGTTACACAATATATATGCGGCAACCGATAACGATAAAAGTGCCGTGACAAAAAAATGGATCAACAGGCTATCGGGAAATGACTTTAGTGGATGGGAATTACTATATACAGACTTCGACATATATCCCCGGCCTGACCATTAACACCACCGCTGCACAACTGATACTGGACAGCAAATCCTCACCTCACCCTGAAAGACCAGGTGAAATAAAACCTGGCGACTTCTTCATCGTGCATATCACGGCCGATCGTCTCAGCAGTTATCGTCGCGGTATCGCCAGGTTTTGATAACTGGCTGATCGCATCATTGATATTCACATAGTCTTCGCAGGTAAAGACGACCCCCGATTGCGCCTTCTTGCTAAAGTCAGCCTTGAGCCCAACGATGATGAATGCAACATCTGCATCAACCGCCTTCAGGGCCATGATAACAGGAGCGGCAGTAGACAGTTCCGCAGCCATACTCAGTACCGCAAAATATATCGATCTAAACGGATTCTTATTTAGCCATCGAAAAGGCACTTCGGTCACAGACTTTTCTTCATCAAGCTGCACCAGCCTGACACCACTGATCAAACCCATGGGCAGGCTTTTGAGATAATAAAACCTTTGTTTAAAAGGCGATAAAAAACGATCTCTGAACCTTCGTTGTTCGCGATTCAACATTGTTCGTTATGAAACATCATTATTCAACCAGGTCTCGATCTCATACAATAGCCCAGGTTTACCTATGTAGTCTCCCTGCATCAGTTCACAAGCCATCTCTTTTTGGCACTCCATGATTTCGATGTTTTCAACATGCTTATTTATTTCAGATTAACCTGTAACAAAATATAGCCCAGTTCTTACATCGGTATTTAATAGACATACTCTCTGCTCTCGCCTCCATCATCAACTAATTATCGCGCAAATTATATATAGATAAAATCATTTGACTATTTTATATTGATTGTTGCACCCTATTATAAATTTTAAACACATTATCAAGGTTAAACCATGAACCTGAGAGACCTTACATATATTATCGCGCTCGCTGAAACACAGCATTTCGGTAAGGCCGCCGAACGCTGTTTCGTCAGCCAGCCCACGCTCAGCGGCCAGGTAAAAAAACTGGAGGATGAACTTGGCGTTATTATCTTTGAACGCACTAACCGCTCGGTAAAGATCACACCCGTAGGAGTGGATATCCTCGAGCACGCACACCAGATAATGGAACAGAGTAATATCATCCATCAGATAGCACTCGCCCATCAGGACCCATTGAGCGGACCATTGCGCATCGGAATCATCCCGACATTAAGCCCTTACCTGATGCCGATCATCCTGTTACCGTTGAAAGAGCAGTATCCGCAGATGAAGCTGATCCTGTCCGAAGAGATGACCGAAGTATTGCTAGAGAGATTGCACAATTATGAGATCGATGCTGCACTTATAGCAACCGCAGTCGACGCAGAGATGTTCGATGTGATGCCATTATTCGATGAGCCATTCTGGCTGGTACACCCGGATGAGAAGGCCTTTTATCTAAGAGACAAAATCACGCAGGATGATCTGAATAATATGGACTTATTATTGCTCGCCGAAGGCCACTGCCTGGCTGACCAGACCATGGATATATGCCACCTGAACAACCGCAGTCATCAGGGCGAGATGGCCGACCTGCGTGCATCGAGCCTCGAGACCCTGTTACAACTGGTTGCTGCCGGATTTGGCTCTACCCTGGTGCCGGCACTGGCGATGAATGGTCTCTCAACAAGGAGAGATAACATCGTTATTCGTGAGCTGCAATTGAATAATACTTACAGACGGGTATCCTTGGTATTTAGAAAAAGTTTTCCGCGCAAACCAGCGCTGAATGCTTTATCACAGATCGTTGTTGAAAACCTGCCCGATACGGTCAGACTATTACGTTCAAAAAAGCTTGAATGATAAGCGACCGTTAATAAATGACGCTATTAGAGCAGACTTATTGATCTATAGCCTGTAATACCACGGCATATATAAACCAATGGCATTAATTAATATTCAAGGCTGGCTGATTACAATATCTTCACCGGCCTGCTCACTTGATAACCGGGATAACATAGCATATAGCTCCTCGTTATCGCCGCTATCACAGGTCCATTGCCCGGCTGCTTCATCGTAAGCAAAATGATAGCCACCGGATTTTGCCGCCATCCACAACTGGTTCATCGCGCCCTGTTTGCTGAAGATGATCTTACTGCCATTTTCGAACTCAAGGGTTAATACACCGCCGATCTCATCATAATCGATGTCTGCACCGCAGGCATCGATGGCATCCTGGATATCCTCGATGGACTGGTCGGCAATTTCCTGAAATTCTGATTCGTTCATAATTAAAACCTTTAGAAACTAAGTGCTGTTCACCACAGAGGCACAGAGGAATACTTTATCGTCATTGTGAGCGAAGCGCGGCAATCTCTATAGACGTAACTCTGATTATATCTCACGCTTCCGCGGTGAAAATGTTTTTTACTTCATCTTGCTGCGGATGAGTTCATTCACCTGTGCAGGGTTGGCTTTTCCTTTCGACATCTTCATCACCTGGCCGACAAAGAAACCCATCATCTTGTCCTTACCACCCTTGAGTTCTTCGAACTGCGAAGGATTGTTGGCGATCACCTCATCGACGAATGCTTCGATGGCACCGGTATCTGTGATCTGCTTCAGGCCTTTACTCTCGATGACTTCATCAGCACTGCCCTCTCCGTTCCACATGGCATCCAGTACATCTTTGGCGATCTTGCCAGAGATAGTGTTGTCCTTGATGCGCAGCAATAGCAAGGCCAGCGCGTCTGCATCAACACGGGCATTTTCTATCTCGATCTCTTCGCGGTTCAAACGTGCAGAAAATTCACCGGTGATCCAGTTGGCAGACAGTTTTGCATCACCGGTCTTCTCATTGACCGTATCGAAGTAACTCGACAGACCAATTGATGAAGTGATAACACCGGCATCATATGCCGACAGGCCGAGCTCATCCATGTAGCGCTGCTGCTTCTGTTCAGGCAGCTCAGGCAGCTCAGCACGAACCTGCTGGCGATACTCCTCAGTGATGATGACCGGCAACAGGTCCGGATCCGGGAAGTAGCGGTAATCATTAGCCTCTTCCTTGCTGCGCATCGAACGCGTTTCGTTTTTGACCGAATCGTACAGTCGTGTTTCCTGAACGACTTCGCCACCGTCTTCGATCAGATCGATCTGGCGCTCGACTTCGATATTGATCGCACGCTCGACGAAACGGAACGAGTTGATATTTTTTAATTCTGCACGGGTACCGAATTCTTTCTGACCTTTAGGACGAACAGAGACGTTAGCATCACAGCGGAATGAGCCTTCCTGCATATTGCCGTCGCAGATACCGATGTACTGAACCAGGGTATGGATCTTTTTCATATAAGCGACCGCTTCCCTGGCGCTGCGCATATCTGGCTCGGAAACGATCTCCAGTAATGGTGTTCCGGCACGGTTCAGATCGATGCCGGTCATGCCGGCATAATCTTCATGCAGCGATTTACCGGCATCTTCTTCGAGATGGGCGCGTGTCACACCGATGGTTTTAGTCTCACCGTTCTCCAGCTCGATATTAATGTGCCCCATGCCAACGATAGGCAGGTCGAACTGCGAGATCTGGTAACCTTTTGGCAGGTCAGGATAAAAGTAATTCTTGCGTGCAAATACTGAACGGTCAGCTACTTCAGCATCGATCGCCATGCCGAACTTTACTGCCATGTGTACTGCTTCTTTATTCAGAACAGGCAACACACCGGGCAGTGCGATGTCGACCACGCTGGTCTGCGTATTCGGCTCGGCACCATAAGCGGTACTGGCACCCGAAAAGATTTTAGATTTGGTTGCTAACTGGGCATGGATCTCCAGCCCGATGACAACTTCCCAGTTTGGATCTACCGCGCTCATTATTTAAACTCCTCTGGCAACTGTGTATGCCAATCGGTCGCCTGCTGATACTTGTGCGCAACGTTTAACAATTTAGCCTCTTCAAAATAGTTACCCATGATCTGCATACCTACCGGCATTCCATCAGCAAAACCGACAGGGATGGACATCGCCGGTATGCCAGCGAGGTTTACCGCGATGGTGTAGATATCTGACAGGTACATAGAGATCGGATCATCGGTTTTCTCACCGATGTTGAACGCGGTTTCCGGTGTCGCCGGTGCCATGATGACGTCTACTTTTTCATAGGCCTTTTTGAAATCATCACTGATCAGGTGGCGTAACTGCTGGGCTTTGAGATAATAGGCATCGTAATAGCCCGATGACAACGCATAGGTACCGACCATGATACGGCGCTGCACCTCAGGGCCAAAGCCTTCACCGCGGGAACGGGTATATAGATCATTCAGGTCTTTAGGGTCTTCACAGCGGTAGCCGTAACGCACACCGTCAAAACGTGACAGGTTGGCCGAGCATTCCGCCGGTGCCACGACATAATATACCGGCACCGATATGCCGCTGTTCGGCAGTTCTATATCGACAAGTTCAGCACCCATCGCTTTATACTCATCGAGCGCGGTTTTGATCGCAGCCTCGACGTCCGCGTTCATACCACCCTCTGTATGAGCGAAATATTCTTTTGGCAGGCCGATACGCAGACCATCCAGCGGTTTATCCAGGTCGGCAGAATAATCAGGCACTTCTTTTTCGATACTGGTGGAATCTTTTTCATCGAATCCTGCCATCGCATTCAGTAACAACGCACAATCACTCGCACTCTGCCCCATCGGCCCTGCCTGGTCCAGGCTGGATGCAAAGGCGATCATGCCAAAGCGTGAGACGCGGCCATAGGTAGGTTTTAATCCAGTGATGCCGCAGAACGCTGCCGGCTGACGAATAGAACCACCGGTATCGGTACCGGTTGCAGCCGGAGCAAGACGTGCACTGACAGCCGCAGCCGAACCACCAGAAGAACCGCCCGGTACGGCATTCAGATTCCACGGGTTCTTAACTGCACCGTAATAACTGGTCTCATTCGATGAACCCATGGCAAACTCATCCATGTTGGTCTTGCCCAGCATCACCACGCCCGCATTGCGCATGTTGGTAACAACGGTAGCATCATAGGGTGAAATAAAATTATCCAGCATCTTTGATGCGCAGCTGGTCTTTATGCCTTCAGTACAGAATATATCTTTATGCGCGATCGGCACACCGGTTAATGCAGGCGCATTGCCTGCTTTCAGCTTTTCATCAGACTCTTTCGCCTGGGCGAGTGCATCTTCTTCGCAGACAGTAATAAAACTGTTCAGCTTGTCATCACTGCTTTTTATGCGATCCAGAAAATACCGGGTCAGCTCAACACTGCTTACTTTGCCTGCCTGTAACATGGCAGATAATTCAGTGACGGTTTTGGTGTGGTAGTTACTCATTGATAATATAACTCAAATAGTTTTGTCGATAGTTCAATATACCCTGATAGAGAGCCGGCACATGTTTTGACAGTATCGCTATCACTCGATAACCTTGGGCACGAGATACAGACCATCTTCCGTCGCTGGAGCGATCGCCTGAAAATCTTCACGACGGTTGAAATCCGTCACCACGTCTTCACGCAGGCGCTGGACCGCATCGAACGGATGTGACATCGGGGTAACACCGGTCGTATCGACCGCATCCATCTGTGCGACCAGATCAAGGATATTCGATAAATTTGTAGCGTAGGACTGGATATCAGCATCATCGACATTCAAACATGCAAGTTTTGCGATTTTTTTGACTTCATCAACCTCGATCGACATGAAAAACTCCGGAATAGGTGTACTAACGTATAATCTGAAAAAGAGGCGGAAAAATACCACATTCTGGGCATTTTCACTAGGAAGTTGGCCGATTTAAGTCGTCGACACACGCTGGTGAAAGTAATTTCATGAGAAAACCCGAATATCTGTACATACTGACCCGAATCGAAGCAATAATCCTTGCTCAATAGTTGCGTGATTGATACAGTACGCGCAATTCAG
>Ga0316191_10002474_pt1 | contig 13444 bp, 11 predicted proteins | sample Eddworburr2cm_MG_FD_204928 | JGI IMG/M metagenome (GOLD analysis project Ga0316191, IMG submission 204928) | Coastal sediment microbial communities from Maine, United States - Eddy worm burrow 2 cm | ecosystem: Environmental > Aquatic > Marine > Coastal > Sediment | place: USA: Maine...
CGACCGTGCCGCGCCGTCGTGACTCGCTGCTGGGCCCGAGCATCACCGGGGCGCCGTCATCGACGACCTCGATCGACTTCGCCCACGAGGGCGCGGGGACGGCGGTCTGCCCAGTCACAATCTCCGCGCCCACCGGTCTGGCCCAACCGAAGGCCACCGCTGCGATCAACAGAAACGCGACCCCACCCATGGCCTCCATGATAGTGGGCTGGGCGCGCAAAGGCTCAATCTTCGTCGTCGGGGCCGTTGGTTTCGCCCCGTAAACCATAGCGCTTCGCGAGCTCGCGGAGATGGTAGCGGGTGAGGCCTGCGGCGCGCGCGCTGCGGCTGATGTTGTCGCCGTGCTTGTCGAGAACGGCTTTGAGGTACTGCGCCTCGAACGCATCGACGACCTTTTGCTTCGCGTCTTTGAAAGGGATCTCATTGTCGACGAACTGTTCTGCGGTGCCACCCGGGAAGATGACCGGCGGTGTCTTCTGGGACGCGGGCATGAGGTCGTGCATCCCGAGCTCGGTTCCATCGGCGAGCGAGACCGCGCGCTCGATCGTGTTCTTGAGCTCACGGACGTTGCCCGGCCACGGGTACGCCTGAAGCTTCGTCATCGCGTCGCGGGTGATCGTGAAGTGCGTGTCCTCCCCGTGGTGGCCCCTCTTGGCCGACTCCTCGAGGAACTGATGCGCGAGAACGGCGACGTCCTCGGGCCGTTCGCGGAGCGGCGGCAGGTCGACCTGCACGACGCTCAGGCGGTAGTAGAGGTCTTCACGAAACGTGCCCTCGTTGACCATCTGTCGGAGGTCACGGTTGGTCGCAGCCACGACGCGCACATCGACGGGAATCATGCGCGTGCCGCCCACGCGCTGCACCTCGCGTGTTTCGAGCACGCGCAAGAGCTTCGGCTGAAGGCTGATGTCGAGCTCGCCGATCTCGTCCAAGAAGAGCGTGCCGCCGTCGGCCACTTCGAAGCACCCGCGTTTGCGGTCGGCAGCGCCGGTGAACGAGCCGCGTTCGTGACCAAACAGGATGCTCTCGATGAGATTGGCCGGGATCGCGCTGCAGTCTTGGACGACGAGCGGCCGCTGGGAGCGCTTGGACGCGCGATGAATGGCGCGGGCGACGAGCTCCTTGCCAGTACCGGTTTCCCCGCGCACGAGCACGGTGAGATCGGACGCGGCCACCTTCTCGAGGACCGCAAAAATCTCGCGCATTCGCACGCCGTGCCCGACGAGGTCGTAGAACTGCTCTCGCCTGCTGAGGTCGATCTCGATCGAGCCGGAAGCATGCTCGAAGCGGATCACCGTGTTCCCGATCCTCAAGGGCATGCCCGGCTCGAGCCATGCTTCTTCGACTCGGACGCCGGCAACCCAGGTGCCGTTCTTCGAGCCCAGGTCCTGCAGGAGGAAGCCCGTCTCGTTGGCGACGATCTCGCAATGCGTCCCGCTGACCTCATCGTCGGTGAGTTGGAGGTCACAGATGCCGCTGCGGCCGATGGTCATCCGCTCGCTCTCGATGTTGAGGCGGGTGCCTTTTTGGGGCCCGTCTTCGACCACGAGACGGCTCTTGCGAAGCCTTCGCTTGGTCGCTTTGCGATTGACGATCTCGGTAGTCAGCGAGGGGTCGTCGTTCACTCGGCGTCCTTTCGGAGAGCCTCGATGGCAGCCGCGTAGTCGTCCTGATTGAACACCGCGCTGCCCGCGACGATGACGTCAGCGCCCGCTTCCACGACCTGGCGCGCAACACCGGGCTTCACACCACCGTCGACTTCGAGATCGATGTCGAGACCCGACGCGTCGATCATCGCGCGAATCTGAGCGAGCTTGTCGTTGGCGGAAGGGATGAAGCTCTGGCCGCCGAAGCCCGGGTTGACGCTCATCACGAGGATCAGGTCGACCTCCGGCAGGATGTAGCGTAGGCAATCGGGAGGGGTATGGGGGTTGAGCGACACGCCGGCGCGCTTTCCGAGGGCGCGGACCTGCTGAAGTGTTCGGTGCAAATGTGCGCAGGCCTCCGCATGGACCGTAATGATGTCAGCGCCCGCGGTGGCAAACGACTGAACATATTTCTCAGGTTCGACGATCATGAGGTGGACGTCGACGACGCGCTTCGTTGCGGCGCGGATGGCCTTCACGATGAGCGGGCCAATCGTGATGTTCGGGACGAATCGGCCGTCCATGACGTCGACGTGGATCCAATCGGCGCCTGCCTCTCCGACGGCCTGCACTTCAGCCTCAAGGCGGCCAAAATCAGCCGAAAGAACGGAGGGCGCGATTCTGATGGGCTTTGCAGAGCGGGGCACGGCAGCAGTCAAGCGCCGCAGGGGCAGCATGTCAATGGCATCCGTTCCTTGACCGCGATAGTGCCTGCAAAGGACAATGGAATAGCGCCTCAGGGGAGGGCGGACGAGCGAGGATGAGCGATCCGAGATATCACCTGCTCGAGAAGCTTGAATCCGGGGGGATGGCTGAGGTTTTCCTGGGCGAAGCAACGAGCGTCCAGGGGTTCAAGAAACGCGTCGCGATCAAGCGCGTTCTGCCCCACCTCGCCTCGCACACGAATTTCATTGGGATGTTTCTCGACGAGGCGCGGCTCGGGGCGCGGCTGTCGCACGCGAACATCGTCAGCGTCTTCGACATCGGCAAGTCGGACAACAGCTTCTTCATCGTCATGGAGTTCGTCGACGGTACGAACCTGAAGAAGATCATGGAAACGCTTCGGGTGAAGCGAGAGCCCTTCCCTTTGAAGGATGTGATCTACATCGCGATGGAGGCATGCCGTGGGCTGAGCTACGCGCATGAGCTCCTAGACGACGATGGGAACCCCGTCGATTTGGTCCACCGGGACGTGTCGCCGCCGAACATCCTGATCAGCAAGCGCGGCGAGGTGAAGGTCACCGACTTCGGTCTTGCCAAGGCGCGCACGCAGCTCGAGCGCACCGACCCGGGCGTCGTGAAGGGGAAGTTCAGCTACCTGTCGCCGGAGGTGGCGACCGGGCAGGAAGTCGACGAGCGCGCGGACATTTTTGCGCTCGGCGTCTGCATTTGGGAGATGCTGGCCGGGCGGCGCTTGTTCCTCGGCGATACCGACTACGAAACCGTCCAGGCCGTATCCAATGCGGACGTCCCAAGCCTCGTCGGCGTGCACCCGGAGGTCGATCCGCAGTTCGAAGCATTGATTCTCAAGGCGCTTGCCAGAGATCCGGCCGATCGCTTTCCAAGGGCAAGTGAGCTGGGCGATGCGCTGGCGAGCTATCTGTTCCACCACCAGATGAAGGTGACGTCGTGGGACATCGCCAGCCTCGTCAAAGCCGCGCTCGAGCGCCAAAAGTCGGTGCCACCGCAACCGATGATGATCGACGGCATGATTCAAGAAGAGCTGGGTCGGTTTACGTCGCTCGAGAGCGATGGAGGCGTTCCGATCGACCCGTCGACTTCGTTCTCGCTGGGCCCCGATGACGGCACGCGGCCGCTCGATGCATCGGACTTCGTGGACCCGAGCAACTGGTTCGCCGGCGACGAAGAAGTCGAGACGGCGATCGAAAACGTGCGCGACAGCGCGCCCGCCGGGGCAACGATGGGTTGGTTCGAATCGAAGGACGATAGCGTGAAGGTTCCGAGGCCAGCGGCCGTGCCGATGGGGCCGTCGCTGAACCCGCCTGCGCGTTCAAAGGAAATCGCCGGGTCGCAGCCGGTCATGACTTTCCGCCCGCCCGGAGCAACGCCGGTTTCAATCGCGGCCAAGGCCGGGAGTCAGCCTAGCAAGGCCAAACAAAGCGCGGCGCCGGTGGAAAAGAAGTCCGGCGGTTCGAAGGTCGCCTTCATCATCGCCGGTGTATTGGTGCTGGCCGCAGTCGGCGTGGCAACCGGCTGGTTTCTCACGCAGTAGGCGCGCGCTGCGCCTTGGACCGAATGCTGCGGCTCACTCGACGCAACCGATGGTAGTCGTGCGGCGGCAGGCCGTCTTCACCGAACCGCGCCGCGAGGTACGCGTCGGTCACCTCGCGGACTTCATCCGCCGCGGGGAATCCCGAGCGGCCAAGCTCTTCGGCATGCTCGGTCGGCGTGACGTCAGGCGGACGCGCTTGCCCCGCGTTTCGAAGGCTGTTCTCGAGAGATAGGTAAAGACGCACGGCGCGATCCCTATCCGGATCGAGCCGTCGGCCCGCCCGGCTTTGTCGCCGACGCTTGCGCCTCCAACGAACGAAGAGCACCCCGACGCCGAAAACGCTCATGATCGCAACGAACCAGCGCCAGTCGGGACGGAATGGAATCGGGCCGAGGTCTTGGTTGCTCGAATCCTCACCGGTGTTCAGTTGGGTGCCACGACGGTCTCCACGGAGCGACCGGTACCATGCGGCGAACCCTTGGAAGGCACGGGCCTGGTCCCGGATGTTGTACTCGACGATGTACTCGGCCCAGCGCACGCGCATCGCGTCCACCATTTGACGTAGCTTCACCGAGAAGCCGGAGGGCGCTGCGAAGACCTGACCCGAGGCGGGCGTTGGGTCGAAAGTGACCCACCGCTCGTCGATGAGCACCTCGACCCAACTGTGGGCGTGCCCGTTGCGGACGGCGTAGTAATCGCCGTACGGGTTGTAGTCGGCGCCGAGGAAGCCGGTGACGTTACGCGCAGGCAGCCCGAGCGACCGCATCATGATGGCCATTGCCGTGGAGAAATACTCGCAGTGCCCCGCCTTGGCTTCGAACAAGAAGACGTGAAGCGGGTCTCTTCCTTCGGTGTCGGGCTGGTGGAGCGTGTAGCGGAAATTGCCGCCGCCACGGAGGTAGCGCTCGATGTGCTGAGCCTGGACGTACGGGTTGGAGGCGCCTCCGACAACCTGTTGCGCCAGGGCTGCGACGCGCTCGTACCCATCCGGGACCTCGACGTACCGCTTGCGAAAGGCTGCGGGGAGGTGCTCCGAGAAGCCGCGGCGTTTTGGCTTGGTGAACGCCTTGTATGTGAGGGGGGCGTCGACGCTCCCGCCGTAACGAATGTCCAGGCCGGGCGCATGTGTGATCCGCCGGTATCGATTCCGACCAGCGCGAACCTGCGGGGGGACCTGCAGCGCCACCGTGCCCTCAGGTAGGAACAGGACCGCCTCTTCCATGGGGTCGAGGATGATCTCGTACTCCTGGTCCTCCGGTTCGGCAGGACGGAAGACGACATACCGATTGCGGCGACGCTGAAGCTCGACAGCGTTCGACTGTGTGCGCGACCAGCGGCCCTCTCTGTAGCGGTCGAACGAGGTGCCACGGAGGCGAACCGTGATCGACCGCTGCGGGGGGTCGGGCCGGTTCTTCGGTTTGATCCTCATCACTACGGTGGGGTCGTCGCGGATGGTCCCGAAGCCGCCAAGCTCGACGTCGTCGCCGAAACCAGCGACCGATTGGGTCCGAGCACCGAGGTTGGACAACGCGCCAAAGCCGACACGCGGGAACGCGAAGAACATGGCGGCAGTCAGGACGAAGAGCGGCACCGCGAGGAGGGTCGTGCCACCGAAGAATGCGGGCGTCGCAAACTCCCTGCTGTCGAGCTCGCCGCGGAGCATGGGGGTGTCGACGCCGTGTTGGGTCTCGAGCTCCTTTCGAATGTGCGTGAGTGCAAGCATCCACGGCATGACCACGACGAAGCCGAAGAACACGACCGCGTAGTCGAGACCGGCAGAGAGCGCCGTGCCCGCGATCAGATGGAGGAACCCCAAGATCGTGATCTGTTGATAATCGGCGGCCGTCTTTCGGTGAGACAGGCGCGAGATCTGCAGGAAAGCAGCGTATTGCACGCCGGCGCTTAGCGTCGCCTCCCCCGCAATCACGCGCCCGATTTGGATGAAAAGGAAGACGATGGCCGCGATGTTCCAGAAGCGCGAGTACCCGGGGCGCTCGAGAAGGGGCGGCTCGGCGAACCAGCTCGCGGCGAAAGCCACGATGAGGAGCAGCGACCCGACGGAGCTGAACGTCGTGCCGAGCATCAGCGCAATGAGGCCGAGACCGGCAAAGAGGTAGGTGACCAGCTTGTGCGCGAACGCGAACCTCATGCGGCCCTCCTTCTTCGCTTGCGATCGCGACCGGGGGCCTTGGCACGGCAAGGTTGCAGGAGGGCAAGGAACCGCCAGATCGGATCCGGCGGGGTGCCGCCGGCAACCAGCGGTGAGACGCTGTCATTGCTTTGAACCTGTACCGAAACGCCCTGCATGAGATAGGCCGCGGCAGCGGTCGCCACCTCCGAGATCGAGATCTCGAACTGCTCGCGCCACGCCGCTTCATCTTCAGGGGCCGTCGCAAGCAGATTGTTCACCGTGAGCGTCACCAAGGCGTTCGAGTCCTGCTCGTGCTCCCGAACGACGAGCTCGCCGCGGCTTGCCGTTCGCTTCCAGTGAATGTCGCGGGCCTCGTCGCCTTCACGGTAGAAGCGAACGCTGCCTGCGAACTCACTTCCGCGGCCAGTCTGATGGATGGGTGCGGCATCGCCCTGCATGGGCCGGGTGGCGGGCGTCGCCACATGCTCGAGCAACTGCGGATAGACGATGACCTCGTCCGGCAGGAACGTCGTGTAACCCTTTTCGATGAGCCCAAACGGGTAGCGAGTGAGCACTCGCATGGTGCCCAGCTCGAGGATGCCTCGCCGCGGCGTCTCGAACCGGTAGCTGCCGACCTCTGTCTTGCCTGCCTGGACGCGAACGAACCTCGCGGGCTCCGTCTCGACGCCATCGAGCTCGTCGATGATTTCGACCGAGACGCTGGACAGCCATCGCTTTTCGTTGAGCAAGGCGATGTCCATGAGTGAATGCCTCCCGACAAACAGTCGCGCGGGGAGCTGTCGTTTGATTTGGAGCTTCCACAGCGCCAGGTCGCTGAGGACGCCGCTCACCAACAGGAGACTGAGCAGCAGCCCGAGCACCAAGTAGAGAAGATTGTTCGCGGTGTTGACCGCGGCCAGGCCGACACCGAGCGTGATGAAAAGGAAGGCTCGGCCCTCGCGCGTCAGTCGAAACTTCCGCCTGCTTCGCCTTCGTCGAAAGATGCGCATCGATCGGGCCGATCAGAGAGGGACCGCCACGACGGTGAGGAGCTCGCGAATTATGCGCTGTGCGTCGTCGCGAACCGCTCCACCTCCCACGCCACCGCTCACCTTCACTCTGTGAGCAAGGACGGGGCCTGCGAGCGCTTTGACGTCGTCTGGCAGGACGAACGACCGTCCTTCCACCAATGCCCTCGCCCGTACTGCACGCTCGAACCCGAGCGCGCCGCGGGTGGATACGCCGATCGACAAGAGAGGGGTGTTTCGCGTGGCGATGACGATACGATGAAGATAGTCGAGCACCGCATCGTCGACCCGCACCGAATCAACCGCCTGCTGGACGTGCCGAAGCTCGCTGAAGCTCATCACTGGGTCGAGCTGCTGGACGGGATCTGCGCCGCGACGGTTGAGCACCTCACGCTCGACCCCCGGCGGTGGATAGCCGATGCTTAGCCTAACGAGAAAGCGATCGAGCTGCGACTCGGGCAACGGGTAGGTTCCGTAGAACTCCTGCGGGTTTTGCGTTGCGACCACGAAGAACGGCTCTTCGAGGCGGTGCGTTTCGCCATCGATCGAAACCTGACGCTCGTCCATCGCTTCGAGGAGCGCGCTTTGGGTCTTCGGCGTCGTACGATTGACCTCGTCCGCGAGGAGAACCTGCGTGAAGATCGGACCCGGCCGAAACTCAAACGTGCTCTGCAATTGGTTGAACACGTTGCCGCCGAGCACATCGGTTGGCATCAGGTCAGAAGTGCATTGAAGGCGCCGGAATGAGACGCCGATCGATGCAGCGAGCGCCCGGGCCAGAGTCGTCTTGCCGACACCGGGTACGTCTTCGAGCAGCAGATGGCCTCGCGCCAGAAGCGAGACGACAGCCAACTTGATGACCTCTTCCTTGCCACGAACCACAAGCGCGACGTTCTGGACGAGACGGTGCGACGACTGGGTCGCGTTTTCAGAGATGTGCGCGACGCTGGGTTGAGCCACTTCTGGAGCGTAACACAGGCACCGTTAGGGGTAAAATATTACAATGCGACTGACTCGCTGGTCAGCGTTCCACTGTTTGTCCACAGCGGTGGCTTGCTTGGAAGCGCTTACTATTCCGGGGGCTTAGACCCTGAACGTGTCCCTGTCTCCACAGTCTGCGATGGGGATAGGATGGCGTCGGGGTCTTCGAATAGAAAGGCTTCGATTTCGTCCCGCCTCGCGTGGGCATCCCGTCGTCCCATCTCGATGAGGGTCTGTGCGAAACCTCCGTCGAACAAGAGGTAGCTCGCGAGGTCGGCGTCAGCGCCAGCACCGACGTCCAGCATGCTGATGAACGCGCGCCCGAGGCTCTTCCCGAATCGAACCCGGTTGGACGCAAGGTAATCGGATGCGACTTGGCCGATGTCGGTGGTGGGTCGCAGAACCAGTGAGTTGAGCAGGCGGCGCTGCGCCAATGCGCCACGCACTTTGGCGGCTTCGTTGATGCGATCGAGGAACTCCGGACCGTACGCGCGAATGCCATCCTTGAGGAAGTCGTTGATGCGCTGCACTTCGAGAAGGTCGGTATTGACGTGGTCGAGAAGGAACGCGTTGAGCACCTTGCCGAGCATGTAGGTCGCGCCGGGATACTTGCCGTCTTGCACCGCACGTCCGCCCGGTGCGTGCGGAGTCGAAAGCCCGACGACCAACAGGCGGTTCATGCCGAGATGGACCGAAGGCCCCATGGGCGTGTTCAGGCGAAGGCCGCCGTCGCAGTGAATCTCATCGCCGATCTCGACGGCGGGAAAGATCAGGGGAATGGCCGCGGAAGCAAGCACGTGGTGCTGGCCGATCTTGGCCCGGCGGACCAGTGCGTGGAGGCCTAAACCCTTGGGAATTCCCACGCCGGGAGCTGCGTCGACGAAAATCACGGGCTGCCCGGTGCCGACGTGTGTCGTGCTGACCGTGAGAGCGCGAAGCGCGCCGCTCCGAATGTTTCGCCTGAGCTGGCGCCAGCGAACGGTCCTTCCAACGAGGGCCGAGAGCGGGGCCGGGTCGAACACGCCGCGTGCTTGGCCAGTGCCGCCGAGAAGCACGCGATAGAGGCCTGCTGCTTGGCGAAGACCAAAGCCGAGCACATGCGGAAGCTCGAGGTCGGTCCAAATCGAGACGAGTTGCTTCAGCGCGCCCGGCATCTCGCCGATGGCCGACGCGACGAACGCGCCGTTGACTGCTCCGACGCTGGTGCCGGAGATCAGGTCGACCTTGGGCGCGTTGCCTTGAGCGTCGGCGAACTCGCTGAAGATGTACTCGAGTACACCTACTTCGTATGCGCCTCGCGCACCGCCCCCTGAAAGTATCAAGCCAAGACCACTCAACGCTCTTCCTCGTTCCCAAAGGGTATCAGCCGAACGGCGTCGTCGCAGAAATCCTCGCTCTGAAGCAGCCGGCGGATCTCGGGCGGGAGCCACACGTCTCCGTGAGGCAATCGGCGAAGCGCGCCAAGCAGCACCTCCGCGCGGCGCCAAGGTGGAGCCGTGGGCGAGACATACACCACGAGCTCCCCGCCAACGTTGCACAGGCCCCCGTCGATATGGGCTTCTTCGGGGAGCTCCTCTTCGAGCAGGACAATCCCCATGCGCGTCAGGGCTCGTTCCAATGCGTCGAGCTGCTGCACGAGTTCCACGGCCCTAAGGTGCGCCCAGGGACCAAGCCCCGCAATCTGGTCGTTTCAGAGGGCGAGCTGGTAAGATGATGCGGCCTTGATTCGCCTTGCAAAACCATGGATCGGTGAGGATGAGCAGCGCGCCGTTGCCGCCGTTCTCGAATCTGGACAGCTGGTACAGGGGGCTCTCGTCGAGCGCTTCGAGCTGGCCGTTGCCGCGTTGGTGGGGCGTCGGCATGCGGTCGCTGTCTCGAGCGGGACCGCAGCGTTGCAGCTCGCGCTCAAGGCACTGCAGGTCGGACCAGGGGACGAGGTGCTGTGCCCGGCGCTGAGTTGGCCGAGTCCGGCGCATGCGGTTCGACTCGCGGGAGCAAAGGTGCGGTTCGTCGACGTCGATCAGGGAGAGTGGAACAGCACCGCCGAGGCGCTGCGCGAAGCGCGCAACGGCAACACGAGGGCGGCGATCGTCATCGACCAGTTCGGCAATCCGGCACGCGCCCAGCAGATCCGCAAGGCGCTCGGGGCGCTGCCCATCATCGAAGACGCGGCGTGCGCGTTAGGCAGCCGCTTCACGAGCGGCCCGTGCGGTAGCCTCGGGAAGGTGTCGTGTCTGAGCTTTCATCCACGGAAGATCCTGACGACAGGCGAGGGCGGGATGTGCCTCACCGATGACGACGACATCGCCGACAAGCTCCGGATGCTGCGCAATCACGGGCAACTGCGCGGCGAGTTCGTCGTGGCTGCTGGAAACTCCCGGATGACCGAGATCGCAGCCGCACTAGGGCTGGCGCAGCTCCAGCGGCTCGACGAGATCGTGTCGCGGAGGCGTGAGCTCGCGGCATTGTACCGCGAGGCCTTGGGCGACCAGATGGACGTGCAGAGCACGCCGAGCGGCGCGGAATCCAACTATCAAACGTTTGGGCTGGTCTTGCCGCAAGGCCACGACCGCGACACGGTGCGCGCGAAGCTCGGGGAGCGCGGTGTTGAAGCCGGGCTTCTTTCGTTCGCCATTCACAAGCTCGGTAGTTTCACGGGGAGCCAGGCTACGCTGCCGATCGCCGAACACATTGCCGCGCGCGGGGTCGCGCTTCCGCTCTATCCGCAGATGAGAAACGCCGAGGTTGAGGAGGTGCTCAGAACCCTCCGTGGGGTGCTCGATGAGTGACGATGTCGTGTTGGAGGTGGAGGGGCTTCGGAAGGTCTTCCATATCGGCTTTTTCAGGAAGCGTGTGGAGGCGGTCAACGGCACCAGCTTCAAGGTCAACAGGGGCGAGATTTTCGGGCTGCTTGGGCCGAATGGCGCTGGGAAGACGACCACAATCAAAGCGATCCTACGGCTGATCTTCCCGACCGAAGGCGAGATCCGGATCTTTGGCCGTTCGGCGGATGACCCCGAAGCGGCAAAGCGCGTCGGGTACATGCCCGAGAATCCGTACGTGTATCAGTATCTCAAGCCGCTCGAGTTTCTCGACCTGTGCGGGCGGCTCGTCGGGCTTCCGAAGGCGGACCGCAGTGCACGCTCGGAGGAGATGATCGACAAGGTCGGCCTTCGGGATGCGGTCGACCGGCCGATCGGCAAGTTCTCGAAGGGGATGATGCAACGGATCGGACTCGCGCAAGCCCTCCTGCACGACCCAGAGCTGCTGGTGCTCGACGAGCCGATGAGCGGTCTCGATCCGATCGGCCGCAAAGAGGTGCGGGACCTGTTGCTGGAACAGCGAGAGCGTGGAAAGACGCTCCTGTTCACGAGCCACATCCTGAGTGACGTCGAGCTCCTGTGTGACCGGGTGGTGATCATGCAGCACGGTAAAATCACCTCCGAAGGGCAGGTGCACGACCTGTTGGAGACGACGGGACGCCAGGTCGAGATTCGGCTGAGCGGCGCATCACAAGCCCTCAGGGATTCGCTCGGCTCACGTGGGACGATCGTCGATGACGGGGCCGGGCACCTGACGCTACGAGTCGAAGGCCAGAAGGCGGTCGAAGAAGTCATCCGGATCTCGAACGCGGCGGGCGCAAGGCTCGACGCGATGATTCCGGAAAGACAGACGCTCGAGAACCTGTTCGTGAAGAACGCGGGCCGCTGAGCCACCGGCTTGCTCCTTTCGCGCAGGTCCCTAGATCTACGGCATGAACGTGAAGAGGGTTTCGCCGGAGGAAGCGGACAGGCTCCTCAAAGAGGACGGCTACGTCTACGTCGATGTGCGCTCCATCCCGGAGTTTGACGCCGGCCACACGGCGGGCGCGTACAACATCCCGCTGCTGCACGCGACGCCGTCCGGCATGCGGCCCAATGGAGACTTCATGTCGGTCATCGGCGCGGTTTTTTCGAAGGATTCCAAGCTGGTGCTGGGGTGCCGCTCGGGTAACCGGTCGCTGCGTGCGGCGCAGGCCCTGGTCGCCGCCGGGTTCGAGCACGTCGTCGATCAGCGGGCCGGACACGGCGGCGCGCGTGATCCGTTCGGGCAGGTGACAGAGGCGGGCTGGCACGGGGTCGGCCTCGAGGTCTCCACCAAACCCGAGCCCGACCGAACCTACGAGGCCCTTCTCGCGCGCCGAGACGGCTAGCCGCGCAGGCTGGCCCAGAGGATGCCAGGAAGCCTCATGAGCGACGGGTCGGCGTTGAAGTAGGTCAGCTTTCGACCGACCGTGGCCGCGGCCTTGTTGTCGATGAACCAAAGGGGCTTCGGCCACAGGCGGAACGGCCCGCGCAACACCGACTTCTGAGGCCTGTCGAACATGAACGTGTTGTGCACGACGCCGCGCCCCGAGCGAATGTCGTCAATCGTATGCCCAGGGAATGCGCCCCAGGTCGGGGTGACCAGCGCGTAGTTGATCCCGGGCCAATGGTTCACTGCAACGCTGCCATACCGAAGGTTGGCAATCGCGCGCTCGACGGCCTCGGCGACCGCCGGGTCCTTCATGGACTTCGGATGCACGAAGATGCCCGCGCTGAGCGTCCCCCAGGTCGAGTCGTTGCAGAACTCGACGGCCTTATCGATGTACTCGACGACCGAATCCGCGGCGAGCGCGGTTTCACTGGTCTGACCACACCAGGACTCGGTCGTGAAGCAGATGTCGTCGGTCTGAGCAGGGTCGAGGTGATGGATCAAGGTCCAGGGGACACGGCCGGAGCCTTTGGAGCCAAACTGATCGGCGTCGGGATGGCTCTCGACGAACCTCTGTTGGCGCTCTTCGGCGCCCGGATAGTACGGCTTTCGATCGCCGGCGTTCGCGAGCGCTTTTTGCAGCGATGCCAGCAGACCTTCGCGCTTGTCCCATTGTTCGTGCTGAACGATGACCCGAGTCGCGACGCAGTTGAACCCCGCGTTGTTGCACAGTGAGGAGGCGAGATTGAGACCCTGAAAGTCCAAGTCCTGTTGCGACCAGGGGCCGGGGACGATGATGATCGGACTCACGTTGCCGAGCTCGCTGCTCAGCCGCTTGGTGTTGCGGGGCTCGTTGCTCGCCTTGCGACGCGCGCCCTCTTCGCCGACGCCGTAAACGATGGCGTCATGAGTCTTGTCCGATCCGGTGATGTGAATCTCTTCGACCAAACGATGAGTGCAGAGGTAATCGCCTTCTGCTGCGCCTCCGTACACCACCCGGAAGAAGCCTCGCTCGCGAAGCGCTGCAAATGCCTGGTCAACGAACGGGCCGAGATACTCATTGACGGGGTTCATTTTCAAAACGACGACCTGGCCCTCCACGAAGAGCTTGTAGAGTGCATCCATCGGCCCGATCGAAGCGACGTTTCCAGCTCCGAGAACCAAGGCGAGAGCGCCCTTGGGCGACTTCTCC
>Ga0316191_10002475_pt1 | contig 13444 bp, 13 predicted proteins | sample Eddworburr2cm_MG_FD_204928 | JGI IMG/M metagenome (GOLD analysis project Ga0316191, IMG submission 204928) | Coastal sediment microbial communities from Maine, United States - Eddy worm burrow 2 cm | ecosystem: Environmental > Aquatic > Marine > Coastal > Sediment | place: USA: Maine...
TGCGCAGGCCACCCCGTCTCTGTGTTAATGGTCGAGTTCAGAGACAAGGTCAGCTGATCGACGCAACATCCCGTTTTCTTGACTTGAGATATCGAGATATGCGCAGCTTCATAGCGGAGCGGCATTCACCTCATGTATAAAATTGCCTGACCGCATGACAAATTGCCTGCTTGAGCCGCGTCAGTACCGGCAAGGAATATACATCGCGCCGGCCAATCTCCGGCCTGTCGGATACATTATTGACTGAATTGTTGAGGGAACAGCATTCAAGCTCTGCAGCCAAATCGTGCATACCGATCGCCTTCGCAACGTCTACACACATACCCAGATAATTGGCTTTCAACAAACGCGTTTCCTCTGCACAATAAAGCAAGCTTGCATCCGCGCCTTCTTCCAGTTCATTTGCCAGCCGCATAAAGATAACGATTCGCTCATCTTGCGACAGCTTTGGCAGTTGCTTGCCCAGCGAATCGATAACACGCGCATTCCATTGAAATTGTGTATAGCGGTAGACAATCTCCTCGGCTTCCTTGCCGATAACCGCACGCACACGATTGCGCTTGCGTGGTGTAACGCCACAGCGGAATGATCCGAATTCACCATAGGAATACGCCGCATGCAGCAGTCCGCCGACCACCACCGGAAAAGCTGCGCCATGCTGTGCAAGGATACTCGCTGTGCCGACAAGGTGATTTACAAAAGGCTTCCCCTCCGGGCGCAGCAAGGTGGAGAACAGACCAAGCGCGAGATCGTAGGCTGCAGCAAGCTGTTTCAATTGTACCGGCGTGTAGCCCTGTCCAAACAACTGCTCGTAAAGCTGGACATTGGTCTGCGCATAGTCACTCGCAACACTTGCAGCAGATCCGCCTGCCTTGATATATCTTTCGTCATCCATACTGCGCATGTTCTTATGCTCAGGTCTCAGGGACTGCAACGCTGTTTCGAACGCTTCCAGGACAGGATGCTGAAACAGTAACGTCATGGGTGCCTTGACACCGCTCAGTTCGCCCACGCGGTTCATAATGCGCATAGCCAGCAGCGAATCGCCACCTGCTGCAAAAAAATCTGTCTTGCCGGTTACTTCACAACCTGGCAGGAACGACTGCCAGAGCTCACGCAATGATAAAGCTTCGCCGACTTTCACTGCACTGCCGCTTGCGGGCGCACGCGGTCGGACTGTCCGCGACATTTGTTGCAAATCGACCTTGCCATTGGGTAATCGAGGAAACTGTTCGTAGCTGTGGAACTCGGCAGGAACCATGTGTAGTGGCAGCAACCGGGTGCAATGAGCACGCAGAGACTCTTCACTGGCGCCGGTACTCTCCACGTAAGCCACGATCTGCAGATCGTCTCCACAGGCTACCGGCTTCACAAACGCATTGTCTATCTGCGGAGCAGCCAGCAGCACCGCTTCAATCTCCGCTGGCTCTATCCTGTTGCCATGTACTTTGAACTGGCGGTCAGCGCGCCCACGGTGGTGTAACATACCATCCGTATCCCCATATCGCCCGTATGATAGCGTCGCAACGATGGTTTAAGCGGCACGGCACTGAATACACGCGCAGTCTCTTGCGGATTGTGCCAGTAGCCCTCTGCCAAACAGCTGCTTTCAACCACGATTTCGCCGGGCTCGCCATCGAAAACAGCTGTTCTGCTTTCGTCCATAAGGATGATGCGGCATCCTGAAGGTGCATAACCCAGCGGCATCACTGCATATTCAGGCTCGGCATCAGCACGCAGAAACAAACGCGCAAAAGTACCGGTTTCTGTCGACCCGATACTGGTATATACCATCGCGTCTGCCTGGAATTGATCACGCGCCATGGACAGATCCTGCGCCAGCACCCGTTCGCCACCAAAACCAGCGCACGCACATCTGGAAAGCCGCCAGCAATGGACTGTGACATCACAAGCTGACGGAACAAACTTGCCACGGAGTGATAAATCGAGACACGTTCTTCAACCAGGTATGTTGCCATTTCGTTAAAGGAATGCTCACGTGCCGTGAAAGGCAAAAGTGTGGCACCCGTCAACAGCGCTCCAAAAATATCGCGAATGGCACCGGCAACACTGGCGGAGTACAGCAGGCTGACGCGATCGGAGGAGGCCATGTGAATATCAGATACAAACAGGTGCGTCCAGTTGAGAATAAATGCGTGCGAGTGCAGCACACCTTTTGGCTGCCCTGTCGATCCCGAGGTGTACACGATAGCGGCCCGCCGTGACGACGGGGCAGGCACCGAGAATTTAGCAGGCAAACCGGCAGCAGCCTCATCGTGCCACATCAGGATACGGTTTTCAGGAAAGAGGGTACCTGGCGCAGACCGGTGCGCATCATCGGTGATAACCCATTCGGCCTGGCTGTTCTTCAGTACTTCTGCATTACGTTCAGCCGGACAGCGTGGATCTATGACCACGTAGAAACCGCCCGCCTTTAGAGTTGCGAGCATGGCTGCAATAACCGGTGCGCCATTGGGCAGCCACAGTGCAACCGGGTGATCCTGGTCAGCCGCACCGGTCTGCGCAAGCAATGCAGCCAGCCGGTCTACCTGCTGTTGCAGCTCACGGTAGCTCCACTGATAGCGTGACTCCTTGATAGCCATTCGCTCTGACCACCGCTCAGCCGCCCGTCAAAGAGTGTATCAATCGATGTATTCAGGAACTCCGGACACAGTGATTCGAAGTCTGCAGGAATAGCGAAACCGTCACTGTTATCGATCATGCGTGTATCTTATCAAACAACAATACATGTGCGTGCACGTTGCAAAGCCGCGTTGCAAGGCTTGTAGCTCAAATCTGGAACAGTGTTATACGATGCAGACCTGCGTGTTATGGCGCTGTACCCCAAAGACGGCCTATGGAAATTCTGAGCAGGAAAAATCAGCAGCTACTGTGCTATGTGTACAACAGAACTTGCAACCAGCCGTCAATTTACAACGGCTTGGTGCACAGAGAACACACTCCAGCATGATACTGGCTGCATTGCCGACAACAGAATCTGCGGCGCCAACAGCTCACACAGGTCGGCTGGCATCCACCTAGCGGCCGCGGCCACCACCTCCGCCACCACGGCCTCCGCCACCGCCACCTCTCATCATGCCCGAGGGACGACCCATTCCACCTGCGGGCCTGCTCATACCGCCTGACGGTCGTGTCATACCACCTGAGGGCCTGTTCATGCCACCTGATGGCCGGGTTGCCGGCAGGTTAACGGGCCTATCCGGCCTGATCGGCCTATCCGGCCGGTCCGGTCGGTCCGGCCGGTCATTATCGTCGTCGTCATTGTGGTGATGGTGGTCATCGTCATCGTAGTAATAACCGCCATAGGCATAATAGGGATAGCCGTAACCATCGTAGACACTGTAATTAACCGAACTGTATTGAGTGCCGGGCGTGCTGCAACCAGCAAGAAGCAGAACACCGGGAAGCGCCAGCGACATCGCGAATCGACTATTGAATAATTTCATGGTTATTGCGCCTCCATGGATGACTGAGGCGGTTGTTGCGGTGGCCAGCGCTGAATCAACAATAAAGCACCGGTGCTGTCACCAATCAATGCGGTATCACCGTTACTCGGCGGCTCGTCAGGTGCAACCCATACGACACCGCCCAGTTCAGGTACACGCTGTACTGTCGCCACAGGATCTGCAACCCGTACGACCGGCACCCACAACATATGATTCCTTTTATCCTTCACATAACGAATGCCTGCACGCCATTTTCCCTGCTGAAGAAAGACGTCATAGCCGTCTCCCAGGGCAATCTCGTCGTACCCCAACACAGCCTCATAAAACGCAGCGGTAGCCTCCGGGTCGTCAGTCCATATTTCGTCCCACAACCAGTCACCGATTGCTGCTTCGGTATCAGCGGGGTCACCTCCCTTTGCTTCCAGTAACACCAGGTCTGCACGCAGTGGATCACTGATCAGTGCAGCCTGGCCGCGTTTATCCATGTCAGTCGGACCTTTCAATATCTTGCCGCCATTGTCCGTTACCCTGCTGGTTGCGGCATCTATATCAGCCACGGAGACAGAGGGTATCCAGACTGCTCTCACGGCACGGCTGTCTTTCGGCACCACTTTTAGAATACCCGCAATCAGTTTCCCGCCGTTGCGTACCACGGCATACTGTCCCTGGTAATCAATTTCCCAGCCAAATAATTTTTCGTAGAATTCACCGGCCGCAAGCGGGTCCGGAGTCACCAGTTCATGCCAGACAAACTTTCCCGGAAAGGTTTCTCCACTGGGTGCTTCGGTAATCGGCACCTGTGTCATCTCAACACCGGCCTCCGACAACTTTCCAGAAGTGGCGCAGCCGTTCAGAGAAAATGCAGCGGCAAGCAGAACACTGATAATACGTCTTGATACCTGCATAGTATTAATCCATCCATACCAGAGTAGTAGTAAGTCAACCCGGCGTCGGGGCAAATCAGAAACTGCGTTCAAACACCCACAGTACTTTCCGTCATTATTAAGCGTAAATGAGAAAATCTGGCTTGGGCGAGATGATAAAGATTTGATGTGATTCTAACCCAGTTGTACCCGGAATTGTATCAGTAAGACTTCACGCACTATCGCCACAGGTAATGACAGGAGGGATACCCTGCATAAGAATATATATGCAGCACGCAAAACAATATGCAGCTGACATGCATCACATCACCCTGATATTGTGGCCGGCGAATTTACCCCCGGTGATACGTCACTAAAACATGCCCCATTCTGACTCCAGTGGAGCATGTTTTTCTATATTCCGGATAAACACTTCTACCTGGCATCAACAATTTCAGCTACCTGCCCAAACAGTCACTCGATCCAGTTATTGCGTTGTTTTAATGTTCAGTGGTTTGTTGTCGATAACCATGCAGATAGTGCATTTTATCGAAGGAACGTGCCATGGCTGGATACACAAAACAGACCAACATAGCCAAAACCTGCACCACAGGTATGGCCAACACCATCATCGGCGTGCTTTTGTACATTTTTCTGATTGTACCCATCCTCACCTTTACAATAGTGAGCACAATGAACTTGAGTGGCAGTCACGGAATAGCCATAGCATTCTCACTCGTGATTACAGGCCTCTATGTAACAGAAAAAACAGCCGGCCGTGACGTTTAGCCTGCGCGGAAAGTGGCGATCCATGCCTGCTTTGTTGTTAAAATCGATAAATCAGAACTTGTTACTTGGCGTTCAGGACAGACTTCGCCCATTCGCTTTATGCTTGCGCATGGCTGCATACATTCCTGCCAGGCACAGCAGCAACCAGGCACCCGCCTGACCGGCGTGTGCATTCCCGGCAGCTCGAAGACCGCAACCACCACTGCCGCCGCCAGAACCGGCGTTCTGCGCACGCAGAGCAGGCGTACCCGGATCGGTAATAACACCATTTGCCAGCAAATCTGAATCGCCGCGCTTGCCATCAACAAAGTGGAGTGTCACCTCGTTACCATTAAACTCGGCGCCCGTTTCCCCATCAAAATCGAATTCATACAAATGATCAACCGGGTTATCGGGTGTTGGTCCATACTTGAAATATTTCTTTGGTGATTCGCCACCGGGCAATATTATTTTAATGTCTGCATTTCCGCCAACACCTACGTTTGAGACGTCAAGCGTCAGGAAGCCATAGACGAAATTCAAGCCGTTGAGCGAACTCAGGGGGTCTGCCTGTGCCAGGTAATCAATACCTTCTTCGAAACCCAGGGATCCCAGTACATGCAGAGGATTTGCCTCTACGGTGATGTAACTATTTCGAATATCAGGAAGAGATGCAACATGGCCCTGTGCACTGTCTGCTATACCATCGCTGTTGCCATCCCCCCCATTTGGCCCGGCATCTTCTATCCTGTCAATTACACCATCACCATCATTATCAATACCGATGGATATAATTTTTACCAGATTTTGCGGTGCGACAGGATTAAGAAATTCTGTTGGCGTAGCGATCATATTTAATAAAGGCGTGTTATCGAATGATATAATCCCATTACACTGCCCTGAATTAAAAATGAAATAGCTGCTGCAACGCTGTTCTTCGGCAATGGTATCAATCACGTCCTGTCCACTGATCACCTGTGCAAATACGGTAAACCCGCCATTCTGGTTGTCCAGATTTTCGGAATTGTCGGCAAGATTAAAAAAGAATTCACTGGTGGCACTGTTTGGGTCACCTCCAAGCTTGGCCATTGCAATAGTGCCACGAACATTTGACATCCCGAATTCGTTAATCACTGGAGGGTCAGTCGGTATGTGGCTGGTACCCTCCGCAAAAAAATCACCCTGAGCGGGATCGAATATATATCCACCCATCTGCAGAACAAAACCAGGGTCACTACGATGAATGAATGTGCCGTCATAGTCACCAGCATTGACGTAATTCAGGAAGTTTTCGACGGTCTTCGGTGCCGCCGTATCAAACAATTCGATCACAACGGAACCCAGATCTGTCTGCATGCGCACAATGGTATTAGCCGCACAGGGCAGAGAGACAAAGGCAACCAACAACAAGCCTGCTTTGAGTATTTTTTTAGCTCTGTCTACACTTTTACAAATCATATTTTCTTTTCCCGAAAGTCCCCGATTTTTTGACTGGCAAGCAACAGAAAGGCTTTCATCAACTTTCTAGTAGTCTGAGCCATACTACCCACTTCATGTATGCACGCCAATCGATACACTAGATCAATTCAGAAGTGTGCTTTTAATCAGTTCACGACAACTTGTTATCCACTCCCTGAAAAATATTCATCCTGGCCTGAAAACTGGCTAATCCTCGCGGCAGCCACACAAAAACCACACGTTTTTCATGTGGTTAAAAGCACATTACCATCTTTCATCCTTCTAATGCACTGAATAAAAAGAATAATTCCGTTCACATCGCTCAAGTTTGTTCCTCACAACCCGATTGAGTCAGAGAGAAGGCTCGCACTGGATGCCGCGCCTGGCAACAAACCACTGCTACGTATACGTATCAAATCGACGAAGGACAGATCATAAGAATGTACGATGATTACGACAGCGACGGGAAAACCGGTGAACTAAAGGGACACAAGGCGCCGGTTTCTGGTGCGGAAACACATCCTTTTACCGAACGCCGCACCATGAACCGCTGGCAGTTTCGTGCTGATCAGGTTCAGATGTTGCAGCAGCAGGTCCAGACCGAACTGATCATCAGTATGCTGGTCGCCGCCATTGTGGCTACTGTTTTCTGGAGCAGCGTCCCCCATGAACTGCTGCTTACATGGAGCGTTGCAGTAGTGGTCAGTGTCGGTGGTCGCTCACTGTTTATATCCAGTAATAATTACGAGGACAGTAGCAAGGATATTGATGTATGGGGTCATCAGTATATAACCGGCGCAACTATTTCGGGGCTATGCTGGGGCTCGCTCGGTGTGATCGCTGCCATCTATGGTGAACCGCCACAACAGATTTTTGTACTGGTAACAGTAGCCGGCATGTCACTGACTGCCTATGTCTCCATGCAGACATCGCCAAGAACCATAAGCGCCTTTGTAATCCCTGCACTGTTGCCTGTAACAGCACTGTTTTTTTACCGGGGTGAGATACTCTCGATTGCACTTGGAACACTCGCAATTATCTTTGCAGCCGTAATGCTGTTCTCGTCCCGCGCCATGCGCAATATTCTTTCCAAATCATTCAGCCTTGGCTCGCACAACACAGAATTGATCAAAAATCTTGTTGCTACACGCGAATCAGCACAGAAAGCAAAAAAGTACGCTGAAGAAATGAACATAAAACTTCAGGAACAAATGCGGGAACGCGAACAGGCGGAGGAAAGATCACGCAATTCGGAACAGCGCATGAGTGCAATTTTCGATAGCATGCAGGACACGATATACCAAACCGACATAAGCGGATGTGTACTCTGGACAACGCCATCAATCAGCCTGCTGCTCGGCTATGATGCAAGCGAGGTTGTCGATAAAAACATCAAAAACTTCTATGTCTGCGACAGCGATCACGATGAACTAAAACATTCGCTGGATGTGAATTACGGGCGTCTGCAACATTTTGAAACGCGGCTACGTCACAGCAATGGCTCGGAAATCTGTATTTCTGAAAACTCCCACTATAAATATGATGCCCGCGGTGAGGTGATCGGTATCGAGGGCACCATTCGGGACATCACTGCACTGAAACAGGCCAAGGAGGCCTTGCATCAGGAGAAGGAACGCGCGCAAGTTACACTTGGTTCTATTGGTGATGGTGTTATTACCACAGACCTGAATGGCGATATTGAATACATGAATTCCGTTGCCGAACAATCAACCGGCTGGAAGCTTGAAGATGCCAGGGGCAAGCCCATGCCCAGGGTTTTCAGGGTCATTGATGAAAAAACCCTTGAGCCTCCCCCTGACCCTGCATTGCAGTGCCTGCAGCAAGGGGAAAGCTCCATGCTGGCCGGAAATTTGCTCCTGATTCATCGTTACAGAAACCAGCGCCTCTCGGTAGAGGTCAATGCATCGCCGATTCGCGACTCTAATGCAGAAATTTCCGGTGTAGTACTGGTGTTTCATGATGTAACCGAGCTACGTGGTCTTGCCAGGAAAATGTCCTATCAGGCAACACATGACTCTCTTACCGGTCTCATCAATCGTCGCGAGTTCGAAAACCGCATAAAAATGTCGATCGAGAATGTCCGTAGAGATGACACCCGTCATGCCCTGTGTTACCTGGACCTGGATAATTTCAAGGTTGTTAATGATACCAGCGGCCATTTTGCCGGCGATGAGCTGCTAAAACAGCTGACCATCAAACTACGCATGGAGCTGCGTGAAGCTGACACGCTGGCACGGCTGGGTGGTGATGAATTCGGCGTACTGCTTGAAGGATGTTCTATCGAAAAGGCAGAAGAGCTTGCTGAAACAATCCGCCAGATCGTGGAAGACTTTCGCTTTGTCTGGGACAACACAGCTTTCAGAATTGGCGTAAGCATCGGACTCGTTCCCATCAGCAGTGAAAGCGGTACGCTCAGTGATGTCCTGAGTGCTGCAGATTCAGCATGCTATGTTGCAAAGGACCAGGGTAGAAATCGCATACATATTTACCAGCCAAACGATGAGGCCGTTCTCAAGCAACATGGCCAGATGCAATGGGTGCAGCGCATTCAGGACGTACTTGACCAGAATCGTTTCCGTCTGTTCTTCCAGCCAATCGCAAAACTGTCTCGAAAACAGGGAGAGCCAAGCACCATACATGGCGAAGTACTGATTCGCATGCTCGATGACAACAACAAGATTGTTGGTCCCGGATCATTTATACCAGCCGCTGAACGCTACCAGGTTATGCCTGCCATTGATCGCTGGGTTGTCTCCAATACATTTCATATGCTGATACAAAACGATGCCCACAAACATAGCCGTGTCAGCTCCTGCTGCATCAACTTGTCAGGTCAATCACTTTCAGACGAGCGCTTTATGGACTTCCTTGTCGATGAAATAAACAGCAGTGGTGTGCCACCTGAAATACTGGTATTCGAGATTACAGAAACAGCTGTTATTGCAAACCTGTGCAACGCTTCAAAAATGATTTCCACGCTCCGCGAAAAGGGATGCAGATTTGCACTGGACGACTTTGGTGTTGGCCTGAGCTCTTTTGGATATCTGAAAAATCTGGCAGTTGACTACCTGAAACTCGACGGCTGCTTTGTCAAGAACATGGTCAGGGACAACATTGACCTCGCCATGGTCAGGGCGATCAACCAGATCGGCCACACCATGAACATAAAGACCATTGCAGAATTTGTTGAAGACGAGGAAACACTGGCTGCAGTGCGTGAGGTTGGTGTTGATTACGCGCAGGGTTACTTCATAGCCAGACCCGCGCCAATTGAAATCGGTCTGAATACAGATCCAGTCGACTTCTGCATTGAAGATACATCTGATGCACCGTCGCTACACTCTGTTGTGACCGGTAACTAGCGGCTGTCAGGCTTGTCCTCGTCTTCCATGCGGTCAAGTTCAGCTTCCATTTCTGCATCACTCATCGGCGTGTAAGCGGATGCCACAGCATCTGTCTGCACATTCTCCCTGTTCCTGACAAACCAGCCTGAGAAATACAGGCCCATCTCAAACAGCAGCCAAACCGGGACCGCAAGCAAGGTCTGTGATATCACATCAGGCGGCGTCAATATCATCCCCAGAACGAACGCGCCAACAATGACGTATGGGCGCTTTTCCCGCAACGCCTGCTGCGTTGTCATACCGGTCATGACCAGCAATACCGTCACAACCGGCACTTCGAATGCCGCACCAAACGCAAAAAACAATGTCAGCACAAAATCAAGGTAACGACTGATGTCCGTCATCACCGACACACCTTCCGGGGCTGCTGCCGTAAAAAACGCAAACACCAGCGGAAAAACCACGAAGTACGCAAATGCAGCACCCGCATAGAATAACAACGTGCTGGATACCAGCAACGGCACCACAAGACGACGCTCATGCTTGTACAGGCCAGGCGCTACAAAGGACCACAACTGGTACAGCACATAGGGAATTGCTATAAAGACGGCCAGAAACAGGGTCAGCTTGAAGGGAATCAGAAAGGGTGATGCCACTTCGATGGCAATCATGCTGCCGTCTTCCGGCATATGCGCAAGTAACGGGCCGGACAGCATCGAAAACAGGGTGTTTGAGAAGGGCATCAGTACCACGAACAGCACGGCCACAACCAGCACCATCCGCAACAGGCGATCACGCAATTCAATCAGGTGGTAAAGCAGCGGCTGCTCGGTTTCATCCAGATCAGGCACACTCTGGTTCTGATTATTGCGATTTTTCATCCGTACCGGACTCGGCTGGATGTGTGACAGCCTGTTTTATTTTTGCTGCGGCAGAACGTTCCCCTGCCCGCAAGGTTTTGCCGGTCACGGAGTCCACCAGCTCTTCAAGCTCTGGTGAAGATGCCTGTTTCTGAAGTACTTTCTTCAGTTCTTCTGTGGCCAGCTCCTTGTCGACATCTGCCTTCACCGTGGCAACAAAGCCACGCAACTTGCCAATCCACAACCCGGCAGCACGCGCAAGGCGCGGCAGGCGTTCTGGCCCCACGACCAGCAGCGTGATAACCAGAATAAAAATAATTTCCGTGAAACCGATATCGAACATAATGGCGCCTGTGCAATACTGATTACTGGACGTTCAGTCAGACCTTGTCCTTGTCATGCCGGGTAACCTCGGCATCAATCACATTACCGCCGTCCTTGTCTTCAAGACTCTTGTCGCCATTCGCCTCTTCTTCACCCTCACGCATCGACTGTTTAAAACCCTTGATCGCACCACCCAGATCAGAGCCAACATTTTTCAGGCGCTTGGCACCGAACAGAACCAGCACAATAGCCAGAATAATCAATAACTGCCAAATACTAATACCCATTGTTTCTCTCCAGCTGTGCCATCACACAGAAAATTACGTATAACCAAATAATAGCTTAATTGTCCCGGGCGGCCTTCTCAGCCAATCCTGACAATCCGAAACGCCGCTCCAGTTCTGCGAGCACATCTGCAGGACCCAGCCCTCGTGCCGACAGCATCACCAGCGTATGGAACCAAAGGTCTGCAGTCTCGTAAACCAGTTGCGCGTCATCATCATCCTTGGCGGCAATAATTGTTTCTGTCGCCTCCTCACCCAATTTCTTGAGAATGGTATTCATACCCTTGTCAAACAAACTCGCCACATAAGACTCGTCTGCATCTGCGGCCTTGCGCGCCTCGATAACCCCGGCGAGTTTTTCCAGCGTATCACTCACATTAACTTACCTGACATTTCCGGCAATACACATCATTGCTTGCCATAAATCGACGCCGGGTCTTTCAATACCGGCTCAACCGTCATCCAGCGCTCGCCTTCAAGACGCTGGTAAAAACAACTGCGCCTGCCGGTATGGCAGGCAATGCCGCCACGTTGTTCAACCTGCAACACCACGACATCGTTGTCACAATCGAGGCGAATCTCACTAACCTTCTGCTGGTGACCTGATTCTTCACCCTTGTGCCAGAGTTTCTTTCTGGAACGTGACCAGTACACCGCGACACCTTGCTGCACAGTCAGGCGCAGGGCTTCACGGTTCATCCATGCCATCATCAGAATTCTGCCGTCAGCAGCATCCTGCGCAATTGCCGGCACAAGGCCATCATCATTCCAGTTGACTGCATCCAGCCACGCATCACCCTGCATCGGTCGTTACCTGCTCCAGGCTCACCACAAACAACTATAACCTTACCTCTATACCACAGTCTGCCATATGCTGTTTGGCCTGTCCGACAGTATATTCGGCAAAATGAAAAATACTCGCGGCCAGCACGGCATCTGCCTTGCCTTCGGTGACGCCGTCGGCCAGATGCTGAAGGTTGCCGACACCGCCAGAAGCAATAACCGGCACGTCAACCGCTTCACTGACAGCGCGTGTCAGCGCCAGGTCAAATCCGTCCCGGGTGCCATCCCGATCCATGCTGGTCAACAGGATTTCTCCGGCACCGTAGCGCGTCATGCGCTGCGCCCATTCAAGCGCGTCAATACCGGTAGGCTTGCGGCCACCGTGGGTGAATATTTCCCAGCGTGGCGGTTGCCCCGGCTGGCTTACCTGTTTTGCGTCTATCGCAACCACAATACACTGGGAACCAAAACGCTCTGCCGCCTGCTTCACAAATTCCGGGTTGAACACGGCAGCTGTATTGATACCCACCTTGTCCGCGCCGGCATTCAACATGCGGCGTATATCTGCAATCTCGCGAATACCACCACCTACCGTCAGCGGAATAAAGACCTCACCCGCGACCTGCTCTACAACATGGACCATGGTATCGCGCTGGTCAGAACTTGCCGTGATATCAAGGAAGGTCAACTCGTCCGCACCTTCCTTGTCATAGCGCCTTGCTATTTCTACCGGGTCACCGGCATCACGAATATCGACAAACTGAACGCCCTTGACGACCCGGCCGGCGTCGACATCTAGACAGGGAATTATGCGCTTGGCAAGACCCATGACTTCTCAGACCGCGCCTGGCCCGCACAGGCTGTCAGCAAGCTTTTGCGCTTCAGCGAGGTCGAGCGTGCCCTCGTAGATAGCCCGACCGGTAATCGCACCCATGATGCCTTCTTCATGGAAGCCACATAATGTCCGTATATCCTCAATACCGGTAATACCTCCGGAGGCGATCACCGGGATGTGAATCGCCTGGGCCAGTTCAACGGTAGACTCAACATTGACGCCACTCATCATGCCATCTCGACCAATATCCGTGAATACGATCGCTTCCACGCCATCATTCTCAAAACGTTGAGCCATGTCGATAACCGAGTGATGCGACAGTTTTGACCAGCCATCAATCGCCACCTTGCCGTCTTTTGCATCCAGCCCGACGATGATATGCCCGGGGAATTCCGCACACAGGTCGTTAACAAAATGTGGCGCGCTAACTGCTGCGG
>Ga0316191_10002476_pt1 | contig 13444 bp, 11 predicted proteins | sample Eddworburr2cm_MG_FD_204928 | JGI IMG/M metagenome (GOLD analysis project Ga0316191, IMG submission 204928) | Coastal sediment microbial communities from Maine, United States - Eddy worm burrow 2 cm | ecosystem: Environmental > Aquatic > Marine > Coastal > Sediment | place: USA: Maine...
TGGGGAACAAATTAGCTTCTAAAATTATTGTTGAGGCGGCCCAATCTGAAGAGATGAAAGAATGTAGCCTGAAAGCAATCGACTCTATGAAACGGCTTTCACTGGCCAAAAATATCGAGGCTGAATTGATGAAAAATGATCTTTTTGTTTATAATTTAAACATCGAAGTGCTTGAAAATGGACATGTTAATATTACAGGGACAGCTCTTACCAGCGAAAGAAGGGAGCGTGTTCTCAGGGTTGTGAAAGCGGTACAAGGAGTTTCAGACGTAAACATATCATTATTTATCAGATCAACTAGCTGGTAATAACAGAAGTTGTCGGAAAACGACAAGGAACTGCATACCGATCTTTGCTTGTCAAATTTTTAGTTATAATAAGATCAATTTTCTTACATCGATTGCTTTCCTATCATTCTTTAAAATCTTTTTTAGTGTCAAGTTGCAGGCAGTGTTATTGTCATCATCACTCCGCCATGGGGCAAATTTTCTCCGGTTATAAATCCACCGTGATCATAGATAATCCCGTGGCAGATGGAAAGCCCCACGCCCATACCCATTTTCTTTTTCCGGGTGAAGAAGGGGTCAAAAATATATTGCAGGTCCTTCTCTGGAATTCCCGGGCCCGTATCGCTTATCTGGATGATAATATTTTTCTTCGCGTGGCTCGTATTGATGCTGATTTCTCCACCTTTGTCAATTCCGATTCCGGGCCCGTTATTCGGTGTGGAGGTACCGGTCATGGCTTCCACTGCATTGTTGATAAGATTCAAAAAGCACTGATTCAATTTCTGAGGTGAGGCATATATTTGAGGCATATTTGATGACAGATCCAAATTAACCTTGATCTTATTCCGCTTCAAATGAGATCGAACCAAATCGACATTTTTTTCTATGATAAGGTTTATATTGGTGGATTGTTTGGCTTCCTTTCCCGGACGATTCAGATCGAGCAGGTTTATTACCGTGTCCCGGATGCTTCTAAAAGCGCCTTTCAGCAATTCCAACTGCTTTGATAGCGCTTCATCGTCACTGTAATTTTTTTTCAGTGTCCCCAACATTACGGTAACCGCCTGTAAGGGAGAGTTGATTTCGTGTGCGATGGAGGCGGCCAAGCGGCCTGTGGCGACAAGACGTTCGGATCGGATGAGCTGGTCCTGCATCAGTTTTGTTTGAGTGATATCCATGACCGTAAAAATACGTCCTTCTGAATGGTCGCTAGGATTTATAGGCGCTGACCTCAATAGGACATCGATAATTCGGCCGTCACGGCGCCTGAATTTCGACTCCACCGTTCCAGCACCAAGTTTTTGTATTTGCGATTCGAATTCAAATCCAATCCTCTCATATTCATCGTTACTGTCATATAAAATTCTGGCGTCTTTCCTTTCCAGTTCATCCATGGAGTATCCGATCATGTGCTGGAATTGATCGTTTGTCCATTCTATGATCCGATTGGTAACCAGCCCGATGCCGATCGGTGCAGACCGAAAGATGCTTTTCAACGTATTTTCACTTCTTTTCAGCATCACTTCAGCCTGTTTGCGCTCTTCGATTTCTTTTTTAAGTTGTTCATTGGCGCTGCTTAATTCTTTGGTCCGCTCTTCGACTTTTTCTTCAAGCAAAAAATAATAATCGTTGAGCCTTTCAGCCAACTTATTGAAATTACTGATTAAAGTTGTTATCTCATCTTGTCCGTCAATTTCAATGGGCCGGATTTCCACAACGCCGTCCTGCTCTTCAGTATGCACAAAGTGCTCTGTGATTTTACTGAGACGGTCCGTGATGACAAATTTGAAAACAAAAACAAGTGATAGGCACAGTAAAGAAAGGCCGATTCCCAACAAACTAAAATTATTGATGGTCTCATTGAAAAATAACGCGGCGACTTTTTCTTTGGGTATGGCAATGGTATCGAGACCCACCACTTTTCCCAACGGAAGGTTAAAAGATGCCTCAGAACCATATAGTTCCAACAGCTGTTTTGGCGCATCGGCGGGATAACCGTGGCAGCGCAGACACGATTCTTCCATCCGCATGGCGCTGAATTTTGCAAAGTAGGGTCTGTTGCCCAAGTTAATTTCTCCGGTCCAAACCTTCTGTTGAGGGTTCTCGTTAAAATACCGGATCATTTTTAACTCTTCCGGCCCAGCCAAATTGACAGGATTTCTGGGATTGTCCGCAGAAAACTTGATGATGTAATCCGGAAACTGTATCCGAACTTTGTTGAATATGTTGCGGGCGACAAAGCTGGTTGACATGGTTTTGGGTATAAACTCTCCTTCAGGCAGCAAATCAAACATAAGGGGGCGGATGATGTCGGCAACGTATCCGCGAATGGCCAGATCAAAGTTCAAAGCCAGGGCCAGTTGCTGGTTGGTTAGATTCTCATAATTTCCGGTAATCAGTTTATAGGTCCTGTAGAACAGGATGGTTGAAAATATAAATACAATCGACCCGACGTAAATCAACAATTTCGATTTAATGCTTTTCATGGTTTCACCTTGGTAAAATTACTCATGGTGTTAAAGCCACTCGACATTGAGCAAACCACCCTTTTTCAATGTTTGAATATCAGCAGTTTTTGAACGAAAATCTCGTTCGTTTTCCTGGGAAACGGCTGTTTGTCCTTCAACGTATTTAACATAAAGTAGCAGATTGGGTATGGGCAATCAAGACAGAATCTAAACCGGATGTATTACAACACAAAGAGGTCTTTGAAATCCATTTCAAAGCTACTGTTCGTGGGCTTGAATCTTTTGTAAAGGGGTGAGCTAACCGAGGTGAGTTACGCCAGAGGCGGATAAATTTGTTAAACTCGGGTTAACGCCCTCAAACAGCGACAAATTTTATCCCGCTAAAGCGGGATTTGCTGGCCGCATCGCTGGGCCCTTTTCAACAAAAGATTCAAAAATCACGCACCCGGAGTTTTTAAAATGACTTGTGGTAACGTTCCATAGCAGTTTGGGGTTATTTTCTAGAATACAAAAATAGTATTGATTTCCGAATCGAAAGGGTTTTAAATAAATAATCGGGTTTCGAAACCATATTTTTGCGCAAGGGCATCATATGGCGATGGCCTGCTTTCATCGAAATTCATTTAAATAACGTTTTCGCAAGTAAAAAATTTTGTTGATATGGATCTATTGGTGCAGATGAAAATTAAACGATGAGATCCGTACTGTTTTGAAACGCACCCGGATCATATAAGGAGGAAAAATGGCTCATAAATTTAAAATGGTTGCCGTAGTATTTATTGTCGGTGTTCTCTTTTTGTCGCCGATTTTAGCTGCTGCTCCGGCGCATGCAGGACCGGATAGACTTGCAGAGGCCATTGCCCAAACACCCCAGGGGACGAAGGAAGGAGAGATCAATCCTGAGGCAAAACCGGGATGGCTCGGTATACCGGGGGCACCATCACCCAGTTTGCTCATCGGCTTTTTGTGGGCCATTTGGGTCGGGTGGATTTTTTCTACGGTCGGCGCCTTTGGCGGGATCATGGCCGGTGTTGGACATATTACGGTTTTTGGGCTGGCCAACTACGGTAAAACCTTTAAACAGACATCACCGATTCTGAACAAACTGATTGCCGACAGCATTCGGGTATCCAACCAGTGGTTGGTGGGGTTGAGCGCTGCCATCTCAAGTCTGAACTACTATAAGGCCGGCAGGCTGGTGTTGCCCCTGGGCATCGCTCTGGCCGTTGGTGCCGTCGGGGGCAGTATCGGCGTACCGATATTGACCGCAGGCAAGATCTCACTGAAGGCGTATATCGGTTACTTTGGACTTTGCGTGTTTGCCGTAGCAGGGGTTTTGCTCTATGAAACGCTTCCGGCTGGAATGGCCAAAAGGAAAGCAGCCACACAAGCTGCCAAAGCCTTTGAAAAAGGGGCCAAGGAAACGAAAGAAATCGGTGAAGCCGAAGATGTGGGTGTTAAAATAATACAGTTTGGCCTGGGAAAAGTGGTTTTTACCTTCTACGGTGTGGAATTTAGCTTCCGCCCTATAATTCCGGTCATCGGCGGTCTTTTTATCGCTTCAATAGCATCTTTCATCGGCGTCGGCGGCGGTTTCCTGTTCGTGCCGTTCCTGACATCCGTTGCAGGGTTGCCCATGTTTATCGTGGCCGGGACTTCGGCGCTGACCGTGCTGGTGGGGATGGTCGTCAGTATATTTACTTATATGGTCGTAAAGGGGACGGTGGTTTACTGGCCGTTGATCGGAGCCGAGCTTTTGGGGATCTTTGTGGGCTCCATGATCGGTCCCCGCACTTCAAAGTACATTCCGGAGGTGTGGCTTAAGAGACTATTCATTGTGCTGGCCGTCTATGTGGGGCTGCGATACTCGAGCAGAGGTTTTCTCGGGTACAGTATTGTGCCGCCGTTTTAAGCGCTAAGATACCCGTTCGTTGGGTGTTGCGTATCAAAAGCATTTGAGAGAGATATGCCCATTAAATTCGGATTCCAAGGAGCGGTATTCATGGATTTTCTCCAGGCAGTTTGTTTAAATATGGATGCCTTTCTGATTTATTTTTTCCGTATGGTCGAGCAACCGATACTCGGTTATTTCATCGGAATCGGGGTATTATCCTTACTGTGTGTCATCGTCGGCGAATTTACCCTCTCTGTGGCTTTTAGATTCAACAAAGCAGGTATCGATCAAGATAGCCGGGAGATGACCCGAATGCAGAACCTTTCTATAAGCGCCCTCCTGGCCAAAGATAAGCCGAGCTATAAATTATTCAATAGGGAAGCCAACGAAGCTTTTGGAAAGGTTTTTTTCAAGCAAATCGCCCTTGCTGCCGCTTCCTTATGGCCCATCCCATTTGCCTTAGGCTGGATGCAGACACGTTTTGTGAATGTTGAGTTCTTGTTGCCGTGCCGTCTTCCCGTGGTGGGGGAGACGGTGGGATATACCTTCACGTTTATACCCATGTATATCCTTGCCCACATCCTTTTTGGCAAGGTCAAGCACAAACTTCCCTATTTCAGAACCGTGGAAACGATGTTGGCTTCCTATAAAGAAGACTCCCACAAGATGATAACCCTTTCGGATCTGACGGAAGCTTCCAAGGACAACAACGTACCCGACCCAAAAGGATATGGACTTGGCTGAATGCCGAAACACGAAAAAATATAAAGTTTCATCTCTTCGTGATCGATTGATTTATGTTTCGGTTTAGAATAATCTCTATTTTGAGTGCAGTTGTCTTTCTATTACTCGGCTGCAACAGTGCTCCTTTCAGCAAGTCCACCTGCGTTTCATGCCATCAAGACCTGGAACTCGCCTCTGCCTCTCACGGAAATTGTGTCGATTGCCACAAGGGTGATCCGAAAGCAAAAGACAAGGAAATCTCACATGGTTCCATGGTCGGCCCGAAAAACCCCTCGGCTCCTGAATTTTGGGAACAGACTTGTGGGAAGTGTCATCCGTATCAGCTGGAGCGTGTCAGGGCGAGCCTCATGCATACGAACACCGGAATGATCAGAAATATCCAGAAGACCTGGGAGGGCGAAGACGGCGAGCGCTACGGCACGCGGGCGGGAAAGTTTTTTTCAGCAAACGGACTCGACTTGGAGCTTAAAGATGTCGCCCGGTTAAACAACCTTTCCGGAGAACTGTATCGTAAATTCTGTTCGCAATGTCATATCGGTCGGGAAGCCAATCGAAAATACACCGCCAGCCATAGCTCTGGCTGCGCCACCTGCCATTTTCCTTTCAACGACACCGCCACCTACCAGGGGAATGATCTCACCGTCAAAGGCAAATGGCCTTATTCCGCCGATCACAGACTTGACCCCCTCCCCGGAAACGAAGTTTGTTTGCGCTGCCATAACCGCAGCGGTCGCATGGCACTAACCTATCAGGGGCTTAATGACGGTAATAATTCCATGGTTCCGACCCGAAACGGGTTTCCGGGTCCCAAAATGATCAGCGGGGGGCGTAACGTCACCCATATCGTCGAAGATGTGCATTTCTCTAAAGGGATGGACTGTATCGACTGCCACACTTCCAGAGATGTCATGGGTGACGGATACGCTTATGATAACATGTACCTTCAGACAGAGATCCGGTGCGAGAATTGTCACGGGAGCGGTGTCCATCGCCCTGCTTTTCAGGAAATCACCCGTGAAAACGATGCGGCGGTGCGGGAATCTAAAAGCTATGCGCTAAAGATGCGACCGGGGATGAAAATGGTAACCACCGGCAGAGGGCGTAAATACGCCAATGTGTTTTATGAATCCGGTGGTGTTTACGTTCTGGGCAAGCGCAGCGGCAAATTATATAAGAGTCCTGTAATTACCGGCACGCCGGAGCACACCATTGTCGGTCATGAACGGATGGAGTGTTATGCCTGCCATTCCCGGGCCGTGCCCCAGTGTTATGGCTGCCATACCCGATACGACCGAACCAAGTTGGGCCGGGATTATATCAAGGATCGGGACACATTGGGCAAATTCAGTGAAACTGAAGATTGGCGCAAACTGTATCCCTTTCCCCTGGCTGTTAACCAGCGTGGAAAAATTTCTCCGGTCACCCCAGGGTGCCAGACCTTTGTTACGGTGATCGATGCGCAAGGGCAAATGATCAGAGATGAATATGTTGCCGAGTTTAACGGAAAGAACCGGTTGCGCTTTGCACCGTTTTATTCTCACAATACCGGTAAAAAAGCCGTGGGCTGTACAGAATGTCACGCCAATCCGACTTTCCTGGGCTTTGGTCAGCATGTGGTCAGTGGCAGCAGCATCCAGGCCACTTTGATCTGTGAAAAATCAAAGGAAAAACCTCTGGATGGGTTTCTGACGATGACAAACGGAAAGATCAACGCCTTTTCCGCCATTACCCGGGAAAATTCACGGCCTCTGAATGGTTCGGAAATTAAAAAGGTTCTGGCAGTGAACCAATGCCTGGTGTGCCATAGTGATCCCAAGGATCCGCTATATCAAAAGCAACTCGATGAAACCATGCTGAATATTTGCCTCAATCGATCCGGTCAACTAATTCTTGAGTTGCCGAGGACACGAAAAATCGCAAAGGCTCACAAGGTCGTACCTGAACGGAAAAAAATCCGATTTCAAATCAAAGACATTCCAAATTCGAAATATAACGCTATCTTTGAACAGATCATGAGCACGAGATCCATTGAAAAGGCTTTTGTTCAAGAAACCTTAGGGAAAAACGATCCTGAATTTTTTCAAAAAAATTGTGGGTCGTGCCATGTTAGAACCTGTGTCGACTGCCATGAAAGAGATGGAGAAACTCTCATCCGATCAACGTCGAAAAAGTGTATGGACTGTCACAATGGATATTTCACTGGATCCGGGTTTTATGGAAGAGCGCCCCGTGAAGACAACCTGCGTTACCAACGAGGCAAAGAGGTCAAGGGAGAAACGTTTCTCAAAATGCTGCCCGATGTTCATGCCCAGGCCGGCATGGAATGCGGTGACTGCCATTCCATGAAGAGCCTGATGGCCGGGGAAAAATCATCGAAAACGTGTGTCGACTGCCACAAGGTCGACCCGGCGGTTATTGAACACCGTATCGACGCCCATCAAAAAAACCTCGAGTGTTATGCCTGTCACAGTGCATGGGCCGCCCAGGAGTACGGCACTTTTTTTATCCGATTTAAGGACAGCTCCAACAAACAATATTTTCGGCTGCGTCCGTGGGGAGGCGAAGAATATATCAAAAGCGGTTTTTTAAAAAAACAGGATCCCCCTCCGCTGGGAATTAATCAACGCGGAAAAATCAGCCCCATCCGGCCTCAGTTCATCGTCTATTTTACTGACATCGAAAACAACAGACCGGTTGGTGAAGAAAACCGACTGCTTGCCGCCCGATGGAAGGCATTTTTTCCGCATACCATTAACCGGGGGACAGTCATGTGCGACGGTTGCCACAGCAATCCCGAAAGATTTCTTTTGGAAAAAGAGGAAGATCGCATGTATCGGCTTCAAAAAAATGGTATGTCACTGACATCGTTCTGGTCGCAAAAAGGGCAAACCGTGGGCAATGGATCGTTTATGACACCTAAGCGCTTTGAGAAAATGACGTCAAAACCCCCTGAATTTAAAAAAGCATATGTCAACAAATGGAAACAACTCATAAAAGCCGTCGAAAACTGATCAAGATGCTGATGTTGTCGGTGATTTCTCTGCCGTTGATCGGAAGGTTTCTGATTCCCAGAATGACGCACCGAAAAGCGCTGTTACGGGTAAAAAAAGAAAAGGTTCCGGGCGGGGGCGCCTTGATCTTTAAACAAAAAAAAATCGCCGTGATGAGAAAGAATCAAGAGATCTACGCGGTCAACCTCACCTGCACCCATCTGGGCTGTATGGTAAATGCAACGTCTAAAGGATTTACCTGTCCTTGTCACGGAAGTGTTTTCAACACCTTTGGAGAGGTTATAAAGGGGCCGGCAGGCCGGTCTTTGAAAAAGCTGTCAATCGAAGAACAGGGAGATGATATTTTAATAATGACCACCACGTAAAGAACAGATTGATTTAGTTTGAAACTGCAAATAATGAATTTCGAATATCGAATAATGAATGTCGAAGCTTTTTTGTTTTTACATTCTTCATCATTTGAAATTACTTTGCTGCTTGGTTCCGGGTTTTTTGAGTCAGATCTCCATGAATAAAATGAAAAACGAAAACGGTCTATTTAACGCCTTCATCGGCCACCTGTTCCCCAGAATGGTCCGTCGGGAGAATCTGCGGATCACCTATACGTTTTGTCTGGGGGGATTGGCTTTTACCACCTTTATGGTACTGATTGCTTCCGGACTGATGCTGTTGTTTTATTATCAACCGTCTTCGGAGCATGCCTTTGAATCGATCCTTTTTTTGGAATCCTCAGTTCCTGCCGGGTTATATGTTCGGAGCATACACCGGCTGGCGTCCCATATTTTTTTGTTGTTGATTTTCCTGCATACCCTGAGGGTTATTCTGACCGGTGCCTATCGGAAGCCCCGTGAACTGAACTGGGTGGTCGGTTTTTTTATTCTTTGCCTATCGCTTTTTGAAGCGTACACTGGATACCTTTTGCCTATGGATCAACTGGCCTTATGGGCGACCCAAACCGGCATGGAATTGATTAAAATAGTTCCACTGGGGGCGGTGGCGGTTAAAATCCTGGCGCCTGACGGCGTGGGACAGCCGATCTCTCTTTTGCGGTTCTATGTATTGCATGCTGCAATAATTCCTGTGGCGGTTTTGCTTCTTTCATTTTTACATTTCTACCGCATCCGCCAGAACAAGGAGGTGTTACCTTACTTGTGAAAGATTTTCTGCCAAGTTCGCCGTTTTTTTTCCGCATCATTAAAAGAGCCATAGTTCTTTTGGTCGGAATTTTATTTTTTTTGGGGATGGTTATCCCGCCACCCCTTGAGGAACCCGCAAATATTGCCCACGTGCCGAATCCGGTCAAAGCCGCCTGGTTCTTTCTCTGGATTCAGGAACTGGCAAGCTATTCAAAGCACCTGGTTTATGCCGTAATACTGGTGGGCGTCTACTTTTTACTGCTGCCGTATCACCCGGGAGTCCCGGAATCCAAAAAGGCTGAGTGGTTTCCGAGGGATCAGCGGGTGGTGAATATGGCAACCATCGCCGGCTTTCTCATCATAGCCGTTCTGACCGTCATCGCCATGTTTTTTCGGGGGGAAAATTGGGCCTTCGTTTATCCATTTTAACCGTTTTTCTGGGTCTTGTGTGGACAACAGGGCCTCACTTTTACAAAGGCCACACCACCGGTTGCCTTCAGTGCCATTCTGCTCACCATGAAGAATGGGGCGCCTGTGTGGATTGCCACCGGGGAGATCCCAGGACCCAACGAATTCAAATCGCTCATCATCGATTGATTCGAGGAGAATACGCCTGCTTTTCCCTTCCGGAAAGCCCGGTGGTGGAAACCGGCCACCGGTTGATCAACCGATCCGGATGCCGTCGATGCCATCAAACCGACCACACAGGAAACGTGCTTGCATCGGACCTGGATACGTCTTTTGATAAAATATTGCCTGAAGTCCTGGCCGACGCCATTAAAACTCCGGCAATATTTATGCCTGATTTTAATTTCCAAGAGACGGATGTCACGCGCCTGGTGAACGCCATTTTAGCGTCGAGCGCCGTTTATGCGTCAAAGTCCGGTGAAATTAGTCAGGTCATTCATTTTGAAGAAGATAAAGAAGACAGCGATAACATCTTTAGCAGAAACTGTGGCTCGTGCCACCGCATTTTAACCCAACGTATAGGAGGAATCGGCAAGGGGGATATCGGGCCAAATCTTTCAGGGCTTTTTAGCGAATTTTATTTTCAAAACCTCAAAGGCAGTAAATCCTGGGATTCAAACATCCTTGGGCAGTGGCTGAAAAATCCCCGTGATATCCGAAACAATGCGCAGATGCCCCCGATCAGACTTACAGAAAAAGAATTAAGACAGCTTATAAACATAATGGGATCGTAAGAAAGCAATGAAACTGTATGTATTCAGAGGGCATGCTTTCTTCAACAATTTGCCGTAAGCCGCCGAATGATTTTGTTTAGGACGGGAAGCTGTCTGAGCATGCTAAATGTTTGGAGCAAAAAAGTTGGAAAAATATGATATCGCGTCTGTTACGCGGATTCCATGCTGGTCATAAGGCCGCTTTAGTTTTGCCACAATTTGGGTTGCCTTTTTGGGATTCAGTCGGTGAGCATAATATGAAAGGGATTTTGAAATATGTTCATCGGAAAACTTTACCTCTATGATCTCATCCAAAACACCCTCTTTAATAATGGCAAAATCAACTTCACGGCCTTCTTTGTCACGAATATACCGCAATTCATAACGAAAACCATCACGATCTTCAAGAAAGTGCAACCGTTTTAGCAAAGATGTCGCCACAAGATTTTCAAAACGTGCACCGTCATCTCCGATGACGTCGCCGTTGTCAAAAAAATAAATTTTGGGAGGCTTCAGTACTGCCCTGGGCAAAGACTTCGTATAAGGCCGCACGCTGAAAACAAGATACATTCTTTCTAACACTTCGAGCCATGACTTCGCTGTTTTGGGAGAAATTTGTAAATCAGAAGCCATGTTAGACAAGATAATCAAGCTCCCGACCCGGTATCTCAAAAGGTCAAGGAACATGCCGAGCAACTGGATGTTTCGTATGTATTCCAGATCCCGAACGTCTTCTCTCAATACCCGATCAAACCGCTCTCGTCGCCATCTTCGGGCAAATCGTTCATCTGCCTCAAGAAATGGTTCAGGGAAACCTCCAAATGCCATCAGGCGGTCAAATGCCTGTTTTGAAGAAATACCTTCCGGAATTTCATCGAGTGTAAAGGGATGCAATCGCCAGTAGTGATATCGTCCCATGAGCGAATCTCCTCCCCGGCGATAGACGTCCAGACGTGCAGAACCCGTAACGAGGAATGAATGAGTTTCATGGGACACGTCAAAAATGCCCTTAATCCAGTTTTTCCATCGAGGATATTTATGTAACTCATCAAAAACCAGAAGCTTGTGATCATGGCTCCATTTTTTTTTAAAGATGTCTTGTCTGTCTTCGTCAAAGTCCCAGTTCAAGTAACGTCCTGTTGGAAAATCTTCTGAAAGGATGGCCTTCGCCAAGGTGGTTTTTCCCACCTGACGAGGCCCGCCAACAAAAACCATCTTTCTTTTTAGATCTTCAAGAACATTTGGAGTAATATAGCGCATATGGCTAATATAACCCAAACTACAAAATAGTCAAGGCTATTTTGTAGTAGAATGCAAAATAGACTTGCTGAAATATTGCGAAAATTTCTTGAATCAGTCCTTGACAAGGCTATGCATTTGGAATAATTTTTTGGCGCATAACGCTTCATTTTAAAGCAGGAAGGAGGTGATGGTGGTCTCGCAAACGTAACTTCTTAATATATTACCCAATTCTTGCTTAAGATAAGGAGGTTTTACCATGAGAAAACTGATAGTTTTTGCAGTTATGGTTGCTTTTGTCTTTGGTGCCGTCGGTTTTGCTTTGGCTGACGATTCGGAAATGCTTAAAGCCAATGAAAAGAAGGTTTGGTCTGAGGCAATGAAAGCCGTTCCAGCGGAGCGCCAGCTCTCCATCGAGCAGTTTAAGGCACTTTACGACAGTGTTGTTGCCGGAAAAGAGAAAGCCTATCTCATCGACACCCGAACTCATCCGGAGTTCTACGCATTTCACATACCTTACACCGATCACATTCATTCGGGCCACATGTATACGATTCCTAAAAAAATCAAGGACAAAAACGCCAAAATCGTGGTCTGGTGCCGCACGAAAAAAAGACAGGCCTATGTATCGGAGAAACTCGTCCAGTATGGCTATACCAATGTTTGGACGATCAAGGAAGGTATCGTAGGGTGGATCAAAGCCGGTCATCCCGTATGCAACGAATTTGCGGGAATCTTTAAGGTCACCGAATACCATAAGCACTTCACGGAGATGGATAAAAAAACCGGTAAGGCTCTGTATCGTATCCGTGAATTTCATCCCTACTAATAAGAAATCCTTTTCATCAAGGGAAAAGAATGGCTCCTTTTCCCTTGATGACTCGCCATTTTCGTTTCACTAGCTTATTATTCAAATGCTCGCCGGTGCTTTAGTCCCCTTTCAAAAGATTTGTTAAAAAGATAGTTGACACATGACAATCCATATCATATATTCCATTAAAAGAATATAAGGAGGAGGCATGAAAACATTTGTCAAAGTCATGAAAGCCTTATCCGATCCCAACAGGGTAAAAATCGTAAAATTACTTCAGCAAAAGGTAATGTGCGTCTGCGAGCTTCAGGCGGCCTTGAAAATTTCCCAGCCGAGCGTTTCCAAGCACCTTAAAATACTCGAAGCGGCCGGATTGGTCGATTATCAGAAAGACGGTTTGTGGGTCAACTATTATCCGGCCGACGGCCATCACAGCCCCTATGCCGCAAACCTTCTGGGGAATATCAAACACTGGTTGAACGATGATCCTGATCTTGCTGATTTAATGAAGAAAGCTCCGTTTTTTAACCGGGAAGAAATATGTAAGCTGTAATTTTTTTTGATTTAGATAGATAGCTAAATAGGCATATTAATATATAAAATTAATGTTAAACAATAGGCTTTCCCAAAAATTTTAGACAGGAAGGTGAAAAAAATGGGTGATGCAACCCTTGTCAAAAAAACACCCGGTGTGGTTGAAGAACCTGATAAAATTGAAGCAGACATTCCACCGAGTCTGATCGACTGGAAGCAGATATGGAAACCGTTGAGTTTTATCGTGGGCGGTTTTGCCATCTTTTTCTGGCTTCCAGTGGACAACACCCGGTTCACCGGGGCCGTGATCGAATCCCTCGCCCTTGCAAAATGGTATGCCCAGGAGCACGTGATTCTCTGCCTGGTTCCGGCTTTTTTCATTGCCGGTGCCATTTCATGTTTCGTGTCCCAGGCCGCA
>Ga0316191_10002477_pt1 | contig 13443 bp, 13 predicted proteins | sample Eddworburr2cm_MG_FD_204928 | JGI IMG/M metagenome (GOLD analysis project Ga0316191, IMG submission 204928) | Coastal sediment microbial communities from Maine, United States - Eddy worm burrow 2 cm | ecosystem: Environmental > Aquatic > Marine > Coastal > Sediment | place: USA: Maine...
CCACGGTCACCGTGGGCGGTGCTCGTTCCCCGACCAATCAGCGAACCCAGGGTTCTCCGCTTTCCATTTGGCGCCGTCGGCCCACAGAATGACCGGGGCAGTCGCGCCAATGCATTCCGCGGGCTGACGGCGTCACATACAAGGTCGAGAACCCTGGGTTCGTGGCGTCCTATACGAGGTGGAGAACCCTGGGTTCGCAGCGTTAGACGTCTTTGAGGAAGCGCTCGATCTCGTCGAACAGTTCGCCCGACCGGCCTGGATCCAGCGTTCGGTCGTTCTCGGCGACCTCCCGGACGTACTCGGCGAGATCGTCGGACTCGGCGACCGCTTCGTCGACCTGCAGAATGAACTCGGCCTCGAGTCCCCGCAGTTCCTCGCTGTCCCCCGCGAATCCGATGATCTGGCCTGCCTTGCGCAGCAGCGCTCGCATGGCCATCGGGTTCTCGTTCGCTGCGAGATAGTGAGGGGTTGCTGCCCAGATGCTGGTTGCAGGGATCCCCGTCTCCTTGCACGCCTCGCCAAGCACCGCGACGATCCCGGTGGGTCCGTTGTAGTCGGTGGGCGGCAGGCCGCTGGCTGCGAGCGTTGTTGGATCGGTGGCGACGCCGGAGAGTGGAACGGGCATCGAGTGGGTGACCGAACCGATGTAGGCCCCGAGCATGGTGGCCGACTCCACACCGCAGTCGGAGAGTACGGCGGCGACGGTCCGGGCGAACGTCTTCCATCGGAACGTCGGTTCGTCCCCGACGACGACCACGAGGTCGTGGTCCTGATCGGGGCGGATGACGGCGTAGAAGCGGGTCTCGGGCCAGGTCATCGACTCGACGCGGCCGTCGAGGACGGTGACCTCAGGGCGGTGCTCCTGGAAGTCGAAGAATTCTTCAGACTCGATCACAGCGAAGGGTCGCTTGACATCCCACCGGTCGAGGGCGTGGTGCAGCGCGCCGGACGCTGCATCGCAGGCGTCGTTCCATCCTTCGAAGGCCAGGATCGCGCGCGGCCTACGGAGAGACGGTCGTTCGAAGCGTCGTACGGGGTCCACACCGGGAAGGCTATCGGGCAGGCGTCGTACCGCCGGTCGATATAGCGATAGGGCCGAATGGCCTAGGGCCCGAGCATTCCGGCCCTAGGAGCGACCTAGGCCGCTTCTTACCGTGGTGAACAGCATCCCAGGATGGAGAGATGAGAGAAACACTCGTCATCAACCGCGAGGGTGTCGATGCCCTCATTCACGCGCTCGCCGACCGGGGCTACGAAGTCGTAGGACCGACCGTTCGCGGTCAGACGATCCTGTACGACACGATTGCCTCGACCGACGACCTTCCCGTCGGACTCACCGACCGGCAGGAGGCCGGCACCTATCGGCTTGAGGAGCGGGGGGACGGTGCCCTCTTCGGGTACGTCGTCGGCCCTCAATCCTTCAGGAAGTTCACCACTCCACCGGGAGCGGTCTTCTGGAAGGGCCATCGAACCGGGGGAGGCTTCGAGACGCTCGAACCCGAGGAACCGCCACGCTACGCATTCTTCGGCGCTCGACCATGTGAGGTCGCGGCGCTCAAGGTCCAGGACAAGGTCTACGGCGCGGTCGGCGACCCCGTCTATGCAGGGCGCAGGAACCAGTCGTTCACCGTCGCGGTGAACTGCACGGACCCGGCGCCGACCTGCTTTTGCGACTCGATGGGGACCGGGCCTGGCGTGTCGGACGGGTACGACATTGCGTTGACCGAAGTCCTCGACGGGGACACCCACCACTTCATTGCCGAGGCGGGAAGCGACGAGGGATCTGACGTCCTTGCCTCACTCGTTGCACGCGACCCACTCGACGAGGAGTTGGTGGAGGCCCGCCGGATGGTGGTCCGCGCCTCAGAGCACATGGGGCGCTTCCTCGATACCGACGGGCTGAAGGAAGTGTTGCAGGGGAATCTCGAAAACCCGTACTGGGACGAGATCGCCAAGCGCTGTCTCTCCTGCACCAACTGCACGCTGGTCTGCCCGACCTGCTTCTGCTCGAGCGTCGAGGACCATCTGTCCCTCGACGGTGCCGAGGCGGAACGCGTCCGAACGTGGGACTCGTGCTTCACCCTCGAGTTCTCATATGTCAACGGCGGCCCGGTTCGGCCATCGCCCGGGCCTCGCTATCGGCAATGGCTCACCCACAAACTCGCCTCCTGGGTGGACCAGTTCGGTGAGATGGGGTGCGTCGGCTGCGGCCGCTGCATCACCTGGTGCCCGGTCGGGATCGACATCACGAAGGAGGCTGCGGAGATTCGCGAGCGAGATGTTCGCCGTGTCGCCGTTGGAACCCCGAGCGTCAAGGAGGCAACCGAATGAGCGAAGTGTTCGAAGTGCTTCTCGGTCAGCCCTTCTTCAAGGGTATGACCGAAGAGCAGGTGAGGACCGTTGCGGAGACGGCGAGGCTTGTCTCGTTCGACGAGGGCAGTGTGATCTTCGTCGAGGGCGGTCCGGCCAGGATGTCGTTCCTGATCCTTGAAGGCGATATCGCCCTCACCCTCCGAACCCAAGAGCACGGGTCGAAGATCATCCAGACGCTCCACCGGGGTGACTTCCTCGGTTGGTCGTGGATGTATCCGCCGTACCGGTGGAACTTCGACGCCAGCTGTCAAAGCGACGTGGAAGCCATCCAATTCGACGGACCTGCACTGAAGAAGATCGCATTGGCCGACCCGCAACTCGGATACGACATGATGCGTCGGTTCACCGAGATCATCGTCACCCGGATGCAAGCACTCAGGATTCAATTGCTCGATGTCTATTCAACTTACCGCTGAACCCAACGCCCACGTGATGAGCCCGGTGCCCTGCCGGATCCTCAGCGTGGAGCAGGAACTCGCAGACACCTACACGCTCGAAGTCGACCCCCCGGGGAGCGATTGGGGCTTCCTTCCCGGGCAATACACGATGCTGTATGCGTTCGGGATCGGAGAAGTGCCGATCTCGATCAGCGGCGACCCTGCCGACACCACCAAGATCGTCCAGACGATCCGTGCGGTCGGTGCGGTCACCGATGCGCTTGTCGGGTTGAAGCCCGGCGACTTCGTCGGTGTGCGCGGCCCGTTCGGCACGTCGTGGGACACCAAGGCGGCTGAGGGTCGGGATGTGCTGATCGTTGCCGGCGGGGTCGGCATCGCGCCGCTCCGACCGGTCGTGTACGACGTGCTCCAGAACCGTGATCGGTACGAGAACGTGACGTTGATGTACGGCGCTCGATCGCCCGGCGATCTGTTGTTCGCTTCGGAGATCCAGGAGTGGCGCAGTCGCTTCGACCTGGAGGTCTTGGTCACAGTCGACCAGGCCGACTCGGACTGGCGCGGACCCGTCGGGGTCGTGACGTCGCTGGTCGGCAGATCCTCCTACGACGGCGACACCGCCGTTGCGTTCGTGTGCGGACCGGAAGTCATGATGCGCTTCACGATCCAGACGCTCGAACGCGGCGGGATCACGGACGATCGGCTCTATGTCTCAATGGAGCGCAACATGAAGTGCGGGGTCGGTCTGTGTGGCCACTGCCAGCTCGGCAAGTACTTTCTCTGCAAGGACGGTCCGGTGATGACGTGTGCGCAAATGGCCGGGTCCTGCTGGATTAGGGAGGTGTGACGTGGCGCTACCGACACTCGCCGTTCACAAGTTCGCATCCTGCGACGGATGCCAGCTGAGCCTTCTCGATCTCGAGGATGAACTGCTCGCGGTCGCCGGTGTTGTGCAGATCGCCAACTTCATGGAGGCATCCCGTGAGGTCCTGCCCCCGCCGTACGACGTCACCCTCGTCGAGGGGTCGATCACGACGCCGCACGATCGGGACCGGATCAAGCAGATCCGCGAAGAGACGACCGTGCTCATCACCATCGGCGCGTGCGCAACGGCCGGAGGGATCCAGGCGTTGCGGAACTGGAAGGACGTGGCCGACTTCAACGCCTATGTGTACGCCCATCCGGAGTACATCGACACGTTGGACAAGTCAACGCCGATCGCCGACTACGTGCCGGTCGACTTTGAGTTGCGGGGCTGTCCGATCTCGAAGTACCAGTTGCTCGAAGTGCTGGTCGCGTTCCTGCAGGGACGCAGGCCGAACATTCCGACCTACAGCGTGTGCGTGGAGTGCAAGGCCAAGGGAAACCCCTGTGTGATGGTGTCGCACGGCACGCCATGCCTCGGCCCGATCACCCAGGCCGGCTGCAACGCACTGTGCCCCAGCTATGACCGTGGCTGCTACGGCTGCTTCGGACCCATGGAGAGTGCCAACGCCGCATCGCTGGCCAACCAGTGGGAGTACATGGGTCTGTCCGATAAGGAGATCGTCAACTCGCTGAGGGGCTTCAACGCGTGGTCGGAGGCGTTCCGCATCGAGAGCGACCACCGAGAGGCATCAATTGAGATCGGAGGTGCGCGATGACAAACGCGAGAGAGATCTCGGTTGAGTATCTGGCACGCGTCGAGGGTGAAGGCTCGATGCGGGTCAAGGTCGTCGACGACCAGATCGAGGACGTCGAGTTCTCGATCTTCGAACCGCCCCGGTTCTTCGAGGCGTTCCTCCGCGGCCGGCCGCACACCGACGCGCCGGACATCACGGCACGCATCTGTGGCATCTGTCCGATCGCCTATCAGATGAGTTCGGTCCACGCTATGGAGGATGCCTTCGACGTCACCGTCGGTGGTGCCCTACGCGAGCTACGCCGACTGATCTACTGCGGCGAGTGGATCGAGAGCCATGTGCTCCACGTCTACTTGCTGCACGCGCCGGATTTCCTCGGCTACGAGAGCGGCATCCACATGGCTGCCGATCATCGTGAGGTGGTCGAGCGGGGCCTTCGGATGAAGAAGGCGGGCAACGATATCGTTGCGCTCCTCGGAGGCCGTGAGATCCATCCGATCAACGTCCGCGTCGGCGGGTTCTACCGCGTCCCGACGAAGAAGGAATTGGAGGCGCTGGTTCCCGAACTCGAGTGGGCGAAGGACGCCGCGATCGAGACGATCAAATGGACGAGCGAGTTCACGTTCCCCGAGGCCGAACTCGACTTCGAGTACGTCTCGGTGTGCCATCCCGACGAGTATCCCTTCAACGAGGGGAACATCGCGTCGAGCAAGGGAATCGATATCCCGATCTCCCAGTTCAACGATTTCTTCACCGAAGAGCACGTTGAGCGCTCGAATGCTCTGCACTCCCGGGTGCGTGGGCGTGGCGCCTACCACGTCGGTCCGCTGGCACGGTATGCCATCAACTTCGAGAAGCTGACGCCGTTGGCGCAGAAGTGCGCCGCTGAGGCGGGGTTGGGTCCGGTGGTGAACAACCCGTTCAAGAGCATCATCGTGCGGAGCGTCGAGACGCTCTACGCGATCGAAGAGGCGTTGCGGATCATCGACGAGTACGTGGAACCGGCCGAGTCGTGGGTGCGCTACATCCCAAAGGCCGCCGTGGGTCACGGGGCCACCGAGGCACCACGCGGCATGCTCTATCACCAGTACCGGTTGGAGGAAGACGGCCGCATCGCCGATGCGCAGATCACGCCTCCAACGGCGCAGAACCAACTGACGATCGAGTCGGACCTGCGATTCGTTCTCGAGCAGCATCTCGATCTTCCCGATCCAGAGTTGTCGTGGGTGCTCGAGCAGTCGATCCGCAACTACGACCCGTGTATCTCCTGTGCGACGCACTTCCTCGATCTCACGGTTGAACGTGTCTGAGGTTGTCGTCATTGGTGTTGGAAACCGAGTGATGGGTGACGACGCCGCAGGGCCGATCGTTCTCGATCGGCTCGCGGGTCGTCTTCCCGACACGGTCGCATTGATCGAGTCGGTTGGTGACGCCACGCATCTCCTTGAGACCTGGAGAGATACCGATCTGACCATCGTCGTCGATGCGGTGGTCTCTGGCGGCGTACCCGGCACCATTCACCGGATCGACGGCATCCAGGGGTTCCCGGCGGCATGGCGGTCGGCATCGACCCACCTCGTCGGACTCGCAGAGGCGATCGATCTCGGCGGCGCCGTCGGTGTGTTGCCTGAGGCGATGGTCGTATGCGGAATCGAGATCGATCGCGTCGGACCTGGCGTGGGGTTGGCCCCCGAGATCGATGCAGCTGTCGACAACGTGGTTGAGATCGTCGTGGGGCTCTGCGCCGACTACGCCTGAGATTCGGTGAGGACGTTCTCAACGCCGCCACCGGTCACCACGATGGGGTCGAAGCCGGCCGCTTCGAGGTAGACGACCGCCATCTGGGACCGATAGCCGCCACCGCAGATCACCCAGACCGGTCGGTCAGGGTCGAGGTTCGCGGGGATGGCGGTGCGAAGATCGGGGACGTAGGCGTGGACCGCCCCGGGGATCGATCCGGTCGCCCATTCGCCCGGCGCCCGGACGTCGAGCACCTGCGGTTCGCCCTCTGCGAGTTCGTCCCGCAATGCCTCGGCCGACGCCTGGCGGTAGGTCGCAAGGCGCTCGGCATCGCCGAGGTCGGTCACGATGCCGATCACCCGGTCGAAGCCGATTCGGGCGAGTTGAACAACCGCCGGCTCGGCGTCCTGGATCTGCGTGGCGACGAGCACGATCGGCGCGTCGAAGGGAATCAGCCAACCGGCCCACACGCCCATCTGGTCCTCGAGTTCGAGTCCGTACGACCCCGGGAGGTGCCCGGCTGCGTGCAGCGCCTGTGGTCGAATGTCGACGACATGAGCGCCATCAGGTATCTGGTCAACGGCGAAGTGTGAGATCGGTGCATCCGGCATCGGTTCTGGCCCCGCGAGGTTGATGGGCCCCATGTGGGCGTAGTAGTCCGGATATGGCTGCAAGCCGGTCAGCGCATCCGCCACGAACGACTCGGCGTCGGGATGGGCCAGCACTGGGCTTGTCATCTTCTCCCGGCCAATGGTCGACGCCGCGGTCTCGGCCACCGACGACGTGCAGAACGATCCCGCGCCGTGCGTGGGGTAGAGCCCGACTACATCCGGAAGCTGTGCGAGACGCGTGACGGATCCGTACTGAAGCTTCGCGAGCGTCTCGGCTCGGGACATGCCCAAGAGGTCGCTCCGGCCGGCGGAGCCGACGAGCAGGCTCCCGCCGGAGAACAATGCGACAGCCTCGTCGTCGATGAGGACGAGGTAGCTCACATGCTCCGGCGTGTGTCCCGGCGTGTGGATCGGACGGACGGTGAGGGGTCCGCCGTCGAGGTCCTCCATGTGGAACGCCGGACGGTGATCGAATGCTGCTCCCGATGACGCCGGAAGCACGAGTTCGGCACCGGCCGTGGCGGCGACGGCCCGTCCGCCGGAGACGTAGTCGTTGTGGAGGTGCGTCTCGAGCACGAAACGGGTGTCGAGACCGGCGGCCGCCGCGACAAAGCGGTCGATGTCGCGCTGCGGATCGACGACGACGCCAACCCCTTCATGCTCGATCAAGTAGGTGGAATCACCGAGGCCGGGTGTGACGAAGGTCGTGATCTTCATGCGTAGGGCGGAGGGCAGCGCAATCAGCGCCGATTGTCAAGTCCGGCCGAAACGGCGGAGGCGGAGTGAGTTGGTCACAACCGAGACCGAGGAGAAGGCCATGGCGGCCGCGGCGATCATCGGATTGAGGAGTCCGAGTGCGGCGAGCGGGATGGCGGCAATGTTGTAGCCGAACGCCCAGAACAGATTCTGCTTGATGGTGCGGAAGGTGGCCCGGGCAAGGCCGAGCGCTGTGACAGCCAGCGTCGGGTCGCCGGACATCAGCACGACATCGCCCGCTTCAATGGCGACGTCGGTCCCTGAGCCGACCGCCATTCCGAGATCGGCCCTGGTGAGTGCCGGGGCGTCGTTGATGCCGTCACCGACGAAGGCCACCGATCGTCCCGAGTCCTGGAGACGTGCAACCTCGTCGGCCTTGCCGGCTGGCAGGACACCGGCGATCACCCGGGAGATGCCCACCTGCGCAGCAATCTCGTCGGCCGTGCGGGCATTGTCTCCGGTGAGCATGGCGACATCGACGCCGAGATCGGTCAGTTCGGCAACGGCTTCCTTCGAGGACGAGCGCACGGTGTCTGCGACTCCGAGCGTGCCCCGAACCTCGCCGTCCCAGGCGGCGAGGAACGCCGTGTGCCCGGCGCCTTCGATTCGTTCCATGGCATCGGCCTCGCGTTGTGGGACCTCAATCCCGAGCTCCTCCATGAGCATCGGGCGTCCGACGACGACGGCGGCGCCATCCACCGTCCCCACGACGCCGAGTCCCTGATGTGCGGCGAAATCGGTAACCGGTTCGAGGGTGACGTCGCGTTCCTCGGCGCCGAGGGCCACGGCCATGCCGATTGGATGCTCGGACGCCGCCTCGACGGATCCGACCAGCATCAGGAAGCGATCGAGTGGCTCGTTGGTCTCGATTGCGGACAGCGTCATCGCACCGCGCGTAAGGGTTCCGGTCTTGTCGAACACGACGGTACTGATGGCCTTGGCTCGTTCGAATACTTCTGCCGACTTGAACAACACGCCTTGCTCGGCCCCTCGGGCGGAGCCGACCATGATGGCGGTGGGTGTCGCCAGGCCCATGGCGCACGGGCAGGCGATGATCAGCACGGCCACGGCGCTGCGCATGGCGGTGGTGATGTCGCCGTCGAGGATCATCCAGGCAACGAACGTCACGATTGCGATTGCGATCACCGCAGGCACGAACACGGCGCTGACCTGGTCCGCGAGGCGCTGGACGGGTGCCTTGGAGGCCTGGGCCTCTGCGACGAGCTTCACGATCTGGGCGAGGGCGGTGTTGCCGCCGAGGCGGGTCACCTCGATCTCGAGGCGGCCCTGCTGGTTGATGGTTGCTCCAAACACACTGTCGCCCGCAGACTTGGTCACGGCGGCGGATTCGCCGGTGAGCATCGACTCGTCGATCGACGAGGCACCCGCGATGATCCTGCCGTCTGTGGGAATCTTCTCGCCCGGGCGGACGATGACGATCGATCCGACCGCCAGCGCATCGAGGTCCACCATCTCTTCGGTGTCCCCTCGTTGCACGCGCGCTTGCTTGGCTCCGAGTTCGAGGAGGCTGGTGATCGCGTGCGACGCCTGCCCTTTCGCTCGGGCCTCGAAGTAGCGGCCGAGGAGGATGAGGGTTGCGATCATTGCTGCGGTCTCGAAGAAGACGGGATATCCGGCGAAGACGGCCCACACGGAGTAGGCCCAGGCCGTCACCGTGCCGACGGACACGAGGGTGTCCATGGCCGGGCTGAGCGAGGTGATCTGCTTGTAGGCCGCCGAGTGGAACTGTCGTCCGAACCAGAACACGACGATGGTCGTGAGAATGCCCTGCACGATCTCCGACCACAGGGCGTCCGGGCCGAGCATGGCGAGAATCATCACCGGGACCGAGAGGACGGCGGCACCGATGACGTTCCGCTTCTGGAATGCGACCTCCTCGTCGTATCGCTCGGTCAGCGAGCGGCGATCCTCGCCCTCGACGAAGGGCGTAATCTCATAACCGAGCTTTTCGATGGCCGCCTGCAATCCGGCGATATCAACGGCGCCGGGATCGACGACGGCTCTGGCTTCCTGCCCCGCGAAGTTGACGACGGCGGACTCGACGCCATCCTGGCGACCGAGCACCCGCTCGATCCGGAGCGCGCACGAGGCACAGGTCATCCCCTCGACGTCGAACGAGATCGTGTCGGGAGGGGTTGGGGGCACTCGGGCTAGGCCTGGTCCGGCACTTCGTAGCCGACGTCCTCGATCGCGGTGACGATCGCGGTGAGGGTCGCTTCGGTGCCGTCGTACTCGAGGTCAACCGTCTGCGCCTCGATCTGGACCTCAACGCGGTCGACGCCGTCGAGTGGGGCCACGGCCGCCTCGATCGACGACTTGCAGTGTCCGCATGAGATCTCGGGCACACTCAGCGTGCGGTTGGTCATGGAGGCTCCTTGGTCGGGGCTGTCGGCAGAGCGTATCAACCGACGGGTCCTTCTGGAACGCCTATCGACGATTGGCTATTTCAGGAGCAGCGTTCCGACGCGTCGTGCCGTGATGAGAGAGCCAACGACGCCGATTGCCACGAGGTAGGCGACGTTGATGAGCATCGTCCACTCGAGGATCCCCAGCGTGAGGCCCCGGATCAGCACAACACCGTGATAGAGCGGTGACAGCCACGTCACGACCTGGATGAACTCGGGATATACGTCGATCGGGTAGAAAGTCGCCGAGAACAGGAAGAGGGGCAGCGTGACGAGGGTGATGAGGTCGAGGTCTTGCCAGGTCCGCATGTAGGTGGTGGCGGCGGTTCCGGCCGCGGCGAAGGAGAAACCGATCAGGATCGCGGCCGGGAAGGCGAGGATCCCCCACGGAGAGTGGATGAGGCCCATCACCGCCATCACGAGCAGGAACGCCAGCGAGTAGATCGCTCCTCGTGCCAGCGACCAGGCGATCTCACCGCTCGCGACGTCTCTGGCGTCGAGGGGGGTCGCGAGGATTCCGTTGTAGATTTTCCCGTACTTCAGCTTGAAGAACATGTTGGTCGATTCATAGACGGCACCGTTCATGGCGGACGCAGCGAGCATCGCCGGGGCGACGAACGCGGTGTAGTCCACCGGGATGCCGGCCACCTGGACGTCGCCGGCCAATTGACCGATGCCGACGCCGACGGCGAGGAGGTAGAAGACCGGATCGAAGAAGCCGGAGAGATACACAGGCCAGAAAGATTTCGTCGCCATCACGTTGCGCTCGACGACGTAGCCGCCCCGCCACCGTCGCGGCAGGGGTGGAACGACCCGGGTGAGGAGCGGACCGACGGTCATGGCTTCAGCCTCTTCCGGAACGGCCCCATGCAGAGGGCGGTCCCGACCGCGATCCAGGCGACGAGGTAGGCGACGCTGATCCACCAAGCAACCGGCGGTTCCGTTCCGACGACGATGGCGCGGCTCAACTCGACACCGTGATACATCGGAGTAGCGAGTGCGACGGCCTGGAGCCAGCTAGGGAGTTGCGTGATCGGGAAGAACGCGCCGGAGAACAGGAACATCGGAATCACCACGAAACGGAAGTACATCGGCAAGCCGGCCGGGTCGTCGAGACGCGCGGTGAACGCCGTCGTCGCCGCCGCCATGGCGAGTCCGACGAGGAGGGCTGGTCCCACTGCAAGAAGGGACTGGAACAGGGGTGCGACCCGGAATGCGGCCATCACGAATGCGAACACCACCGACACCATGAGCACCCGTGCACCGGCCCACAGCATGTGGCCGCCGACGAGACCGGGAATGCCGATCGGGGCAGCGAGCTTGGCGTGGTAGGTCTTCGTCCACTTCATGCCGGCCATGACCTTCCACGAACCCTCTCCGGCGCCGGTCTGCATGGCCGTTGCGACGAGGAGTCCAGGGGCGAGGAAGGTGAGGTAGGTGACCCCTTCCACGCCCTCTGGCATGTTGGCGTCGACGAGCGAGCCGAGCCCGATGCCCATGGCCGCGAGGTAGAGGATCGGGTTGAGGAACGTCGAGATGACCGACCCGCGCCAGGTGCGTCGGTAGACCCGAGCCTCAGCCTCGAAGACGCGCAGAGCGAGTGGCGTGGCCATCAGTCAACGAGCGTGCGGCCGGTGAGACGGAGGAAGACATCTTCGAGGGAGGAGCGCCTGGCGAGCACCGTCTCGGGTTCGAGACCCTCGGCAGCGACGCGGGAGATCGTCTCCTCCGCGTCATCGGTGTAGAGGAGCGCCCGGTCGGCCAGGATCTCGGCCCGAGGCGCAGTCCCCTCGAGGCGGTCAGCGACGTCCTCCAGCACGCCCGGTGGGAACCGGAACTCCACGACCTCCCGGGGGGCGTACTCCTCGATCAGCGAACGGGGTGATCCAACGGCCACGATCTTCGACTTGTCCATGATGACGAGGCGGTCGCAGAGTTGCTCGGCCTCATCCATGTAGTGGGTCGTGATGATCAGCGTGACCCCCTGCTGCTTGAGACGGTAGAGGCGGTCCCAGAGGATGTGGCGGGCTTGCGGGTCAAGGCCGGTCGTCGGCTCATCGAGGAGCAGAAGATCGGGTTCGTTGATGAGGCCGCGGGCGATCGTGAGACGTCGTTTCATGCCACCGGAGAGCGCATCGACCTTCGATTTGCGTTTGTCGGTGAGTTGCACGAACTCGAGGAGTTCTTCGATTCGTTCCTTGATGACGGTCCTGGGCAGATCGAAGTAGCGACCGTACATCATGAGGTTGTCGTAAACGGTGAGCTCCTCGTCGAGGTTGTCCTCCTGAGGAACCACACCGAGTTTGGACCGGAGTTGGGGCCCTTGGTGCTCAGGATCGAGTCCAAGGACGGATAGGGAACCGCTCGTGATCGGACTCACCGCCCCGATCATGCGCATCGTGGAGGTCTTTCCGGCCCCGTTGGGCCCGAGGAATCCGAAGGACTCACCCTGCTCGACGGCGAAGTCGATCCCGTCGACCGCGACGAAGTCCCCGAACTCCTTCGTGAGGCCGTGAGCGTGGATGAGAGGAGCCATGACCGGCCAAGGGTAGTGAACGTCCGGTCGCCAGTCGCCAGAGGGAGTTGCCCCAACCAGAGCGGGCGCGGCGCGATTCGAACAACAGAAGCTGCAGACTCCTACTGGTGACCGGCGACCGGTGACCGGCGACTCACTCAGCAGGCCGCGCGGACGGTGGGGTAGGGGTTCACGTAGGCGCCGCCGATGCGGCCCATGCCGAGGTGAAGGTGGGAGACCGAGGCATTGCCGGTCGCGCCCATGTATCCGACGAGTTCGCCCTTGGCAACACGGTCACCGTTGCTCAGGCCTGCGGCGTATCCGCTCAGGTGGGCGTAGTAGTAGAAGTTGCCGTCGTCGCCGTAGACGTAGACCTGGCGGCCACCGGCAGAGTGCCAGTTGAGACGGACCTTGCCCGAGTTCATGGCGACGAGTGGGGTCCCGCTGGCACCCGACATGTCGACACCCTTGTGCGTTCGGCCACCCGGACGAGCCGCACCCCAGGTATCGATGAAGTAGGTGTTGCCTGCGACGGGGCAGACGACGCCCTTCGTCGTCACGGCGGGGAGGCCGGCGGCAGCGGAGCTGCGAGCGGCGCCGGAGGAGTTGTTGCTGGCACGGGCGGCGGCGGCCTCGGCTTCCCTGCGCCGCGCTTCAGCCTCTGCTTGGCGCTTGAGCTCAGCCTCGTAGTCGGCGAGGACGTCCGCGTACTTGAACTTGGCGTACTCGAACACTTCGTCGGCCTTCTCACGGGCGACCGCGAGTCGCTCGACGACGGCGACCTGCTGCTCTTCGAGCACCTCGACCTCGGCCTGCTTCTCGGCGACCTCGATCTTCAGCCGGTCGTTCTCGCGATTGACGGCCGTGAGGAGGTCGAGCGAGGCAAGGTCACGATCGGTCGCCTGCCCGATGAGGGTTTGACTGGTGAGGAGATCCTGGATCGACCCTGCGGTGAAGGCGGCGGTGACGAGTCCGGTCCCCGAGTTGGTGTAGGCCTCGACCACG
>Ga0316191_10002478_pt1 | contig 13443 bp, 12 predicted proteins | sample Eddworburr2cm_MG_FD_204928 | JGI IMG/M metagenome (GOLD analysis project Ga0316191, IMG submission 204928) | Coastal sediment microbial communities from Maine, United States - Eddy worm burrow 2 cm | ecosystem: Environmental > Aquatic > Marine > Coastal > Sediment | place: USA: Maine...
GGCGTCACCAGCAAGGCCGTACAGAGCATGCTGAACGTACACCAGCCCGACTTCGGCTTCCTCACCGACGCCATGGTCTACAACAGCGGCCAGGACCTGCCCATCAGCGAACAGCTCATCCAGGCACGCGCCGAAGGCGAGATCGCCTTCATCCTCGACCGTGACCTCGAGGGCCCGGGCGTAACCAGCGCCGACGTGCTCGCCGCGACCCAGGGTGTGATGCCCTGCTATGAGATCGTGGACTCCCGGGTGCGCGACTGGAAGATCAAGATCCAGGACACGGTCGCGGACAATGCCTCCTGCGGCCTCTTCGTCCTGGGCGACGCGCTGGTGAGCCCCCATGACCTGGATCTCACGACCTGCGGGATGGTGCTCGAAAAGAACGGCGAGATCATCGCTACCGGCGCCGGTGCAGCAGCACTGGGATCACCGGTCAATGCGGTCGCCTGGCTGGCCAATACACTGGGCGCATTCGGTATCCCGCTGGTCGCCGGCGAAGTGATCCTGTCGGGTTCGTTGGCGGCGCTGATACCGGTCCAGGCAGGCGACTCGATGAATATGAAGATCGGCGGGCTCGGCTCAGCGTCAGTCCGTTTCGTATGAATAGGTAAAGGTATTGGAGAGGACACCATGAAGGTCAATGCCGCACTGATCGGTTCCGGGAATATCGGCACCGACCTGATGTACAAGGCCCTGCGCAGCGAGTGGGTCAACCCGGTCTGGATGGTCGGTATCGATCCGGAATCGGACGGCCTCGCCAAGGCTCGCGAGGCCGGACTCAAGACGACCCATGAAGGGGTCGACGGCATGCTCGACCATATCGAGGAAGACCGGATCCAGATCGCCTTCGACGCCACCTCCGCTTACGTGCATGCGGAGAACTCGCGCAAGATGAATGCCCGGGGCGTGATGATGATCGACCTCACGCCGGCGGCCATCGGCCCGTACTGCGTGCCGGTCGTGAATCTGAAAGAACATGTGGGCAAGGAAGAGATGAACGTCAACATGGTCACCTGCGGTGGCCAGGCGACAATCCCGATGGTTGCCGCAGTCAGCCGCGTCCAGCCGGTGGAGTATGGCGAGATTGTCGCCACCGTGGCATCGAAGTCAGCGGGACCCGGCACCCGCAAGAACATCGACGAATTCACCCGGACCACCGCCAACGGCGTCTCAGAGGTGGGCGGTGCTGCCAGAGGCAAGGCGATCATCATTCTCAACCCGGCCGACCCGCCACTGATGATGCGCGACACCGTGCACTGCCTGACTGCCGACAAGCCCGACGAGGATGCGATCCGGGAGTCGGTCGACGCCATGATCAAAGAGGTGCAGAAATACGTGCCGGGTTACCGACTTGTGAATGGGCCGGTGTTTGACGGCAATCGGGTCTCCATGTTCCTGCAGGTCGAGGGTTTGGGAGACTATCTGCCCAAGTACGCCGGCAATCTCGACATCATGACCGCAGCCGCGCTACGGACCGCGGAGCTGTTTGCCGAAGAGATCGACAGCGGAACAATCCAGCTGCGCGCCGTGGGCGCCTGAGCGAGGGATAGAGCGATGAATTTTGAAGGTCGGAAAGTCACACTCCATGACATGTGCCTGCGCGACGGCATGCACTCGATGCGACACCAGATCAGTATCGAGCAGATGGTCGCCCTGGCGACCGCGCTGGACGAGGCCGGCATACCGCTGATCGAGGTCACCCACGGCGACGGTCTGGGGGGGGCATCGGTCAACTATGGTTTCCCCGCGGCCAGCGACGAGGAATATCTGCGTGCGGTCATCCCGCACATGAAGAATGCCAAGATCTCGGCGCTGCTGCTGCCCGGCATCGGCACCGTGGATCATCTGCGGATGGCCCTTGATTGCGGCGTCCATACCATCCGCGTCGCCACCCATTGCACTGAGGCCGACGTCTCCGAGCAGCACATCACGCTGGCACGCAAACTGGAGATGGACACCGTCGGATTCCTGATGATGGCCCACATGATCGAGCCGGCGGATCTGCTCGATCAGGCCCGGCTGATGGAAGCCTACGGCGCCAACTGTATCTACTGCACGGACTCGGCCGGTTACATGCTCCCCGACGAGGTGAAGACCAAGCTGGGCACGCTGCGGGACGGGCTGAAACCGGAGACCGAACTGGGGTTCCACGGGCATCACAATATGGCGATGGGCGTGGCCAACTCGCTGACCGCGGTGGACGCCGGCGCGACGCGCATCGACGGATCGGTGGCCGGACTCGGCGCCGGCGCCGGCAACACGCCGCTTGAGGTCTTCGCCGCCGTACTCGACCGCATGGGCGCCGACACGGGCGTTGACGTATTCAAGCTCATGGATGTCGCCGAAGACGTGGTCGTGCCGATGATGCAGCAACAGGTCCGCATCGACCGGGACTCCCTGATACTCGGATATGCCGGCGTCTACTCGTCTTTCCTGCTGCACGCCAAGCGCGCGTCGCGCAAGCACGGCGTGCCGTCTTCGGACATCCTGGTCGAGCTGGGCAAACGCAACACGATCGGCGGCCAGGAAGATATGATCGAGGATGTCGCACTCGACCTCCTCAAACGACGCCGGACTGAGTCGGCGCAGACCGCTTGAGGAGAAGCAAATGTCCACACTCGACCAGGCGACCATCGAGAAGCTCGCCGAGCACGTAGAGAACGCCGAACTCAACCGGCAGGACATCGTCAAGATCACCGACGATTACCCGGACATGGATTGGGAAGATGCCTACGACATCCAGTACGCCATCCGTGCCCGCAAGGAGGCCCGTGGCACCCGTATCGCCGGCCTGAAGATGGGGCTGACGTCGCATGCCAAGATGAAGCAGATGGGGGTCGAACAACCAGTCTACGGATTCCTGACTGACTACGGCGCCTGCCCGGAGGGTGGCGACATCGACACCAACCGGTTTATCCACCCGCGCGTGGAGGCCGAGGTCGCGGTGGTGACCAACAAGACCCTGAAGGGCCCGGGTTGCCATGTGGGCACGGTGCTGGCGGCCATCGAGATCGTTCTGCCCGCGGTCGAGATCATCGATTCCCGTTACCGGGATTTCAAATTCGATCTGAAGAGCGTCGTCGCCGACAACACCTCGGCGGCCGGCTACGTGGTCGGCGGCCGTAGCGCGAGGCCGGCGGATCTGGACCTGCCGACGCTGGGCGTCGTGATGGAGAAGAACGGCGAGATCGTCGAGCTGGGCGCCGGTGCTGCGGTGCTCGGACACCCGGCGGCCAGCGTCGCGATGTTGGCAAACATGATGGCCGCCCGCGGCGAGGAGATCCCGGCTGGCACGTTCATCATGACAGGCGGTATTACGGCGGCGGTGGCTGTCGAGGCCGGTGACAACATCAACGTGCGTTACCAGAGTCTCGGCTCGCTGAGTTTCCGATTCGTGTAGCCCCGCCGGGCCTCGTCAGGACCCGGCGGGTGGCAGCCCATCGAGGTCGCCATCGACGATGGCGATCTTGTTCCAGAACAGAAATCGCAACCGGCTACTCACCGCGAACGACGGGTCCGCCACCAGTCGTCCATTGATTCTTGCCAGCTCAGTCGAGGCGCTCGAATGCCTTGTTTGCAAGCGCTTTCAGCGTCTGAAATTCGGCGCTGTCCGGACCATCCACTCGCTTGGATCGCATGTCGAGGGTCCAGCGATCGTTGCGGGCAAGAAAGATCTCCAGACTCTCCCCCTGATCCTGACTTGAAAACATCGCCGCGGCCGCATTACCGACCCCGGTGACCAATTCGACCCGGTCTTCGCCTTTGAAGGTCTCGAGAATCCGATACGGGCTGTTGGTTGTCTGCAGACCGACGTTTATGAACAGGAGCTCATCTCCAGCGCTGTCTGTCCATATGCAGAAATTAGTGGGTTGTCCGACGATCCGGCTCTCGTAATTGCTCGACACAATCCGCGGGTCCAGTTGCTGCACCTCTTCCAGCGCGAGATAGCTGCATGTCTCGATCGGATTCGAACATCCGGCGAGCAGCCAACTGATCGCGAGAATACCCGGATAACGCGCGTGAGCGTGACTCATGAGCTCTCCTGATGATCCGAACCCACCGGCAAGTCAACCGACCGCCTTCCACTTCGTGAGTGGAAGATGTCCGGGCAGTGTACCAATTTCGATCAGTTTATCTGACGCACACCTTCAGCGACCGCCGGGACGAACCCTCTGCCCGGCGGATCAGGTGATGCCCGGGCCGGTGTCATCGAATATGGCATCGTCACGTTGACGATCATTCGCTCAGTGGTGATGGCATCGCCGGATGGGCGAGGAGTACGGTCCGGACGGGGCTCTGGTGTCGTTCACCAATCAGATGGCGCCTGCCTGCCGGCATCGACTTTTTGTGCTCATAAGGGTACCGTCACGGCGGCGCAGTCATACAGCCGGCAAAGTCACAATAACACCCTGGCAAGCGCGCACAGTGAGCCCTGATCAAGGCAGACCTGATGCTGAATAGAACAAGCTCGAAAGACCAGAATTGCATCGTGCTGGTGGCGATTCCGTTGAGGATCGTGGTTTCATTGATCGTCCTGGCCACGACACTGTGGCCGCCGTGCCGGGCGAATTTCGAGCAGCGGGTCGCCGGGCTCCAGGCGATGGTCGTGGCGCAGTTCGCCATTGTCGATGTCGTCGCCCGCTTTGATCGCAAGCGGATCGGCGATGAGACTGGAGAATCCGCGGCCGCAACGCCGCAGCAGGTGGCGGCCATAAAGCGTACGGGCGTGGACGCTGCATCTGCAAGTGAGGAGGTCGACTCATGAAAATATTGCACCCCATAAAGGCGCTCGCCGTGGCGATCCTCTCGCTATGCTCTGCGATGGCAGGAGCCGAGACCCTGGTCGTACTCAACAAGGCGGAGGCCAGCGCAAGCCTGATCGATCTGGACAGCGGCACTGTCGTCGCCACCCTGCCTACCGGGGAGGGTCCGCACGAGGCGGCGGCCTCCCCTGACGGGACCCGAGTGCTGGCTACGAACTACGGTACCCGCAACGCACCCGGTGCCAGCCTCACTCTGATCGACGTGGCGAACGCCGATGTCATCAGCACGATCAAGCTTTCACCCTACCGGCGGCCACACGGAGTGCGCTGGCTGGCCGACGGCCGCCGGGCCGTGGTGACGGCTGAAGACAACAAGGCGTTGCTGATCGTCGATGTGGATGCGGGGCGCGTCATCACGGCTATCGACACCGGGCAGGAAATCTCGCACATGGTTGCCGTCACGCCCGATGGCGGCCGCGCGTTTGTGGCCAACATCGGTTCCGGCTCAGTTACCGTAATCGACCTGCTGGAAGGGCAGCGCATCAAAAACATCGTTACCGGGGAAGGCGCCGAAGGGGTCGACGTCACGCCCGACGGGCGCGAGGTCTGGGTGACCAACCGGGCGGCCAACACGGTCAGCGTGATCGACGCCGCGACGCTCGAGATCAAGCGGACTCTTGCTTCGGCGGACTTCCCGATCCGGGCCACGGTCACTGCCGACGGTCGACACGTGCTGGTGTCCCATGCCCGCTCCGCCGATGTCGGTGTATTCGACACGAAAAGCGGTGACGTGATCCGACGGATCTCCATGCAGCAGGGTGATGTCGACCTGGAGGGCAAGCTGTTCGGTAACATGTTCGGCGACAGCTCGATTCCAATCGGCGTGGTCGTGGACCCTTCCGACAAGAGGGCCTGGGTCGCCCTGGCCGGCTCGGACATGGTGGCTGAACTCGACATGGACGATTGGACGATTTCGAGGGCCCTGACAGCGGGACGCGAGCCGGACGGCATGGCCTACTCGGCCCTGCACGCCGGCAAGTGAATCGAACCGGAGTTCACGGCGAACCGTCTTCTGTTGTGTCGGATGAGCCGTCGCGGCCGTGAATACCAACTCCCCTGCCGCGGCTGACCGCAACTGGTTCCAGAGACTCTGCCTCGGTCTTTTGTCGTTGTTCGGCTGGCGATCGGTGTTTGTGCCGCCGCCCGAACCCAAGGGCGTCATCCTCGTCTATCCACACACCTCCAACTGGGACTTTATCGTCGGCGTGCTGTACCGCTACGGCTACGACCTGAGGGCGCAGTGGATCGCCAAACATTCCGCCTTCCGATGGCCGCTGGGTGCGGTGCTGCGACGGATGGGAGGGATTCCGATAGACCGGCGCAAGGCACAGGGCACGATCGGAGCGCTGGTTGACACTTATCGGGAGAGCGACTCGCTGTGGATTGCGATCACGCCGGAAGGGACGCGTTCCCACACTGATCACTGGAAATCCGGGTTCTACCGGATCGCACTGGCCGCCAATGTTCCTTGCGCGCTGGGCTGTATCGATTACGAGACGAAAACGATCAGCATCGACACCTATGTCCGTTTCAGCGGCGACAGCGAGAAAGATCTGGCCATGCTGCGCGAATACTACGCCGGCAAACGCGGGCTGCGTCCGGACAAGGAAGGCGATATTCGCTTTCGCGTACAGGGTTCGGATGGGTAGGCTGCGCGCCTGAATGTATCTAGGTTCCCTGGCAAATGATCAGTACCGGCCCGACGGCGGGTGTATTGGCGAACCCGGATTTTGATATAGACACGTGCTTGCCTGACCGAACCTCTGGCAGACCATCCGGGGCAGTGCCATAGACGGTTTCTACCGGCAGTTCACTTCCCCGATCGCCTTTCTCGGCAATCGTGTGGCTCGAAGTTTCCCCGGGGCAGAGCGCGTGTCCGGAACCCGTGCGATTTCCGGGCATACGTCTCGCAATTTGGCAGGTCTGGATGATAGCCTGCAGCATCCAATCCGAGAGGAAATCGATGGCAACACCCAACCGGTCCCACGTCTATCTTGGAACCTTTCTGATTGCGCTGACCACCCTCGCCTTGCAAATCACCCTGGCGAGGCTGTTGAGCGCTATCACCTGGTATCACCTGGCGTTCTTCGCCATTTCGGTAGCGATGTTGGGCATGACCGCAGGCGCAGTACTGGTCTATCTCAAATCGAACTGGTTTAATGCGGAGCGCCTTGATCGTAGTCTCAGCCTTGCGAGCCTTGGCTACGCGATGGCCGCCCCCGCCGCCTTGCTGGTGTTGTGCTCGACACCGCTCGGATCCCCAGGCGGACGCGTGACCGCGATGACAGTTGCCACGTTCTTGATAGCAACGGCGGCTGCATTTGTGCCGTTCTTCTTCTCCGGCATCGCGATCAGCGCAGTTCTGACCCGATCTCGGCTACCCGTCGGCAGGATCTATGGCGTCGATCTCGTCGGAGCGGCGATGGGCTGTCTGCTGGTACTTGGCGGACTGGAGCTCATCGATGCGCCAAGCCTGGTGCTCCTCTGCGCTGCATTCGGTGCACTTGCGGCGCTCAGCTATGCGCGCCGACACGGCTCGAGTCGTCTGAAAAAAGCTTGCCTGGGCACTTTTCTGGTACTGGCTGCCACCGTCCCGCTAAATTCCAACACGCTCGACGGTATCCGTCCAATTGCGGTGAAGGGCCGCATGGAGAAGCCCCAGATTGTGCTGCTCGAACGCTGGAACAGCTACTCCCGCGTGGTCGTGGACAAACTGCAGATGCGCCCACCACAGTATTGGGGACCAAGCCCCCGCGCGCCAATGGACCCGACCCCACAAGCATGGATGCGCATCGACGGGGACGCGGGAACAGCGGTGCGGCAATACAACACACCTGGTGACATCGAGCACTTACGCTATGACGTGACGAATGTGGCCTATTTCCTCAGGCCCCCGGGCCAGGCCTGCATCATAGGCGTAGGCGGTGGACGGGACATACAGAGTGGCCTTCTGTTCGGCCATCGCGTCACCGGTATCGACGTCAACCGAATCTTTATTAACCTTCTGCAAACAGTTTTCAGGGACTTCGCCGGAGTAGGCAACAGTGACCGAGTTACACTGATCGCGGACGAGGCGCGCAGCTACCTGGCGCGTAGCTCATTGCGATGCTCCGTGTTGCAGATGTCGCTGATCGACACCTGGGCTGCGACCGGGGCAGGTGCCTTCTCCTTCACCGAGAATGCCTTGTACACCGTCGAGGCGTGGCGCGTGTTTTTTGACCGGCTCACGGCTGACGGCGTGTTCACTATCTCGCGCTGGCACGATCCCACGGACCTCGGCGAGACGGGTCGCGTGATCAGCCTCGCCGTAGCCACCCTGCTGGAATCGGGGGCCACTCGACCCGCCGATCATCTGATCATGATTGGTGCCGGAAACATTTCTACTCTGCTCGTCTCCAGGGCACCGTTTCCGCTGGCAGACATCGAGCGGATACAACGCGTTGCCGACGAAATGGAATACGACCTGGTGTTCGAGCCTCGCACGCAGCCGGAACATCGCGTTTTGCGTGGCCTGTTGAACGCCTCATCCCCCGAGGAACTGCGAGCCGCTGTTGCCGACGAGCCGCTGAACTATCTGCCGCCGACAGACGAGAGCCCCTATTTCTTCAATATGCTAAGACTTGAAAATCTCGGCGCGTCCCTGAGTGCTGGCGGCGGCGTTGTCCACGGGAACATCATGGCGACAATCACCCTGCTGATCCTGATTGGCTGCCTGACGATTTTCTGCGTCCTGACGATTATCTTGCCGCTGCTTGCCGGACAGCGGCCCGAGCGCGAAGCCCGGGATACGGAAGGTGTTTTCTGGTGGGGCGCCACCTACTTCATCTTGATCGGCACCGGCTTCATGCTGATTGAGATTGCGTTGATTCAACGTCTGTCTGTATTCCTCGGCCATCCCATCTATGCGCTTGGTATATTGCTGTTCACGCTCATCCTGAGCGCCGGGTTCGGTAGCCTGCTGAGCGAGCGTCTGTCGCTCAGTCGAACGAAGCTGATATTCATGCTGCCGGTGCTGGTCGCTGCGGTAGTAGTTGGCGCAGAAATGGGGATATCCAGCCTGGTGTCCGAACTCATCGAGGCGCCCATGAAAACCAGGATTGCTTCGAGTATCGCCATGGTTTTTCCTTTGGGCCTGCTGCTCGGCTTGTTCTTTCCCCTCGGGCTGCGCATGGTGCAGACAGGTCATCGCGCGGAAACGCCCTGGATGTGGTCGCTGAACGGCGTCTTTGGCGTATTGAGTTCGGCGCTGGCCGTGCTGATCTCGATCTATATTGGCATCGCGATGAATTTCTACCTGGGCGCCGCCTGCTATCTGGCCCTGGTGGTGAGTATCGGCCCCATGCTGCGCTCCCAGGCTTCGGTGTCCTGAAAACTACCGGGCGTCGAGCCTGCGAATCCGGACCCCCTTGGGCAAGACGGGCGGTACGGCTGTGCAGCTCACAGCCACTGTCGTCGCCACGCGGCCAAAACGGATCATAAATCGTTGACCGTCGAGCCCAAGCCTACGGGGTGATATGCACCACGGCGCCGCCGGTGCCGTAAAGCGGGCCGTATCCCAGAACTTGGGCACTGACATAGCCTCCCCCCAGGGCGCCGAGCAGGAACGCCATCTGCTTGAATCCCATGTCCGGCTTCGCTTCACGGGCGAAGTCCGGCCAGGCCGCTCGCAGGCCCGCCACATCTGCCGCGGCGATCAGGTCGAGGATTTTGCGATTCCACGCATCTTCGGCCGGCACGGCGACATGGTCATCCGCGATGTCGATCTCATGGCGGAAGAACGACCCGGACATGCCGCCCACACCAACAACCGCGATCCGGCGACCGAGCTTGTCGCCCTGCTCCACGGCGACTCGGGCGATGGTCTCGGTGGTCTCGCCGTCGTGGTAGAGATTGTTGGCGCAGATCACCAGCGGGATATCGGCGTCGCCGACAAGGAAGTGCTTGGCGACGATGGTGCCGGTGTCGATCGGGAAGTGATCGTAGTCAACCGCCTTTGACTTGACCCCCGCCTCGATCGCGGCGGCGATACAGGCCTCGGCCATCTCCTGGTCGGCACGGATGTCAAAAGGCAGGTCACCGAATTCGTGCCAGTTCTCGTCGACGTGGGTACCGACGCTGTGCGCCCGCGTCTGCCAGAGCTCGTCCAGCACGGCGAACCATTGGGTCGAATAGACCAGCACCGTGTCCGGGTTTGAGGCTCTGAGTCGCTCCCCCGCGACCTCCATCGCCACCGCCAGGGCGCCCCACGGCGGGTTGTCCCGCTTCACTATAGGTAGCGGTGAACCCGGGACCAGGAATGCTGATACCACTGACATGGTGGCTCTCCCTATCTGATAATTTTCGTTGTTCTTCTGGTGAGCGGAAGGAATTCCCGGATCAGGCGGCCTGAGCCAGGCCGGCCTTGATCAGGTTCCACTCCATAACCGCGTTGCCGGTGCCGATTACCGTTCCATAGCCGTGCAGTTCGGCCGGGATATTCGGATATCCCATGGCTGAGAACATCCACGTGAAGGCACCGGACTTGATCTCGGCGAAGGCTTCCTGGATGAAGTCCGGCAGCAACTCAAACACTTCATTGGTCTTGCCCTGGCGCAACAGCTCGATAACCTTCATGTCCCACAGATAGCCGTTGTAGTCCTGCGGATGTTCCATGGACATATCTTCGGGGATCTCGGGTTCCTCGTGGAAGTGCCAGTGGCACAACGTGTTGGAGGCAAGCAGCACCGCGCGGCGCCCGGTCTTGCGGATGGCCTCCGCGGTCGCCTTGCCGAGGCGATCCATCTCCTCCAGGCCCTCGTCCAGCTTCAGGTAGTAGGGCGAGTTGTTGGCCGAGATGCCGACCACCGGGATATCCCACTGCGGTCGCATCATGTGCAGCGTCGTGATGGTCCCGTAATCCACCCGGAAGTTCGGATTGCGCATCATCTTGGTCGTCAGTCCGAGCTCGCGTGCTTGTTCGCAGCACGCCTCGGCGAGTTCCACGTCCACGTCCAGATTAAAGCTGTAGCGGAACAGGTTCGGAAAGATGGGATCGACCGACTTGCCGCTCAGCTCCTTGACGCCGAGGAAATGGTGGCCCTGCTGGGTGATCCAGTGGGGCGAATGGACCAGGAGAACGTCCGGCTTCAATTCGTCGAGCGTGGCCCGGGCGCGCTCGTAGGCCCAACGCAGCTGTTCCCATCCGCCACGGGATTTCGGTTCGTTCTGCGGCGGATTCTCACCGTAAACCAGGTGCGGCGGATGCGGGGCGAGGTAGCCCGCGACGATCTGACCTTGTGCCATGTCTCTCTCCCGTTCACCGCCCGAATTGTGGGCAGAGTAACTATTTTTCCACGTTCGATGCGTCGCTACATCATAGGACAGGAGCCAACGCGCGCAAGTGAATAGTCTTCCGCAAGCATCGATTGGCTAGGATATGCCGCGTTTTTTCAGTCGGTATGCCAGTTGCGGCCGCGTGATCCCGAGAAGCCGGGCTGCAGCACTGAGATTGCCATTGCTGCGCTCGACCGCTTCCTGGATCAGACGACCCTCCAGATCGTCGAGGGAATCCATAGTATCCAGAATGCCGGTCACGCCGCCGCCGGCGGAGGCCGGCACAGCGCCCATGGCGCCCGAGGACCCCCGGGGCCGTTCAGGCGCCATGGCCGGGAACAAATGTACGGCTGTGATCGATCCGTCCGGTCCGGCGATGATCGCGCCGCGCTCAATCATGTTCTCGAGTTCGCGGATGTTGCCCGGCCACTCATACTCCTTGAGCGTCTCCAGCGCCTGCGGACAGATACTCAGCCGGCGACGGCCGTGGCGAGCCATGCTCTTGCCGAGGAATCGATCGACCAGCAGAGGGATGTCCTCGCGCCGCTCCCGCAACGGCGGGACCAGCACCGGAAAGGTGTTGAGGCGATAGAAAAGGTCCTTTCTGAACTCGCCGCGTTCGACGTCGGTTTCGAGATCCCTGTTGGTCGCCGCGACCACCCGCACGTCCGCACTCCGCGTGCGGGTGTCACCCACGCGCTCGAACTCGCCGTCCTGCAACACGCGCAGCAACTTTGCCTGAGCCGCAGGCGACAGCTCGCCGACCTCATCGAGGAACAAGGTCCCGCCGTGGGCCCTCTCGAAGCGTCCCGGCTTGGATTGATGAGCCCCGGTGAAGGCGCCCTTCTCTACGCCGAATAGTTCGGACTCGATCAACTCCTCCGGGATCGCCGCGCAGTTCACGGCGACGAATCGATTCTTCGCCCGCGGGCTGATGCTGTGCAGGCCACGGGCGAACATCTCCTTGCCGACGCCGGTCTCGCCAAGCAAGAGCACGGTCACCTGGCTGTCGGCGACCTTCTTGATGAGCTCGCAGGCTGCCTTGAAAGCATCCGAAGCGCCGACCATGTCGCCAAAGGTCTTGTCCTCTTCCAGGGAATACCTGAGATTCTCGACCTCCGTCTGCAATTCCAGCAGTTGGTCTGCAACCGGATCGGGACGGTAGAACTTCAGCTCCGCCTCGACGATTTCGTCTTCCCACATGTCCAGGGTCTTGCCGATGATGCGGCAGGCGCGATCACCTTTGCCCTTGCAGTCGATCTCGCGATAGTGGACGAACACGCCCATCAGGGTGCTGGTATAGCCGCAGGCGTAGCCGATCTGCATCCAGCAGACCGGATCGTGATGCAGGCCGAACTGCTCCAGGTGGGTGTCGGCTTCGTAGGAGTTCTCCCACAGGAACTCGCCGTCACAGATACCGTTGGCCACATCCATGTTGACCCGCACCGGGGTCACCTTGACGATGCCTTCGATGGTGTGCAGCAGCGGACCGACCCGGTAGATGTCATTGTCGGAGGCGTTGGGCACCAGACGTCTGACCATGTCGGCGTCGTGAGTCCCCGAGGCATAACCCATCCGCATCAGCACGCCCCGGGCCCGGTCCAGCCCCAGCGTATCGGTCAGCTCCTTTCGCAGTGACCCCATCGCGTGGGTGTGCAGCAGGACCATCCTCTGGTCGACCAGCAGGATCTTGCCATCGGTGATCTGCAGCTCCAGATTGCCTCCGAGGCTGTCCAACTCATCGAAATGAATCCGATGACCCATTGATTTCTCCAAATCGTTAACTCACGCGGGGCCGAGCGGGGCCTCGCTTTGAACTATGCTTAATCATTTGGTAACTTTTTGTCGCAAGCTGTTTATCATCTGATCCAATCCAGATCAAATGAGCAAGCTTGCTGCAGCCGCAGCAATGCGATGTTTTTCATCGGGTTAACCCTTTTGGCACAGTTCCTGTATTCATTTGTTCCTTAGCTTTGACCGCAGTTGTCGTCCGTGGGGGTACGGGTCCAATGAACGCTCTAGGGAAAACGGATCTCGGCATGCAGTGCTATGTGCGCCGTACCGGTGTGAACAGCCTCGGGATGATCGAGTTCGACTTCTCGATCGGCGACCCGTCCCTGTATGTGGAGATGATCCTGCCCGAGCAGGCGTTCGCGGAATTCTGCACCCACAACCACGTCCGCTTCCTGACCCAGGAGCAGGGAGCGGCGATCGACGCGGACCGGGAGAAATGGCGGACAGGAGAGACGGCGGAGGACGGCGGCGACGGCGCCTCCGGCTAATTCAGGAGTAATCAATGCAGATTGAC
>Ga0316191_10002479_pt1 | contig 13439 bp, 14 predicted proteins | sample Eddworburr2cm_MG_FD_204928 | JGI IMG/M metagenome (GOLD analysis project Ga0316191, IMG submission 204928) | Coastal sediment microbial communities from Maine, United States - Eddy worm burrow 2 cm | ecosystem: Environmental > Aquatic > Marine > Coastal > Sediment | place: USA: Maine...
TCAAGGCAGACCTATGCCACCGCGAACCCGAGTATTTCTCACTGCAGGACCGTGTCAGGTCGGGGTTGCTGGATGTCTATGGCCTGGACGACCAGACCTGGACGTCCGTGCTGCTGGGCGGTTCCGGAACCACGGCGCTGGAAGCGATGATGTCTTCCCTGTTGCCGCGGGACGCGGACCTGCTGGTCATCGAAAACGGAGTCTATGGCGAGCGGATCAGCCGAATCGCTGAGATTCACGGTGTCGCGTTCCATGCGGTGAAACACGACTGGACTGACCCCATCGACCTGGACCGTGTTGCGGATGCGCTATCCGCCGGCAAATTTACCCACCTGGCTGCGGTCCATCATGAGACCACCACTGGCCGGCTCAATGATGTCGATGCGCTGGTGAAGCTATCTGAGCAAAACGGGGTCCAGTTATTGCTGGACGCGGTATCGAGTTTCGGTGCAGAACATATCCCCTTCGATTCGCCCGCACTCGCCGGTTGTGCAGGGACAGCGAACAAATGCCTGCATGGCATTCCGGGTTTGTGTTTCGTGATTTGCCGCAGACAGGCGCTGGAAAATTCAGTGGAACCGCCGCGCAGTCTGTACCTGCATCTGCCGCTTTGGGCCGAAAAACAGGACCAGCAGGGCACGCCTTTTACACCCGCTGTGAACAGCGTACTGGCGCTGGAAAAGGCGCTGGAAGAACTGGCCGGGCAGGGGGGCTGGCAGGCCCGTCATGCACATTACACACAATTGGCAAGCCAGGTGAAACGGTCCCTGGCCGCGAACGGTGTCGAGCCCTTGCTGAGTCCCGGAGAATCGTCCTGTGTCCTCAATGCCTACCATCTGCCAGAGGGCAAAACCTACGAGCAGGTGCACGATGGGCTGAAACAACGTGGATTTGTCATCTACGCGGGCCAGGGCAGCCTGGTGACCGAAATGTTCCGGATATCCACCATGGGGGATATCAGTCATTACGATATGGAACGGCTGCTGGCTGCATTGCATGCGGTGTTTTCCGGATAATCAGTGGTAAAATCCCGCCATGGAAAATTCTAAGCCCCTGACCAGAGCTGTTTTGGTGGCGATCGCTGCCTGTCTGCTGTTCGTTTCACCGGCCGCCTTCGCTTATCTTGATCCGACCACCGGGAGCATGGTGGTATCGGCCATTGTTGGAATTTTTGCGTCGATTGCGCTGGCGGTCAAAACCTACTGGTACAAGATCAAGGGGTTCTTCAAACGTGGCAGCAAGCAGGAATCCACTTCCGAGGAAACGCCCGACTAGCGCGGCTGGAAACTTTGATGTCCCTGATCTCCGGTTGGAAAGGCTGGCGGCGCTTCAAGAAGCTCCCCTGGGACTGGCGTAATATCGTCGTCTACTCCGAAAGCGGCCAGGACTGGCACCAGTTTTCGGGCCTCATCGAGCAACTCAACGGCCCACTTGGCCGAAAGCTTTGCTATGTCACTTCCGACAGGCAGGATCCCGGGCTGCAACGAACGCATGAAAATTTTCATGCCATTTTCATACCTGAAGGCCTGTTCCTGACAATCTTTTTCCAGGTCAACCAGTCCGACCTTTTTGTGCTGACCATGATGGACCTGCAGAACCTGCAACTGAAACGATCGACTTACCCGGTGCACTATGTCTACCTGTTTCACAGCATGGGCAGTACGCACATGGTGGACAACGAAAATTCATTCGACCATTACGAGACCCTTTTTTGCGCCGGGCCGCACCAGCTTGCTGAAATCCGCAAGCGCGAAGAACTCAAAGACCTGGCTTCGAAACAGTTGTTCGACTACGGACATCCCCGGCTTGAAGAAGTGATAGAGCAGGGGCGTTCGTACAACGTAAGGAAATTACCGGGGGAAAGCGCAACGGTCCTGATCGCACCCACATGGGGCGTCGATTCGATATTCAACACCTGCGGTGAAGAATTGATCGCCGTGCTGCTGGCAGCAGGTTACCGGGTCATCATGCGCCCTCACTACCAGAGCAACCGTCAAACCCCGGAAGTGATCGCGGAGGTGCGCAAAGCATTCGAAGGCGACGACCGTTTCGAATACATTGGCCAGATGGGAGAAACAGATTCCATTCTGCGTTCCGACATACTTGTGAGTGACTGGTCGGCCATGGCGCTGGAGTATTCCATGGGCCTGGAAAAGCCGGTGCTGTTTATCGACGTCCCGCGGCGGATTCGCAATCCCAACTGGCAGGAACTGGAAATCGAGCCGATCGAAACGACCATCCGGGAGCAGGTCGGCGAGATCGTTTCGCCGGAGGCTTTGCAGGACGCGCCGGCAGCGATCGAACGGCTACTCAGCGACCCGCAGCGATTTCGGGGAAAGATGAGAGAGTTGCGCGAGACGATGGTGTTCCGGCTGGGCCACAGCATACCCGATGGCGCGGCCGAGATTGCCCGGCTGGCGGATGAGCGCCTCGCAGCGCGGAGGCAACGTGAAGATGACTAGATGGCTCCTGACTTTCGGCCTGATCATGGCGCTGGCGTCAGAAGCAGCGGCTGAGACCCAGGTCACGACCGATTCGCTCCGCCTGACCTTCGACGACTCCGGCCAGTTGAAGGCGGCGATAGCCTGTTTTCCGGCCTGCACAGGTGACCGGGCCCGTGTGCAGCAGTTTGGTGATAGCGTCGTTATAGGGTTCGGGAATCGAGGCGGCGCCTGGGAGCGGACAGAACATCGAACGGAAACCCACTACGAACTCTCCTTCAGCCAGCCCGGGGGTGCGTCGCTGACCTGGCGGGTGCCGGTCAGGGGTTATCGCCTGGAACTGGAACAGGTTGGGATTTCCGGCGTCACATTGCGCTCCGGAGAGTCGTTCAGACCCAGGGAAGCCGCCGGCTTTGGAAACTGGCTGGAACAAAGCCGCTATGTGGTGATCCACGAGGGCGGCGCTCATCAGATCGGCCTGGACGAAACCGAAGTGGAACCACAGACAGCCGACCAGTGGCTTGGCTACCGCAACCGTTACTGGACATTGATGGCGGGCGCACCTGGTGATGTCACCGCGCAACTGGCGGCAGCTGAAGGGAACCTGGATGCAGGGCTGGAACTGTCCGCCGGTGGCATCTGGTCGTTTTACCTGGGGCCGGTCGAACCGCGGATGCTGGCCGCGGCAGACCCGGCGCTGGATAAGCTGCTCTATGCAGGCTTGTGGTTCTGGTTGCGCTGGGTCTGTTTCGCCCTGTTTCACCTGTTGGCGGGAATCCAGGCGGTCATTCCATCCTGGGGCCTTGCGGTGATGGTGATGTCGTTGTCGGTGAACATCCTGATGACCCCGTTGAGCCGCATCGCTGAACGCTTTCAGCAGGAGGTCAACGAAACCGAGGCCAGGCTGGCTCCGGAGCTTTCCCGTATCAAGAAAAACTTCAAGGGCGAAGAACAATCCGCAAAAATTCTGGCGCTGTACAAAACCGAGCGCGTACACCCGTTGTACAGTCTTAAAAGCCTGATGGGCGTTGCCGTGGTCATCCCGGTGTTTATCGGCGCTTTTGACATGCTGGCGGAGAATATCCACCTGTTGAACACCGGGTTCTTGTGGATCTCCGATCTGTCCCACCCCGATGACCTGTTCCGTCTGCCGTTCACCCTGCCGTTCTTCGGTAACGAATTGAACCTGCTGCCGTTCCTGATGACCGGTTTATCGGTGGTGGCTTCATCACTGCACAATCCGCTCGCGCTGAATGCCGAGCTCAGGAAAAAACAGGTCAGGAACATGCTGTTACTGGCCGTGGCCTTTTTCGTGTTGTTTTACACCTTTCCTGCTGGCATGGTGCTTTACTGGACCACCAACAACCTGATTTCCGTCATGAAGAGCCTGTGGGCCCGCCGCTAGAATCAGGATCGTCCGACCCATACAGAGAGACCTATGACCTCAGAAAGAATTCTCAGCCTGGAACAGGTAGAACAGTTTCACCGGGATGGTTTCCTGGTGGTTCGCGCCATGTATTCACCGGAAGAAACCGCCAGCATCAGCGACTGGACCAACGAAGTCGCGGCCTACCCGGAAGTGCCGGGCAAATACATGATGTATTTCGAGGAGAGCCAGGCCGACCAGTCCCGGATTCTGTGCCGGATCGAAAATTTCGTGCCGTATCACGAGGGTTTTTCAAAACTGATTACTACCCGCCGCATGCAGCAGGCTGTGACCGAATTGTTCGGCGAAGAGGCGGTGTTGTTCAAAGACAAGATCAATTTCAAGATGCCCGGAGGGGACGGTTTCAGGGAACATCAGGACGTGCAGGCCGGCTGGGATGATTTCGCCGAAATCCACATCACTGCGATGGTCGCGATCGATGAGACCAATGAAGCCAACGGCAGCCTGGAAATGATCGCGGGCATGCACCAACAGGGCGTGCTGGGTTCCATGTGGGCGCCGCTGACGGATGAAGACACCCGGAATGTTGAATACGAGGCCGTTCACTGCAAGCCGGGTGACGCCGTCTTTTTTGACTCTTACGCACCGCACCGATCCCAGCCCAACCGGACGGACGAGGCGCGGCGGGTGCTGTATATCACCTATAACAAGCAGTCCGAAGGCGATTCGCGCGAACAGTACTATACTGAAAAAAGGAACAACTACCCGCCGGACATCGAACGCGATCCGGACAAGGATTACAGCTTCAAGGTTTGAGGAGACTGTCCATGGACAACATCAAGGTACCCGTATCTCCGGGCGAAGTGCTCGATAAGATCACCATCCTGGAGATCAAGTCAGAACGCATGAGCGACCCTGAAAAGATCGCCAATGTCCGGGTAGAGCTGGGCTTACTGCAGGATACATGGAACGAAAACATCCGCGACACCCGGGAAATCCAGAAGCTGCACGCACAGCTGAAAGAAATCAACGAAGCCCTCTGGGAAATCGAAGACGACATCCGCGACAAGGAGCGTGCCAAGGAATTCGACGACCGCTTCATTGAACTGGCCCGGGCCGTCTACGTCACCAACGACAAGCGCTCCCGCGTCAAGAAGGACCTGAACCTGCACCTGGGTTCCGAAATCATCGAAGAAAAATCCTACAAGGATTACGGGTAAGGCATAACGCTGGGGGCTTGATTGCTGCCGGTGGCCGGCCGGGGTGTTGGGTGGAAATTTGCCGGACACGCTCGAGACATCCCTGTGCGCTCGTCATTTGTTCCCGACAAATGACGGTCCCGCAAATTCCCACCCAACACCCCGGCCTCACATCGGAGAGGATTGAGCGCCTCCAGTTTTCTGCCTTGTGGAGAAGGAGGAGATTGGGTGTCCCAACCTCCTGCCGCGGGGAGAAGGGGGGTGGAGTGGGTCCCTTTACCGGACCGTAGCCCGCCGGGAGCGGGCTCCGAGCGAACAAGACGTCTCGAGCGTGTCCGGTAAAGGGACCCACTGCACCCCCCTTCGGTTCGAAGCCGAAAAATTTCTGCTTGCATCAAAACCCAATTTCCTCCTATGATCAGCTCTTACTCATTCAGACCGGCTGAGGGACTGGCCCTTAGACGCCGGGGCAACCATCGAAGCTAACCCCTTCGAAAAGGTGCCAACTCCTGCGAAGACACTTCGGTGTTTTCGGGAAATGAGTGACCGGGAAGCAACCGATGGACCCGGTCATGCTCAGCCTGCTTTGCGGGGTTTCCGATTGAGAAATTTGACAACCGGAATCGCAAAGGAACAACGGCATGAGCAACTTACCCGAATCAGTACACCAGGACACATTGGCTGCGCGTTATGCGGTGGATAGCGATGACGCGCATGGCGCGGTCATTCCTCCCCTGTACATGAGTTCCAATTTCTCCTTCCACGGGTTCGGCGAAAAACGCGAATACGATTACACCCGTTCCGGCAACCCTACCCGGGACCAGCTGGCAGGTGCGCTTGCAGCACTTGAAGGCGGGTCAGGGGGCGTGATTACCGCTTCGGGCATGTCTGCCGTGCACCTGGTCACGCAACTGGCCAAGCCGGGCGACCTGATCGTCGCTCCGCACGATTGCTACGGCGGCTGTCACCGCCTGTTCACCGCCGCGGCCAACAAGGGCCAGTTCGAGCTGGAATGGCTGCCGTTGTGGGAAACCGAAACCTCTGTTCTGCAAATACGTGATCTGCAACCTCGTATCGTCTGGATCGAAACGCCGAGCAACCCGCTGTTGAGAGTCACCGATATCGAAGCGATTTCAGCGGCGGCCCACGAGGTTGGCGCGCTCGTTGTGGTCGATAACACGTTCCTGTCGCCTGCAGGGCAGCGCCCGTTCAGCCTGGGCGCGGACATCGTGCTCCATTCCACCACCAAGTACATCAACGGCCATTCCGATGTTGTGGGCGGTGCGGTGCTGGCCAAGGATGAATCGCTGGTCGAAGAACTGGTCTGGTGGGCCAACTGCCTGGGCCTGACCGGTTCACCGTTCGACAGTTTCCAGACGCTGCGCGGTTTGCGAACCCTCAACGTGCGCTACCGGCAGCACGAGGAGAACGCCGCCGCCGTGGCCGCTTATCTCGACGATGAACCCCTGGTGAGCCAGGTTTATTTTCCCGGCCTTGCTAACGATCCGGGTCACGGATTGGCAAAGCGACAGCAGCAAAGTTTCGGCGCCATGATCAGTTTTGAACTGGACATCAGCGACGAGGAAATTCCGGTTTTTGTTTCGGCACTGCAACTGTTCACCCTGGCCGAGTCACTGGGCGGCGTGGAAAGCCTGATTGCACATCCGGCGTCGATGACTCATGCAGCGATGAGCGAGGCGGATCAACAGGCAGCGGGTATCAGCACGCGACTGTTGAGGCTGTCGGTGGGCATCGAGAACAAGGAAGATCTGCTGGCGGACCTGGCCCAGGGTCTGGCCGCAGTTCGCGAGCTTCGCCGTCAACACCGCGTGATCAACTTTGCCTGATCAATGAACCCATGATACGTGCTTAAGCCCTGGGTTATCGGGCGTTGAGTTCTTCCCAGGTATGCATTTGGCGGATGACGTCTTCGGGCTGAATCAGATCCATCACGCCGGGTTCCTCGATCTTGGTTCCCCAGCGCAAATCTTCAGCTTCGCTGTTGCGGAACTGCCTTGCAGCGGCTTTGAAGCGGTCGACGCAGAGGTACAGGCTGTTGTAGGGCCCGGTACGTTTTGACCAGGTAGCGGCGTACAAGCCGATGACGGGTGTGCCCAGGGCCGAGGCAACGTGTGCCGGCCCGGAATCCGGTGAAATGACCAGGTCGGCGCGGCTGAGCAAAGCCTTGGACTGCTCCAGTGTGTCCTTGCCAATCAGGTTGATGCAGGGGTTTTTCATGGCGCCTTCGATTTCAGCGCCGGTACGCACTTCCAGTTCACTTGGGCCACCGGCCAACACCACCTGCATGCCCAGTTCGTTAATGGCGTAATCCGCGACCTCGGCATAGTATTCGCTGCGCCAGTTGCGCCGTTCGTGGCTGGAGCAGGGACTGATGAGTAGTACGGGACGTTCGTCGGGTATTTGTTTTGTTACCCATTCCCGGGCTTCCTGTTCGATGGGCAGGTTCCATTGCGGCGTTTCGACTTCGATACCGATGGCTCGTGGGAATTCCAGGAATCCCTGAACCTGGTGCTGGAAAGGGACGGCCGCGACCTGTTGCCGCGTGAAGTGATAATGCATGTCCCGGGAGCGATCCTTGTCCCAGCCGAGACGCAACGGCGCCCTGATCAGCTTGCTCAGAAAATTAGCCCGTGCCGCGACCTGCATGTGAAACAAGCCATCGAACCGCCTGTCCCGCAGTGCTTTTCTCAGTTCGCCTACGGCTGGCAGTCCGCCGCGCTTATCAAACACGATGAATTCAATATTGTCCAGGCCGCCGAGCAACTTGTGCTCCATCTTGCCTATGATCCAGGTGATTTTTGTTTCGGGGGAATGATCCTGGATGGCGCGGATAACCGGTACCACATGGGTGGCGTCCCCAAGGGCTGAAAGCCTCAGGATGCATAAGCTCTCAATCGTTCGATTAGCTGGCATCTGATTGACCTTGTTACTGGGCATCAGCACAATAGCATCGAGTGAAAACCCTTGCCCACAAACAGGATTCCCTTCTCATTGTATACGATGCGGACGCCATTCAGCATCCCGGGCCTTTTTTGTTCAGTCCTGAGCACTGGGCCGGGCAGGGCGCCGTGACGGGTGAAGCGGCGGGCCGCGGCCGTGCCATTTTTTTGGAGACCGGGTTCGGACATGCGGTGCTTCGGCAATACCTGCGCGGCGGCTGGGCGGCAAAGGCCAGCCGGGACCGCTATGTCTTTTCCGGTTTCGAACAGTCCAGGCCGATGGCGGAATTTGTCGTGTTGGAGCACTTGCTTGCACAGGGATTGCCGGTGCCGGCCCCCCTCGCAGCGATGTGCATCAGGGAGGGGGCGTTATACAGGGGCTGGATCCTGATGCGAATGATCCGGCACAGTGCAACGCTGGCAGACCTGCTTTCAGTGCGTCAGCAAGACCCCGTTTTATGGCGGAGCATGGGCGCCTGTATTCGCCGGTTTCACGATCACGGTCTGGTTCACGCTGACCTGAACGCCCGCAATATCCTGGTGGGTGACGCCGATGAGATTCACCTGATTGACTTCGACAGGGCGAGGTTGCGCAAGAATGACGCGCGTGCGTTCAGCGCGAACCTGAAGCGATTGCACCGCTCACTGCAGAAACTCTGGCCAGAACCTGGCCTGGAACAGCTGCAGTGGTGCTGGCAGAAACTGCAGGAAGGCTATAACCGCAGCCCGGCGGCATCATGAGCAATCGGCCACGTCACCCGTTGAGGGTTATCGAATCCCGCAGAATGACGCTGGTAGCGGCCACAACACAGCTGATCGTTGCTGACCTGGCTGGCAGGGCTGCCTTTTCTGAAGCAATGGGGGCGGAAGTCCCTGAAAACTGGCCGCCACCGCTGTATGGAAGTGCGGTCATGAGGGTGGCCCTTGAGAAATTGGAAGACCCGGCGGAACATGGCTGGTCCATCTGGTATTTGCTGTCCAGGCTGCATGATCAGCCCTGTTTGCTCGGAATTTGTGACTTCAAAGGCATGCCTGGGGCCAGTGGGTCGGTTGAAATCTCATATTCAGTCCTGGAGCAGTTTCGTGCACAGGGCTATGCCACGGAGGCTGTTGCGCGCCTGGTTGTGTGGGCGTTCAGTCACCAGAACGTGGTCGAGGTGACTGCGGAAACCATGCCACATTTGAAACAGTCGATCCGGGTGATGGAGAAAAACGGTCTGTCCTTTGCCGGGCAGGGATCAGAGCACGGAGTTGTGAAATATGCACTTGCTAAAACCAGTTTTTAGGCGGCGGATTAAAAGCCTGTCGGCCTGCCTGGCTTTGGCGGCTATCCTGGCTGCGCCGGGATTATTGAACGCAGACATCACGGTCATTCAACTGGCTAATGAAGGCGTGATACTCAGCGACGGCGAGACCCGAATCATGATTGACGGCATGGTGGTCGAGCCCTATTCCGTCTATGGTGGTCTCGACGAAGCCGCTGCTGCCAAATTCAGCCAGGCTACCGGGGCATTCGCCGGAATTGACCTGGCACTGTCCAGCCATCGTCATCACGATCATAACCAGCCCCTGTTTGCCTGCCAGTTCCTGCAGGCGAGCCCAAAAACCCAATTTATTTCTTCGCCCCAGGTAGTGGGCCTGATGCGTGAAAAATGCAGGAAGCCGGTCACGACCAGTCCGCGAATCAGGGAGATCACGCCCGAATACGGGCAGCCCGTGACTCTGAACCAAGGCGAAGTGACCATTACCGTGTTCCCGCTGAGTCATGGAACGCGCAAATTCGCCAGGATCCAGAATTACGGTCACCTGTTCGAATTGGGCGGAATGAAGGTATTACACATCGGCGATGCGGCGATGGATCCGACGGATTTCAGGAAGGCGGGACTGGACCGGGTCAGGTTGGATGTGGCCCTGATCCCCTACTGGTATTTTCAGCCGGGTCCTGGTGCAGAAGTGATTGATCAGTTCATGAATGCACCGCAGAAGATAGCCGTGCATATTCCACCGGGCGAAATGGAAGAGGTCAGGCTTCACATGCGGGAAAAGTATCCGCGAGTGAAAATCATGCAGGGTCCGCTGGAAGAAGCCAGGTTCAGTTCGATCCTCCCGCCGGAGCAGTAATCGTGTAACCGGGTTCTTCCGCCGGCGCGACGCAGAGGTTGTTCAGCCTCAATTCCGACGTTTCCCTCAGTTGCAGGTCTTTATAGCGTTCCTGCAGGTAGGCTTCGTTTTCAATGATCCAGGCGTCCGGCGCCTCGTAGTAGTCCGGGCAAAATTGTTCCATGCGCTCTTTCATGTGTGGGTAGAGCAGGTTATCGAAGTGATTGATGTTGAGCGCCTCGTCCCAGTATTCGTTCACGTGGTCGGCCCAGGTGAATGAGCGCTGGACCTCCCAGTCCTCCCCGGTCCAGAGCAGGATAGCGGGCTTGCCGGCAATGATGTTGTCTTCGAACAGGCTTCGGTAAAACAGGAAGCCCTCGTAGTTGGCAACCAGGTCGGCATTCGAGTAGACGCCGGTAGTGCTCTGGCCAAACAGCGCCCGCTCTGTGTAAGCGGAATGTTCAGCGGCCTTGGCCTCGTCCAGGTATTTCAGGTAACGCCGATAGAATTTCCGGCCCTGCGAAAGGAAGTGCCCCAGTTTGTCAGAGCCGATCAACTGGTTGTTGACCTTGATGGTGGGACCTACGCCGAACAAAGCAGCAACCCGGGTAGCCCATAAAGGATGGCCACGATAAATGGACTCGTAACGTGATGGCTGCAGTCTTTCGACTTCTTCGGATTTCATGGCCCAGCGCTCGATCTTGTCGACCCAGTGATGGCCGCCGATGTCGTTGTAGATCGCGGTGACCACTTTCCAGTCGTTACGGGGGCCTTTCCAGTCCGCCACGGCCTCGGCAATGGCCAGGTTGACCTGCTCATCCAGCACGGCCGTGGAGTCAGCAATGGGACTCAGCCGGTTGGTGAACTGATCCGTTTCATAGGCGCCACAAAGCCGTGGCGCCGCTTGCAGGACCACTATCAATAAAAGAATTGACAGTCCACGGAATTTCAATCAAAACCTATAGGTGAAGTTGAACAGGGTGTGGGTGCGGTCGCCAAAACCGTATTCGAAACTGATCGTGGCTTTCGGGCTGAAAATGTACCCGATGCCCGCTGCGTAGTTCCACTTGTCCGAAGTTTCCAGGTCGACATCGAACTCGAGCGGAATGGGAGGAATGCCGGGCAGCTCGAGTTCGAACGTTCCGCGATGTTTTTCCTCGGTGTTCAGCCACATTCCACCTACCCACATCGTCCACTGGTTTCGTATCAGGCCCAGGCGGGGCTGAATGGTTAATGTTTTCACCGAGGAATCATAGTCACCGCTCAGGTTGGCCTTGGTCCAGGCAGTATTCACAGCCCCAAACCAGCGGTCGGTGCCGTAGACCAGGTTGGCACCCAGCCCCCATACCGTACCGTCATAGCTCACCGGAAAAGCAGGTAGTGATCCGAGGCCGGGGACGATGACGCTGCCGAGGTCAACGACCGTATCGGCATCTACCCTTCCTACCAGGCCATACATATTCAGAAATGGTGTGATCCAGGCATCGAGCTTCAGATCGAAGTGTTGCACCTTGTTGGTGACCGCAACTTGCGACGGGTCGATCTCGATTTCGCCCCCAAGAGCCGGAACATTGAGATACAGGTTCTCGATGTCATAGTCCTGGTCCATCGTAAAAAAATCGAGCCCGACACCCCAGGGTGCGAAGAAGTCCCCATCGTCTACCAGGTCTTTCATGAACAGCGGCCCGTTGTTTGACTCGGTGCCGGCCTCTTGAGCCTGGACTGTGAGCGGTGCCAGTAAAAGAAATGCAATGAACAAGTGGCGCATATCGCTTCTCCGTTTTTATTCCGAAGCAAGTATACAGGCTAACGTGACTTATGGCAGACGCTTGATGTGGAAAAATAATTCAAAATAATATATATATGATATCAAGGAGGCGAGTATGAAAATTCAGGAACAAACACGTGCTGCTGCATCCGGCTATCTTGCCCTGGTGGTTTTGCCTTTGTTGATTTTGACCCTGGGCGGGCTGCTGTTTCGCTATGGCCCATCGAACCCGGCATGGCTCAATGTGCTCAATGTTCTCGGCCTGGTGGCTACTTTGATCTGCCTGAAAGGTTTCTTCATGGTCCATCCGAACCAGGCCCAGGTCTTGCAGCTGTTCGGAGCTTACGTGGGCAGCGTTCGCCAGACGGGTTTGCGCTGGGCCAATCCGTTTTACTCCAAGGACCCGGTGTCTTTACGCGTGCGAAATTTTGAAAGCGGCCAGATGAAGGTCAATGACAGTTCCGGCAACCCGGTGGACATCGCTGCCGTGGTGGTCTGGAAAGTCGTGGATTCCGCTGAGGCCATGTTCGAAGTCGATGACTATGAAAGCTTCGTTCAAATCCAGTCGGAAGCTGCGTTGCGCAACATGGCTACCCGCTATCCCTACGAGGCACACGGCGGCGAGGAGATCGCTCTACGCAGTCATCCGATACAGATTGCAGAGAAGCTGCGGGAAGAAGTTCAGGACCGGCTGGACCGAGCAGGCGTCGAGGTCATCGAAGCGCGCATCAGTCATCTGGCTTATGCCCAGGAAATTGCCAGTGCGATGCTCAAGCGGCAACAGGCGCAGGCGATCGTGGCGGCTCGCACCCAGATTGTCGATGGCGCGGTGGGCATGGTGAAAATGGCACTGACTGAGCTGAAGGAGCAGGGCGTGGTTGACCTGGACGAGGAGCGGAAGGCCAACATGGTCAGTAACCTGCTGGTCGTGCTCTGCGGTGAGGAAAACGTCAGACCAGTCGTGAATACCGGCAGTCTCTATGGCTAAAAAAAAGGCATTTCCGCTGCGTATCAGCGAGGACATCTGGCAGGCTGTTCGACACTGGTCGGACGACGAGCTTCGCAGTGTCAACGCCCAGATTGAATATGTGCTTCGGGACGCCCTGCGCAAGGCAGGGCGTTTGTCCCGTTCCAGCGATGGATCTGCCGCCAGTGATGAGGATTGACCCATAAACAGATATCATAGCGCTCTTGTTCCACATTCCTGAGATAAGGGTGATTCGATGCGGTCATTGTTGAAAGCGATAGTACTCGTCATGTTTGCGGCGGGCCTTGCCGGCACCAGCGTGGCTGAAACGCCCGAATGTTTCCCGGCCGAAGTCATACCGGACAACATGTTTCCAACCGTAAGGCTGGAAACCAGCATGGGCGATATCGTCGTTGAGCTGGACCGCCTGAGAGCGCCGGTGACTTCGAACAACTTTCTCCGCTATGTGCTGGACAAGAAATACGACAACACTATTTTTCACCGCGTGATGCCTAAGTTTGTAGTGCAGGGCGGCGGGTACACTGAAACCATCGAAGAGCGTGAGACGTATGCTCCCATCATCAATGAATCAGGTAATGGGCTGAAAAACATGCCGA
>Ga0316191_10002480_pt1 | contig 13439 bp, 7 predicted proteins | sample Eddworburr2cm_MG_FD_204928 | JGI IMG/M metagenome (GOLD analysis project Ga0316191, IMG submission 204928) | Coastal sediment microbial communities from Maine, United States - Eddy worm burrow 2 cm | ecosystem: Environmental > Aquatic > Marine > Coastal > Sediment | place: USA: Maine | collected...
CTGCAGGGCTTTTTCCGCGGCGCCGATGGCGCGCATGCAGTGATGGATTCGGCCGGGGCCCAGCCGACCCTGGGAAATTTCGAAACCGCGGCCGGGGCCGAGAATAATATTGTCTTTGGGCACCCTGGCATCGACGAATCTCTGGTGCATATGCCCGTGGGGCGCATCGTCCAGGGAGAACACATTCATGGGACGAATATTTTCAAATCCCGGGGTATCCATGGGCACCAGTATCTGGGATTGCTGCAGGTGCTTGGCGGCATCGGGGTCGGTCTTGACCATCACAATCATAATCTTGCAACGTGGGTCGCCGGCGCCGGAGACGTAGTGTTTTTCACCGTTGATCACCCACTCATCGCCATCGAGCACTGCCTGGGTACAAATATTGGTGGCGTCCGAAGAGGCCACCCCGGGCTCGGTCATGGCGTAGGCGGAGCGTATTTCTCCATTCAACAGGGGTTCCAGCCACTGTTTCTTCTGCGCCTCACTGCCGTACTTGTGCAGCACTTCCATATTACCGGTATCGGGCGCGGCGCAGTTAAAGCATTCCGCGGCAAGGTGTGACTTACCCATCTCCTCCGCCAGGTAGGCATACTCCACGGTGTTCAGGCCGGAACCGGACTCGCCATCAGTGAGGAAGAAGTTCCACAGCCCCTTTGCCCGGGCCTTGGACTTTAGCGTTTCCATGATCTCGATCTGGCGCCCGGTAAGCTGCCAGCGGTCGCCCACGCCGATTTCATCCATGAATTCCTGTTCGACCGGATAGATTTCCCCAACGATAAAATTCCTGACCTCTTCCAACAGGGGTGCCACATTCCTGCTTATTCCTAAATCCATCACTGTCTCCCGCTCTTTGTCTGATGTCTGTGTCTGGCCTGTCAGCCGTTTGCCGCCAGCTCTCGCGCATAATCCGCTTTCAGCTGGCGTTTGAATATTTTGCCCGAGGCGATGCGCGGCAAGGGCTCCGCGCGAAACCAGGTATGGACAGGTATCTTGAAGCTCGCCAGGTGTTCCGCGAGAAAGTCATGCAGGTCCTGGGACGTCATCTCTGCGCCTTCATGCAACACAATCGCCGCCCCTACAATTTCCCCGAGGCGCTCATCGGGCAAGCCAAACACCGCTGCCTCAAAAACCGCCGGATGCCTGTAAATTGCCGCCTCAACCTCTATACAGCTGATGTTCTCACCGCCGCGAATAATAATTTCCTTGATGCGATCCACGATATAGACAAAGCCCTCTTCGTCCATATAGGCAACATCACCGGTGTGAAACCAGCCGTTTACAAACGCTTCGGCGGTGGCCTCGGGTTTGTTCCAGTAACAGAGAATATTGGCGGGGGATTTGATACACAGCTCCCCCCGCTCTCCCAGGGGCAACTCCTGCCCGCTCTCTCCTTCGATGCGAAAATCTGTCACCGCCGGCACGACACGCCCGGTACTGTTCGGGTTGGCCATGTAAAAGGCACCGGCATTCACCGCACCCAGGGCATTGGTTTCAGTCAGCCCATAACCGATTCCGGCGCTGCTTTTTTTAAAAGTAGAAACAATTTTTCCTACCTGGTCGGGGGGCCTGGCCGCCCCACCCGCCATAATTTCGGTGAGAGAGGAGACGTCACGCTCGGTGGTTTCGGCCGCGGCCTGTAATTCGGCGGACATGGTGGGCACCCCGTTGAACCAGGTGATACGCTCCTGCTCAATGAGACGCAAAGCCTCCTGGGCATCCCACTTATGCATGATCACCATCTTGCGACCGACTACCAGGGACAACATAAAGGCCGAGTGGCTGCCGGTACAGTGAAACAGGGGAATGGTGATCAGCGCCGCCGGTGCGAACTTCTCCTCGCCGCCGCTGCCGCCTTCCGCCACTTTGGTGGCCACGCCCATCAACATCCAGCTGTAAAGCGCCGACAATATGCCGCGATGGGAAGACAGGGCGCCCTTGGGGTGTCCGGTGGAACCCGATGTATACATAATGCTGGCGGGCTCATCCGCGGCCACCTCGACTTCAGGCATTGCCGCACCTGCGTATTGCTGCAACAAGTCGGCAAAGGATACGCCGGGTATGTCCAGGTCACTGCAATCATCGATGGCGATAATCTGCAGGTCATATTTGGCTGCGATAGGCAGCAGGCGCTCCACCCTCGCACGATCGGCCACCACTATTTTCGCACCGCTGTCCGCAAAGCCGTAATCCAGCTCTTCCGTGGTCCACCAGCCGTTCATGGGCACTGCCACCGCACCCACCGAGGTAGCACCGATAAACGACATCATCCACTGGGGGTTATTGCGACTGAGAATGGCCACGCGATCGCCCCTGCCCACGCCAAAGCGCTGTACCAGTGCCGTGGCAAACTCGGCAGCATGCTGGTATCCCTGCCCAAAGGTGTAACGCTCATCGAGATAAACGGCAAAGTCCTTGTCTGCATGCTTGCGCATCACCTGAAAATAGGCGCCCAGATTGGCCGGCATGGCGGCATAATTGCGATAGCTGACGCCGCCTATTTCCACGGTATCCAGCGCAAAGGGCTGGCCAGGCTGCGTCAGCTGCGCCACCGCGTCATCAAATTTCTTCAGTCCAGGATTCATTACAGCAGGGCCCTAAAGGTGAACTGGCTAAAAGCCGCTGAGTTGCGCAAAGCGGTCCAGATGATAGTTATAGTCGCCAAAGGTATGTTGGACAACCCGGGCGCGCTTGATAAAGAAACCTATCTCATGCTCGTCAGTCATGCCAATACCCCCGTGCATCTGTATCGCCTCGTTGGTAGCCCGCTGGGCCACCTCACACAGCTTGGCCTTGGCTGCACTGGCCAGTAGCGGCAATTGCTCATCGCCGCTATCTATTGCCTGGAGGGCCTGCAGCACAATGGAACGCGCCAGCTCCAGCTCGGCGAACAGCTCCGCGGACCGATGTTGCAAGCCCTGGAAGCTGCCGATTACCCTGCCAAACTGCTTGCGCTCCCTGAGGTAGGCCACGGTGCGCTCGAAGGCTTCGGTGGACAAACCGAGTAACTCAGATGCCAGACCGACGTTGGCGATGTCCAGGGTGCGGCTGAGTCCTTGCCAGGCGCCGCCAACCTCTCCTAAAACCTGTGCAGCGGGGACGCGAACGTCTTGCAGGGTAAGCGTGCCGACGTTGCGCGAATCAACCAGACTACTGCGGCTCAGGACGATGCCCGCGCTCTCGGCCGCTACCAGGAAAGCGGTCAGTCCCCGGCTATCACCGGCTTCGCCGGCTGTGCGTGCAATCACGATATACGCATCTGCCAGGGAGGCATCAAGCACCAGCACTTTGGCACCACTGAGCAGGTAATCATCACCGTCTGCGACGGCGCGGGCGGCTGTTTGCTCGGGTGCATGGTGACGACCTTCCTGTAGTGCCAGGCTGACCCGTTTCTCACCCGCGGCAATCGGCGATAGCCACTGCTCCTTCTGGGAGCCGCTGCCCAATTCGGCGATCAGGGTTGCGGACACCAGCACCGTAGACTGCAGCGGACTGGCACTGAGGTTGCGCCCGACCTGCTCCAGCACCAGCCCGAGGCCGGTGTAGCCGTAGCCCAGGCCACCGAACTCCTCGGCAATGGCAATCCCGGCCCAGCCCATCTGCACCATTTCCTGCCATACGTCATCACTGCAGCCGCGCTCATCCGCGCTATCACGCAGGGCGCGCAGGTGCGCAACTGTCGCCTTCTGGGTGAGAAAACCCGCGGCGGATTCCTTGAGCATCATCTGCTCTTCATTCAATACCAGTGCCATGGTTCTGCATCCTCTTATCGTCGCGACTACGCGTCTGGCAGGCCAAGCACGCGCTTGGCAACAATATTCAACTGTACCTCGGAGGTACCCCCCTCGATGGAATTACCTTTGGAACGCAACCAGTCACGGCTGATAACGCCATCGCGATAGGCCTCTCCCTCCCAACCAAGGGCAACTTCGCCACCGACCGCCAGGTTCAATTCATTGCGTCGCTTGTTCAGCTCCGTGCCGTAATACTTGAAGATGGAGGAAGCTGCTCCCAGACCCTGGCCGGCCTTGGCCTCATCACCAACCCGGGCCATGGTCGCGCCGAATGCCAGCGTATCCAGCTGGTACCGGGCAATCGTGGGTCGCAATATCGAATTAGCGAGGCGGCCCGAGGTATCAGCGCCGAAGGATTCCACCGCCATTTGGCCCACAGACTTTTTCGGCGGCGCACCAAAGCTGGAGATCATTTCGCGCTCGTGCGTCAGCAGGTACTTGGCGATGGTCCAGCCTTTGCCCTCCTCGCCTATCAGGTTCTTTTTTTCCGCCCGGGCATTGTCGAAAAAGGTTTCGCAAAAGGGGGAGGATCCGGAAATCAGCTTGATGGGGCGGGCCTCCACCCCCGGCTGGTCCATATCGAACAGTATGAAGCTGATGCCCTCGTGCTTGCTGCCGCTGTTGTCCGTGCGCACCAGGCAAAATATCCAGTCGGACTTATCGGCGTACGAGGTCCAGACTTTCTGGCCATTGATCAGGTAATGATCGCCCTGGTCATCCGCCCTGGTGGCAAGGCTGGCGAGGTCTGATCCGGCATTGGGCTCAGAATAGCCCTGACACCAGCGAATCTCCCCTCGCACGATTCTCGGCAGGTGCTCCAGCTTCTGTTCTTCGGTGCCAAAGTGCAGTAAAGCCGGGCCCAGCATGGAGATACCAAAACTGTCCAGCGGCGACCGTGCCGTAATACGGCGCATCTCTTCGCGAAGCACCTTGAGTTCTTCCTGGTCGAGACCGCCGCCGCCATACTCTTTAGGCCAGTGCGGCACAGTCCAGCCGCGCTCCGCCATACGGTCGCACCAGACTTTCTGATCAGGATGGTCTATCTCGGGGTTGCGACCGCCGTTGTAGAGATCGTCGAAGCCCCGGACGGGCTCACGCATCGCAACCGGGCAGTTTTCTTCCAGCCATGCCCTTGTTTCCTGGCGGAACTGTTCAATATCGCTCACTTGGGTACCTCGTTTAGAGATCGGTCTGTTCTCCGGCGGTTAAACGGTCGCCAGAAATCACCGCTGCAGTATCGATATAAAAGGCAGTCGCACAGCGACCGCCAGCCTTACAAAAAACGGATTTGAACATACAGTATGTTTTTATTGTCTTCAAGTATTTTTCGACTGAGGCGGCCCGGTTTGAGATCACTGTCCAGGGGTTTAATAAAACCAATACCACCCCTGGCGACCGGCAACCCACATAGTGCCCAGCCTGGTTTGCATAGTTATTCCTGACGGTAGTATTTGGCTTCAACCGTCTGCAGGAACGCATATACTGGCGCCAGCGGTATATCGTCAGGGCTCAGGCCGAAGCCTGAAGAACACGATGCCGCAATCGAAAAAAAAAATCGCTATACCGGGCACAACTACAAAATCGTTCCACCTCCGGTGTACAAAGACTAAAAACTGCAAGGGAGCCATCTGCATGAAAACCATACCAGCCAGGACCCTGCTCGCCAGTGCCATATTGATGGCAAGCGGTGGCCAGGTATTCGCACAATCCGATAACAGCCTCATGCTTGAGGAAATCATCGTCACCGCCCAGAAACGGGAACAGTCGATACAGGATATTCCCATTGCGGTGTCCGCTTTTGACAAGGCGAGCATTGAGCGTCAGCGCATCAAAAAGGTGACGGATATCAGTCTCTACGCGCCCAATGTGGAGGTCGTGGATACGCCCACCAATACCACTGCAGCTACCATCGCGATACGCGGAGCCTCACAAATCAACCCGGCAATTACCTGGGAAAACTCGGTGGGCATCTATATAGATGGCGTGTTTATCGGCAAGAACCTGGGGGCGGTATTCGACGTTGTGGAACTGGAGCGCGTGGAGGTGCTGCGCGGGCCCCAGGGTACCCTCTATGGCAAGAACACCGTTGGTGGCGCCATCAACCTGATCACTCGCAAGCCAAGCGGTGAGTTCGGCGGCCACGCCACCGCGGAGTTTGGCAACGAGGGCTATTGGTCTGGCCGGGCCAGCGTAGACACGGATGAGTGGGCGGGGCTCAAGGCGACCGTTACCCTTTACAAGGAAGAGCGCGACGGCTTCTACGATAATAAGCCAGACCCGTTTGGCAACCCCTTCGCAGGCCCCCCGTCCGACGACGAATTCCAGGACGCCGATTCCGAAGCAGCGAGAATCGCGCTGATGTGGGATGTGACCGACTCGATCTCGGCGCTTTATAGCTATGACTACAGCGACCAGAAGGTCAAGCCCCGGCTGGGCCAGCTTACCCAGACCAGCCTGAACTCTTTCCTGTCCAGTGGGGGATTACAGGACGCCTACCTGACCAAGGAAGACGACAGGGCGGATGACGCCAGCAACGACTGGTCCTTCAACGAAGAAGCGGAAAGCAACAGCCACGCGCTGGACATCACCTGGACGGGAGACAATATCGCAATCAGGTCAATCACCTCCTACCGGGACCTGAACTGGAACGATCTCCTTGATATCGACGGCACCCCCGTCGACATTTTCCACTCGGGGCGAGACGTCGATTACGATTCATTTTCACAGGAACTGCAGTTGACCGGCTCCCTGAACAACCTGGACTATGTTCTGGGCGCCTATTACTTCGACGAGGACGCCGATGTTTTCAACCCCATCACCTTCTTTGGTGCTTTCGGCGTACCCACAGCAAACAACCGCTACGGACTGGACAATAATTCGGTCGCGGTTTTCGGGCAGGCAGACTGGCGACCCGATATGTTCAATGAGCGCCTGACCCTGTCCCTGGGGGTGCGCTGGACGGAAGAGGACAAGGACCAGTATATCGACCACCCGGGCATCTACAGCGCCGATACAGACGATACTTTCGATAACACCTCCCCCACCGTGGCAGTAAGCTGGGCTTTTACCGACGATATCAATGGCTATGCCAGATACGCCAAGGGCTGGAAATCCGGCGGATTCAATGGCGAGGCCAGTTCGGAGGAAAGTTTCCTCGAGGGCTACGATGACGAGGAAGTCACCGCCTATGAACTCGGGCTGAAATCGCTATTGCTGAACGGCCGGTTGCAGCTCAATGCGGCGGCATTTTATAACGAAATCGAGGACTTCCAGTTATCGGTGTTCGAGGGGGCGGCGGCGGCCTCACTGGTACTGAATGTACCGGAATTCGAAACCAAGGGTTTTGAACTTGAGGCTGTGGCGCTGGTCACCGAGGACCTGCGCTTGAACCTCGCCTACGGTTACCTGGATGCCGACTACGAGGAGTTCCCAAAGTCCTTTACCCTGTTCGACAAGGATGAAGCGGGTATCCCCTATGCACCGGAGAACACTTTCACCCTGGGCGCGGATTGGACCGTCGCACGTACGGATTACGGTATCTGGGATATCCACGTGGATTTCAACTACACCGACGAGTATGTCCCCTATATCGACCCGGACCAGGTGGAGACCTCATCCATTGATGACCGCTCGCTGGTAAACGCACGACTGGCCCTGAGCGAGATACCGGTACCGGGCGACGGCTCATTACTGATAGCCCTGTGGGGTCAAAACATCACGGATGAGGAATACCGCATCAACACCATCCCCTTCGGCGGCGTTGACCAGCGTGTCGACCCCAACGGCGGCAGCGGTGTGGGCTGGACCACGAGCTACTTCGGTGCACCTCGCACCTACGGCGTGGAGTTGACCTACACATTCTAATTAACGCGATCAGCTAAAGCCCGGTTCATGCCGGGCTTTCTTTTGGTACATTACAGGGCAGCTCCGAACAATGCCGGACCGTTTTTGCACGTCGCTAGAACAGCCCGTCGATTTCGCCCTGCGCATTCACTGAAATATGATTGGCCGCAGGCACCCGGGGCAGGCCGGGCATGCGCATGATATCGCCACAGACCACCACCAGGAACTCCGCCCCCGCGGCCAGGGACAGCTCACGTATTGTCACGCTGTGATTGCTGGGGGCTCCCATCAGGGCGGGGTCTGTGGAAAAACTGTACTGCGTCTTGGCCATACAGATTGGAAAATGACCGTAACCCTCGCGCTCAAACTGCAGGAACTGGTCATGAATTTTTTTGTCCGCATTGATATCTTCAGCGCCATAAATGGAACGGGCTATGGCCCGGGTCTTGTCCCACAGGCTCATATCATCTTCATATAGGGTGCGGAACCGGGCAGAGCCGCTATCCGCCAGCTCCACCACAGCCCCGGCCAGATCCTGCGCACCCGCACCGCCATCCGCCCAGTGGGTACAGACATGCGCTTTAACACCGCGCTGCGCTACGTAATGACTGATGGCGTCCAATTCCGCCTGGGTATCACTGGTGAAATGATTAATAGCGACTGTCAGTGGCACGCCAAACTGACTGGTATCACGGATATGTCGCCCCAGGTTTTCCAGGCCGCGCTGCACCGCCGCCACATCTTCGCGCTCCAGCGCATCGCGAGAAACGCCGCCATGCATTTTCAAGGCGCGCACGGTGGCGACAATAACCACCGCAGAGGGGTGCAGACCAGATTTTCGACACTTGATATTGAAGAACTTCTCCGCGCCGAGATCGGCACCAAAGCCCGCTTCAGTCACCGCGTAGTCAGACAACTTCAGCGCCGCTTCAGTGGCGATGATGGAGTTACAGCCATGGGCAATATTGGCAAAGGGACCGCCATGGATAAAAGCGGGGTTATTCTCCAGGGTTTGCACCAGATTGGGCGCCAGGGCGTCACGTAACAAGGCGGTCATCGCCCCCGGGGCTTCCATGTGTGCCGCGGTCACCGGCGCCTGGTCGCCGCGGGTATAGCCGATAACAATATTACCCAGGCGGCGCTGCAGATCCTCCAGGTCTCGCGACAGACAGAAGATCGCCATAACCTCAGAAGCCACGGTAATATCGAAGCCGTCCTCCCGGGGGAAGCCGTTGGCGGGCCCGCCAAGGCCGGTAGTTATCTGTCGCAACTGCCTGTCGTTCATATCCAACACCCGACGCCAGGTCACCCGGCGCAGATCGAGGCGGATATCGTTGCTCCAGTGGATATAGTTACCAATCAACGCCGCCAGCAGATTGTGGGCCGCGCCTATGGCGTGCATATCTCCGGTGAAGTGCAGGTTGATATCTTCCATGGGCACTACCTGTGCCCTACCCCCTCCGGCGGCACCGCCCTTTATACCAAAGCAGGGACCCAGGCTGGGTTCACGCAGGCAAACGCTGGTGTTTTTACCCAGGCGGTTCATCGCATCCGCCAGGCCGATGGCAACCGTGGTCTTGCCCTCCCCGGCCGGGGTTGGGCTCATTGCCGTGACCAGCACCAGCTTACCGCTGGCACGCTCACGCAGAGACCGCACATAATCCAGACTGAGCTTGGCCTTGGTATTGCCGTAGAGAACCAACTCCTTCTCCGGGATTCCCAGGCGCTCGGCAACGCGGGCAACTGGCAACAGCTGCGCTGCACGCGCTATTTCTATATCCGACTTCATTAATGCCCCGTATGCAGTTGATGGATGGGCTGCAAGCACACAGTTGAATAGTGTAGCCTATGGCCCAGCACGCTCAAACCAGGAGTTGGCCATGACCGAACCGACCGACAATGCCACACAAAACAGGCTGGCAGAATTACAAGAGTGGGGTTACACCCTGATCCCCGACTTCCTGTCGCCACAGTGCCTGGAACAGGTCAACGCGCTGTATGACACCATGTTGGGCAGCCACAGCGGCCGCAACAACTTCGAGGGCAATTGCACCGAGCGTATTTATACCCTGGTAGCACGCGACAAGGTCTTCCAGGACATCGCTGAAGACCCGCGCATCATGGCGCTGTGCGAGGCGCTGTTTATGCCCAACTACCTGCTCACCGCGAACCAGGCCATTGTCATCAGTCCGGGGGAAACACCACAACCCTGGCATACCGACGACTCCTTTTATCCCATCCCCCGGCCGCGGCCCATGATCAGCCTGTCCACCATCGTCGCCGTGGAGGACTTCACTGCAGAAAATGGTGGCACGCAGATCATCCCCGGCAGTCACCTGTGGAGTGACGAACAGATCGCGGGAGACTATGTCAGCGGTGACAGAGAAAGCGATCCGGATTTCGGCAAAAAGCTCGAGGGCATGGCACTTGGTATGACAATGCCCGCCGGCACCTGCCTGGTGTTTGCCGGGACTCTGCTGCACCGCGGCGGCGCCAACAACAGTGAAGGCACCCGCAGGGCTTTCTCCAACCAGTACTGCGAGCCCTGGGCCAGGCCCCAGGAAAACTTTTTTCTGGCGATACCTCCGGCGAAAGTGGCGCAAATGTCGGCAAAAATGCAGGCGCTGCTGGGCTATTCCATACACCCACCCTTTATGGGACAGCTTACCGCCTCCCATCCGCGCAAAGCACTTGCTCCGGACTTCATACCACCCGCCTATCGCGAGCAGCCAACACCCGCTGCCCGCTAATTCGGTTACACTGGCCGCCGGAGGAATCGCCCATGCCCGGTGACGGCGACACATTTGCCATAGCTGCCCCCGCCATCTTTGACGGCGAGGATTTTCTGCATGAGCACTGTGTGCTGGTGCGCGGCGATACCGTGCAGCAGTTGCTGCCCACCAAAGAGTGTCCCGGGGTCGTAGACCTGCTGGAACTGGATTGCGGCACACTGGCGCCGGGCTTGATAGACCTGCAGGTCAACGGCGGCGGCGGGCGCATGTTCAACAACGCGCCACAGCTGGACACGCTGGAGTGTATGCAGGCGGCACATCGCAACTGCGGCACAACGTCCCTGCTGCCGACACTGTTAAGTGACACCACGCAGCAGCAACAGGCGGCCGTCGCGGCCGTGCGCGCAGCACAACGGGCGAGCAACCCCGGCATTCTGGGTATACACCTGGAAGGTCCCTTTTTCAATTCCAGCCGTCGCGGCGCGCATTACGATCGTTTCATCAGGGCACCGGGCGAGGAAGATATTAGCTGGCTGTGCTCTCTACAGGATCTGCGGGTAGTACTGACCCTGGCACCCGAACAATTTACCCCGGCGCACATCGAGCAACTGGCCAACAGCGGTATTGTGCTGTGCGCCGGTCATACCGAGGCCACTTACATGGAAATGAGTACTGCAGTGAATGCAGGCGTGAGCGGCGTTACCCATCTGTTTAACGCCATGAGCCCGATAACCGCGAGGGAACCCGGTGCGGTGGGCGCCGCCCTGGACTTGGACGCACTGTGGGCAGGCATCATCGCCGACGGACACCACGTGAGCGCGGCAAATATCCGCCTGGCACAGCGCGCCAAACCGGCCGGAAGATTGCTGCTGGTAAGCGATGCCATGGCCACGGTGGGCTGTGATGAGGATAGTTTCGAACTGTACGGCGAGACCATACACGAACACCAGGGCCGGCTGGTCAACGGCGAGGGCAAACTGGCGGGCAGTGCCATAGGACTGATCCAGGCGGTAGCGTATGCTGCCGGGGAAGTCGGTATACCGCTGGCACAATGCCTGCGCATGGCCTCGCTTTACCCGGCAAGGGTGCTGGGCCTGGAGCAACGCCTGGGCAGAATCAGCCCCGGGTACCGCGCCGATCTGGTACATTTTGATGATGCGTTCACGGTTCACCACACCTGGCTTGCCGGCCAGCGACAGCGGCACCGATAAACATTTTTTGTGATGCAGGATAAGACATTGAACAGATTTATCTTTACCCTGGCGGCACTGATGCTGGCGGGTTCCACCCAGGCCGCCCCCGCCACGCCAACACCCGTTTCCACCGCAGCAGACGGTTGGGACTTCAGCTTGTCAGGAACGCAGTTGGCGGTATTGTGCGAAAGCACGCTGACACAGGCAAAAGCAGCGTTCGTGGCGATAGAAAACGACGCCAGCCCCGCAACCCTGCAAGGGGTATACGGCGCCTATGACCAGATGATGCTGGATCTGCAGGCGATACAGCATGTCTGGTACCTGAAGTCTGTGCACCCCGATGCACAGGTGCAGGCTACCGCCGAGGAGTGCATCGAAGACTATTCGGATTTTGCGGTTACCATCAACCTGTCACAGTCGTTCTATCGCCGGATCGCTGCGATCGATCTGGGCCAGGCCAGTGGCGCAGAGCGCCTGATGGTGCAACGGCGCTTACGGGACTTCCGCCAGGCAGGCGTAGATCGCGACCAGGCTACCCGGGACCGGGTGCGTGCACTGATTGCGGAAATTACCGAATTGGGCTCGAGCTTCGACCGCAATATTCGCGAGGACAGTGGCCAGGTATCCACAACAGTGACGCAGCTGGCGGGATTGCCTGAAGATTTTATCGCCAGGCACCCGGCAGATGCCCAGGGCAACATCCAGCTGTCCACCGATTACCCGGATTATTTCCCGGTGATGCAGTACGCCAGCAATGATGACCTGCGCCGGCAGCTGTTTATGGCGCGAATGAATATCGCGACACCGCAGAATGCAACTATCCTGCGCGCACTCATTGAGACCCGTCACGAACTGGCAACTCTGCTCAATTACGAGAGCTACGCTGCCATGGCGATGGACGGGCTGATGATTGGCAACCCGCAAAATGCGCAGGATTTCCTGTCAGCAGTCGGTGACGCGGCACAAAAATCTGCTGCCCGGGATATGTCTATACTGCTACAGCGCCTGCGCCTGGACGACCCCGGGGCGACCGCGGTCGAGGCCTGGCAGAGCACTTACCTGTCCAACCTGGTGCGCCAGGAAGACTATGCACTGGACGCCCGGGAGGTACGTGAGTACTTCGATTTCGACAAGGTGCAAGCGGGCATCTTCCAGCTGACCGAGGAATTGTTCTCCGTACAGATCGTTCCCTGGGAGACCAACACCTGGCACCCGGATGTGACCGCCTGGGAGATACGCGAGCAGGGCCAGCCCATCGGGCGTTTTTACCTGGACATGCACCCGCGGGATAACAAGTACAAACACGCGGCCCACTGGACCTTGCGCACCGGGCTGCGCGACAGGCAACTGCCCCTGTCGGGGATGGCAACGAACTTCCCGCGTGGGCTGATGGAACACACCCAGGTGGAAACCTTCCTGCATGAGTTCGGCCACCTGTTGCACAATATGTTCTCCGGGACACAGGACTGGGTGGACATTTCGGGGATGTCCATGGAGAGGGATTTCGTGGAAGCGCCCTCCCAGATGCTGGAACAATGGGTCTGGGATTACGACACCCTGAGCCGCTTTGCCAGCAATGCCCAGGGACAGACCATACCCCGGGAGCTGGTGGCCAAAATGAATCGCACACGCCATTTTGGCGAGGCAGCCGCTGTCGCGGGCCAACTGTTCTACGCCAACCTGTCCCTGAACTACTATAGGCGTGACCCCGCGAGTTTCCAGCTGCTGCCTCTACTGCAACAGCTACAGGCCCAGTACTCGCCCATACCCTACGTGGAGGGGACTCACTTCTACAACGTTTTCGGCCACCTCAATGGCTACGCCTCCAACTACTACATTTACCAGTGGTCCCAGGCCATTGCGACCGACCTCTTTGA
>Ga0316191_10002481_pt1 | contig 13436 bp, 14 predicted proteins | sample Eddworburr2cm_MG_FD_204928 | JGI IMG/M metagenome (GOLD analysis project Ga0316191, IMG submission 204928) | Coastal sediment microbial communities from Maine, United States - Eddy worm burrow 2 cm | ecosystem: Environmental > Aquatic > Marine > Coastal > Sediment | place: USA: Maine...
ACGCTGAGGTCTTTGCTGTGCTCCAGGGCCCGTTCGATCGCCGCGTTGAGTGGCGTGGGTACGATGCCGAAGCGACCTCGCGCCGCCTCGTCGCGGACGATCACTTCGTTCTTCAGCGAGTCGACCAAGGGCCGCGCAACACCTACGGGGAGCGGAGTGACGAGCCCGATCCAGAGTGACGAGAGGCGAGGGCTCAGTACCGGGACGGGCACAACAAAGCGGCGGCGCAATCCGGCCGCCTTTGCGTACTCCTGCATCATGTTGAGATAGGACAAGACTTCAGGACCGCCGATCTCGTAGACCGTGTGTCCGGGCGCCGTTTCCCCGAGGCACGCTACGAGGTAGAGGAGTACGTCACGAATGGCGATTGGCTGGCATCTGGTCTGAACCCACGATGGGGTGACCATGGCCGGCAGCACCTCGGTGAGGTAGCGCAGCATCTCAAACGATACGGAACCCGAGCCGATGATCACCGCCGCCCGCAACTCGGTGACCGGGACCGTCCCGGAGGCCAGCGCCCGGCCCACCTCGTGGCGGCTGCCGAGATGGGCTGAGAGGCGATCGTCTTCGTCTCCGAGGCCACCGAGATAGATGATGCGCCCGACGCCGGCTTCTTCGGCCGCCACAGCGAAGTTCGTTGCGGCGATTCGGTCTGTATCCCGGAAACTGTCGGCGCTGCCCATTGAATGGATGAGGTAGTAGGCGACGTCACAGCCGGAGAGTGCATCGACGAGGGTGTCGGGCTGGAGGACGTCTGCTGTTACGGCCTCGACGTCATCGGTCCACGAACGTCCGGCGAGCTTTGCCGGGTTACGCGCAGGGCATACGACTTCGTGTCCCTCGGCAATCAGTCGTGGGACGAGCCTGCCTCCGATGTAGCCGGTTGCGCCGGTGACGGCGATTCTCATGATGACCTCGCTTCCGACCGTACTACGAAGCTGCCGCCTCGTCTGGATCGATACGGCGCCTAAGTCCGTCTCGCTGCCGAGAGACGGTATCGGGCCCGGGGGATTGCGCGTGTCGAATGGAGCACCGGCGAGCACTACGCAAGAAGTTAGCACTCAATCTCATCCGGTTGACATGACGGGTCCGAACACAGTGCAGTCGACCCCAAGAAGGAGGGGCAGAATGAAGAAGCTCATTGCGGTATTCGCCGCAACCCTGATGACTCTGGCGATTGCAGCACCCGCAATGGCTCAGAGCGAAGCACGTATCCACCTGATTCACGGAATCCCGGATACGCCCGTTGATGTGCTCGTGGACGGCGAAGCCGTGTTCACCGACTTCGACTTCAGCGATACACAGGATCTGTCGTCACTCGCAGGCGCAACCCTGGTCGACCTTCAGGTCGTCCTCGCCGGCACCGACACTGTTGCGATTGACGCTGGTGATGTCGATCTTCCGGCTTCGGGCAACTACTCGATCATCGCAAACCTTGACGCATCGGGCACCCCGACGCTCACCGTGTTCGAGAACGACACGTCGGCGATCGACGCCGGCAACGGCCGCCTGCAGGTCCGTCACACCGCTGCCGCCCCGGCCGTGGACGTGAAGGCCGATGGCGCGGTTGCGTTCAGCAACCTCAGCAACCCGAACGAAGCGAAGGCTGACCTGCCCGCCGCGACCTACAGCGTCGAGGTGGTCCCCACCGGCGCCGATGAGCCGGTCGTGATTGGTCCCGCCGACATCGCTGTCAAGGACGGTGAGTCGCTGATCGTCTACGCGGTCGGTTCGCTCGATGATTCGACATTGACCGTGCTGACGGAGTCGATCACTGGTCTTGGCGCCGCTCCTGCGGCCGTTCAGACCGGGAACAGCCCCGTTGAAAGCGGCGTCTCAATGACGGCCGTCGCCGGGATGCTTGTTATCGCCACCCTTGCAGTCGGCGGAGGTCTGACCCTCGCCCGCCGCTCGAACTGACGACGAAGTAGCGAATGAAGGAGAATGGGGGCGGGACACATCGTCCCGCCCCCATTCAATTGTGAAACCATGAAACTCCCAGCCGCCATCGTTCTCCTGCTGATCGCCCTGATCGGCGCCGCGTGTAGCACGGCTTCCGCCGATTCGCTCGACGAGGGCCCCGCAACCACGACGACCGTCGCTGCACCCGTCACCACCACAACGACGGCGCCAGTCGAGGAGCCGGCAACCACAACTACAGCCCGCTCGCCGCTTGCCGAGTCGGTGGCACCTCTCGGATCTGCCCGCTATGACGTTGAGGACCACGTGGACGATCGTGCGGTTCCGACCTCGATCTCGATCGAAGGTATCGGTGTTTCTGAAGCTCTTGTGATTGATGTGGGCGTCGAAGAGAACGGCGACATGGAGATCCCCGGCGCCGACAACGTTGGCTGGTACCGATTCAATCCAACACCCGGGGAATCCGGCTCCGCCGTCCTCGCTGCCCATATCTCGTTCAATGGTGAACCCGGCGTCTTTCGCTACCTTGCCGACGTCGAAGTCGGTGAACGTGTTGTAGTCGCGTTCGACGATGGCACGACCACCGAGTTTGAGATCATCGAGCTTGCTCAATACGACAAACAGGAGCTGCCAGACGATCGGGTCTTCGCGAAAGACGGTGACCCGGTCCTGACGTTGATCACGTGTGGTGGTGATTTCAACCGGTCGCTGCGCAGCTACGAAGACAACGTCGTCGCCTACGCGATACCCGTCGCCGGCTGACCAGTCGCAGGTGCGGCGAGAACTGGCAGCGGATCGCCATCCGTCGGCCCACTCCCACTACGCTCCGAAGAAGGAGTGTTCGCCCACCGCGTCGTGTCGCCCTTCACGTCGGTGGCACAGAAGGAGTGGTCATGAAGGTCATCGTAAGCGGATCCACCGGCCTCATCGGTCGCCCACTCGTGGCGTCGCTGCGTGCGGAAGGACACGACATTGTGCGCCTCGTGCGGCGCGATCCGCAGGGAGCTGGCGAGGTCCAATGGAACCCGGCGACCGGCACGATCGACGCGGCGGGGCTCGTCGGGGCGAACCTCGTGTTTCATCTTGCCGGAGCCGGAATCGGCGACCAGCGCTGGACCGAGTCGTACAAACAGGAGATCCTCGATAGCCGGGTCCTCGGCACGGGCCTGCTGGCTTCGGCACTCGCCGAGCTCGATCCCAAACCATCGGTCATGGTGTCTGCATCAGCGATCGGTTGGTACGGGGACCGCGGCGACGAGATTCTTGACGAGTCGGCTCCCCAAGGCACCGGCTTTCTCGCCGACGTGGTGGCGGCGTGGGAGGCTGCGGCACAACCTGCGGCGGACGCGGGCATACGGGTTGTCCACCCTCGAACGGGGATCGTGCTATCGAAGGACGGTGGGGCGCTCCAGCGCCTCCTGTTGCCCTTCAGGCTCGGCGCAGGCGGCAGGACCGGCCCCGGAAGCCAATGGTGGAGCTGGATAACCTTGAACGATGAGGTGCGCGCGCTGACCCATCTTGCCTCCTCTTCGGTGCTTGCTGGTCCGGTGAATCTGACCGCACCGAGCCCAGTGACGAACCAGGATTTCGTCGACGCTCTTGGGAGTGTGCTGCGGCGCCCGACGGTGCTGCCGACACCGTCGCTGGCGCTCAAGGCCTATCTTGGATCGGAGCTGGCAGAGGCCCTCCTCTTCCAATCTCAGCGTGTTGTGCCGGCCCGTCTCCTCGAGGACGGCTTCACCTTCGATTCGCCGAACCTCGAAGAAGCCCTGCGGTCAGCAATCGACTGAGCCTGTGCCGCGTCGAGAGAGCCGGTCGTGACTGCTACGGTCGATGTCATGGTCATCGAACTGGTCGGCCACGTTCGTGCTGTGTGTGTCGGCTCAGTCGCTGCGTTGGCACTTGGGCGGCGCAGTATTGAGACGGCGTTTGTGAAGACGCCGGTCGAGGGTTCACTCCGATTGGGCGAGCTTGGATTCCCCGGCGACGAGCACGTCTACGAAGACCATGGCGGTCCGGACATGGCGGCCTTGGTGTACCCGTTCGAGCACTACTCGTACTGGCGTGACTTTGGTCTTGATTTGCCCGAGGCGGGTGCTTTCGGAGAGAACCTCACGGTTACCGGTCTTGTCGAAGCCGTCGTTCACCTCGGCGACGTCTTCGAGGTCGGAGCAAGTGTCGTTCAAGTGACCCAGCCTCGCTCACCGTGCTACAAGATTGGGGCGCGCTACGGGGACCGGAATCTTCCGATCACGGTCCAGAGTGCGGGGCTCACTGGCTATCTCCTGCGAGTGCTCGCCGAAGGAGACGTGGGTGCCGGCGATTCGATGCGACTCGTCGACCGAGGTTCCCACGGCGTGACGGTCGCAGAAGCCGGGCGCGTCGCCAATGTTGATCGCAACGATCTGGAGGCCGCTGGGCGAGTGCTTGCGGTCGATGCGCTCGGATCCTCGACTCGGCGCAAACTCACGGCACGGGTGGCGAGCCAGGTTGAGGTCGGCCTTGACGTTGGTCGCCTCTTCCTCCCCGACGACGGTCCTCCGTCATGACGGCTCGCGAGCGAGTCCTTCCACGACGTCCGCTCCCAGTGCGGTCAGGATCGTCGGTGGGGCGAGGACCTTCCGGTCGCGGCTGCCGCCGCCGAGGATGATGCGGTCTCGTGTCATAACCCGGCCATCAACCCAGAGCGGCAGGTCGGCGGGAAGTCCGAACGGCGTCACTCCGCCGATGGCCATGCCGGTGAGTTGCTCGGTGTCGGCGCCACTGGCGAACGACGCCTTCCGAACCCCCATGCGCTTCTTGACGACGCGGTTCACGTCGAGTCGCGTCGAGGCGAGCACGACACAGGCTGCATACAGAGGCGGTGCGGCCTTGCCGGCGACCAGGATGGTGTTCGCCGAGTCGTCCAAGGCGTACCCGTAGGCTTCGCAGAACTGCGCAGTATCTGCGAGCTCCGGGTCACACGGGATGATCTCGTACGTGATCCCGAGCGAGTCGAGCTGCTCGACCAATGGGTCACTCACTCGTGGATCTCCCTCCTCGAAACGTGGCCGGATGATCCTAGGTCCTGTCGGCCTTGTTCCGAACTCGGAGCGCGTTGCGACGGCCATTTCTTCCTGCGCGTGATTGGGCCGGTTTGCATGCCAGGCGCTACCGTTGGGAGAGCGAGAGCCGTGGAAGAAAGGCGAGAAAACATGAACGCTTTGGAGAAGATCGTGGCTGCCGAGGAGAAGGTCGCCGGACTCCAGGACCAGCTTGCCACCGTTGGGACCGTTCTTGAGACGGCCGAACAGATGGCCGTTGAGGGACAGAAGGTCGGCCGCTGTTTTCGGCGCCTCTTCAAGGTACTTCTGCTCATCTCGATCGTCGCCGTTGTCGTGATGGTCGTGAAGAAGCTTGTCGGCCGGAAGTCGCTGGAGAACGAGATCGAGATCCACGATGCCAGCATCGAGGAGGTTGACGAGGTCGAGGACATTGTCGACGAAGCCATCGTCGCGGAGGACGAGGGGGACGGCGAAGCCTCCTAGCCCGGCCTACGTCGGCTGCATGATGTGGAGCGACCTTCGCCGTGGGGGCGAGGCCGTGATGTGCGACACATCATCATTCTTGTTCGCATCGAATCGCCCTAGCCGTTCGCGTGATGGTCGACCATCCTTGGATGGCATATCGAGGAGAAGAAATGAACGCAACAGACCGCGACGGGCAGCGCCCGCAGCCTGTCCAGATGGCCATCGGGTGGATCATTGCCGCCATTCTGATCTTCCTTGCGCAGCGCGATCTCGGACGTCGGCCCCCGGAGGCAGTGCGAGGCCCGGTTGCCCTGTGGCGCGTGGTCGCCGGAACGCCACCGGGAGCGGTGGTCTATTTCGTTGTTGGCCGCAGGCGGATTTCGGCAGGCGTGCTCGAGGAGGCCGCGGCCGAGGCAGTCGGTTGATCGAAGAACCTGAACTGATGTGGAGAGAAGATGGGGCAACCACTCGTCCCTGACGACTTCGACGTACCGCTCTCGTTCGACGGCCCCGGCTTCTATCTCGAGCCGTTGGCCCCTGAGCACAACGAACGCGACCACGACGCCTGGATGTCGAGCATCGACCATATTCGAGCGACGCCCGGATTTGAACCGCCCAGAGGTTGGCCGCGGCCCATGGATTTGGATGCAAACCGAGGCGACTTGGTCGGCCACGCGACCGACTTCGAGAACCGCGAAGGATTCACCTACTCGATACTGGATGGCGACGACGTGATCGGCTGCGTCTACATCTACCCGTCGAAAGACGCCGGACACGACGCGGGTGTGTCGTCGTGGGTTCGCGTAAGCCGGTCCGAGATGGATGCGGTCGTCTACCGATCGCTGACCGAATGGCTGGCCGAGGCGTGGCCGTTCGAGAACCCCGAGTACGCAGCGCGGGACTAGCCGCGTACCCAGGGTTCACCACGTCCTATTTGGCGTCTCCAGCCCGCGGTACGCGACGGCTCCTTCGGTTGGTTCATTCCGCGGGCCCACGACGCCAAATAGGACGTCCACAACCCTGGGTACGCGACAGCGCTCGCGCTCAAATGGGATAGAGTGTTGGCTCATCGGAGCCTGCGCGTTGACTGGGTGCTCCTCCGTCGTTGTCCTATCAATCTCGGGAGGACCGGATGGTCTCAAAAGTTGAAGTAACCGACGCAGATTTCAAGCAGCTCAGGACCTACAACTGGGTGATGGGTGGCTTGCACCTTCTCCAGGCAATCTTGATCCTGGTGCTCGCGACCGATTTCACGCTGCCGGTGACGGGATCGTTCCCTGAGGGACCGCCCGGGACACCGGCGGAGACGGTGACGCTGTTCGAACTCTCGATCGCCTGGGGCGTCGCGACATTCCTGTTCCTCTCCGCTCTGTTCCACTTCATCGTGGCAAGCGTTGGGGCGGGTCGCTATCGGGATCAGCTGTCGCGTGGACAGAATCAGTTCCGTTGGATCGAGTACTCCCTGTCGTCGTCGGTGATGATCGTCCTCATCGCGATGCTGCCAGGGATCTCTGACATCGCTGCTCTGATTGCCTTGTTCGGAGTGAACGCCGGCATGATCTTCTTCGGATCGGTCCAGGAACGGTATGAGGCTCCGGGTGGCTCTTTGTGGCCGTTCTGGCTCGGCGTGGTCCTCGGGGTTGTGCCGTGGATCGCTATCGGCATCTACCTGGTGTCTCCGGGCAGCGATGCTCAGCCTCCCGGCTTCGTTTACGGGATCTTCGTCTCGCTGTTCCTGTTCTTCAATACCTTTGCGATCACCCAACTGCTGCAGTACAAGCAGGTCGGACGGTGGCGCAACTATCTAACCGGTGAACGCACGTACATCCTGCTGAGCCTGCTCGCGAAGAGCGCCCTTGCCTGGCAGGTCTTCGCAGGAACTCTCGCTCCGTAACGGGCGCCTCTCCGGATTCCGTCAATCCGGAGAGCGAGGGCAAGGAGGACGCGGAGAAGGGGCCGGTTGACTGGTACCGGCCCCTTCTCTTCTATCTCCGATGCGGGTGAATGGGCCCCGCAACGGTGACTGTCAGCTCGCCGGAACGAGCACAGCATCGATGACGTGGATGACGCCGTTGCTGGCCATCACGTCGGGGGAGATGACGGTCGCCACGTCGTTGATGACGACACTTCCGTCGACCACAGCGATTGCGATGGTGTTCTCTTCGTAGAGCGTTGGAACGTCCGCAGGAGCAATTCCGATCACGTCGGCGGCCAGGAACTCACCGCTCACCACGTGGTAGAGCAGGATGTTGCCCAGGTCGGGGTTGGCGAGGAGCTCTTCGGCAGTCACGCCGAGCTCTTCGAGCAGCGCCCCGAACGCCTCGTCGGTGGGTGCGAAGACCGTGAACGGTCCTTCACCGTTGAGAGCGTCAACCAAGCCGGCAGTCTCGAGTGCTGCGAGGAGCACGGTGAACTCTGCCGGGTCACCGGCGGCCGCTTCGGCGACGATCTCGGCGATCGTCGGCTCCATGGCCTCGGTGGTCGTGGTCGTCGCTTCGGTTGTGGTCGTGGTCTCTTCTTCCATAGGTTCTTCGGCCATGGCTACGCCGAGGGCTTCGGCGATATCCGGCGGAAGCAGGACGGCATCGATGACGTGCACAATGCCGTTGTCGGCTGCCAGGTCGGCGGAGACGACGGTCGCTTCGTTGATCATGACCTGACCGTCAACGACGTTGATGTCGATCGGCTGGGGGTTCAGCGTGGGAACGGAGCTTCCATCGAGCGCCGCGACCGCCTGCGAGTCGGCTGCTTCGCCCAGTACGTGATAGAGGAGGATCGCCGTGAGCGTCTCCGTATCAGCGAGGAGTTCTTCGGCTGTGATTCCGAGCGCCTCAAACGCAGCTTCGAAAGCGGCGTCGGTGGGTGCGAGGACCGTGAACGGGCCTTCGCCCTCGAGGGTCTCGCCGAGGCCGGCCGCATCGATGGCCGCAATGAGCGTGGAGAACTGACCGGCTTCGATCGCAAGATCGAGGACCGATGTGTCCGCGGGTGGCTCCGTTGTGGTTGTCGTTGTGGTGTCGTCGCTGTCGCTGCTGCACGCCGCCACGATCATGGCGAATGCCAGCAGGAGAGCGAAGAACGAGAATCGCTTCTTCATGAGTTGATGTCCTTTCAGACTTACTACTAAATCTGCGCCTTGCAGACATCATCAATACGAAACTGCCGGTCACTCCGGATGTCGGGAGCCGCAATTTCGTATCGCGATGACGTGCGGGGTTCGCCGAAGCCGGCTGGCGCTCCCCAGCCCATGAGGACGTGCGCAATGCCTCGGGGCTCAGATCGCGCACCGCGTTCCGCGGGCCCACGACGCCAAATTGGACGTCTACAACCCTGGGTACGCGGTATCAGACATGGGCGTCCGAAAGTCGTGGACAGGCCGACCGATACTGCTAACTTCCTACTAAATGAATGACGCAACCCCAGAAGAACTGAGCCTGCACGAAGTCGCCGAGATCCTCGACGTGCATTACATGACCGCCTATCGGTACATCCGGTTGGGCATCCTCCCCGCGCGCCGTGAAGGTCGAAGCTGGCGAATTCATCGCGACGACCTCGACGTGTACATGACGAAGGGCGAGCCGCGCACCCAGCGCGGCGAGGCCGACTGGGCCGACCGCTTCTTCAATCGAGTCCTTGCTGCCGACGAGGCCGGAGCGTGGGGTGTGGTCGAGGCTGCCCTCAGCTCGGGCATGTCGGTTCCCGACGCGTATCCGACCTTGCTCTCTCCGACGATGCGACGCATCGGTGATCTGTGGTCCTCCGGTGAGATCGACGTTGCGACCGAACACGCTGCTTCCGAAGTCGCGGCGAGGATCGTTGCGCGGCTCGGGCCGCGTCTGGCACGGCGCGGGGTCCGGCGAGGAACCGTGGTGCTTGGGTCAACCGCGACCGAACTCCATTCACTCCCGCTCTCGATGGCGACGGATCTGTTCCGTGCCGCTCAGTTCGATGCCATCGACCTGGGCGCCTATCTACCTTCCGACTCCTTCGCGGCGTTCGTGGCCGAAACAGACGATGTGGTAGCGGTCGGAATCGGTGTGACCACACCGGGTCAAGAGGACGAGCTCAGCGAGACACTCAGGGCGATCCGCGACGTGACCGAGGTCCCGATCGTCATTGGCGGCGGCGGAGTCGATGAGGCGGCTGCGCTCGAGCTCGGTGCCGACGGCTGGGCCCAGACCGGCGAGGAAGCCGTCGCTCTCGTCGAGAGACTTCTCAGTTCCACCGATGCTTGAAGTAGTTGCCGGACGGTCGTTTCAGAGCGCAATCGCCGGCGGCGGGCCGTCGATTCCCGGCTTCCGATAGACCGCCTGCACGCCGTCGATCCGTCCGCTCCGGAACCCGGCGATGCAATACGCCAGGTAGTAGCGCCACATCCGATAGAACCGGTCGTCGAAGCGATCCGACTGTTCGGCGATCTCCGGCCATGCGGCGACGAAACGATCGTCCCAGGCTTGGAGCGTCCGTGCATAGCTCGTCCCGTGGGTCGAGAGACCGATCCACTCGAGCCCGGCGTCGTCCCCGAGCCGACGCAGGATCTTCGTCGAGGGGAGTGCGCCACCTGGGAAGATGTAGGAGCGGATGAACTCCTCACGGCCGATCATTTGCAGATGGAGGTCATGGTCGATGGTGATGACCTGGAGGGCAGCGGTACCTCCTGCTACGAGCGAGCGGCTGATGACGTCGTAGAGATCGACCCAGGCCGCCTCATCGATCGACTCAATCATCTCAATCGAGATCACCCGGTCGTATTCACCCTCGATGTCCCGGAAGTCGGTCAACAACACCTCCACGCGATCGTCGAGGCCCGCCTCCTTCATCCGCTGCTCCACGTAATCGTGCTGTTCGTGCGAGATCGTGACCGCGGTGACGGCGCATCCCAACTCGCCGGCGGCATACTCCGCCATCGCCCCCCACCCACACCCAATCTCGAGGACACGGTCGCCCGGCTGGATCCCGGCGCGTGCGGCGATCCGTTCGTACTTAGTGCGCATCGCAGATTCGAGGTCGTCACCGTTCGTGAAGATCCCGGATGAGTAGCTCATCGACGGGTCGAGCCAGGTCGCGTAGAACTCGTTCCCAAGGTCGTAGTGCTCGACCATGGTTCGAACCGCCGTCGTTCCGGTGGAGCCACGCAGACGATCCCACGCGGTTCGAGAGGTCCGCATGGCTGTTTCCCACGCCGCAGTATGTCGCCGGCGGTCGTGGTTGTCGGCTGCGAACTCAAGCAGTCCGGCAAGATCGTGTGTGTCCCACAACCCATCGATGTAGGCCTCGGCGAAACCGACGCCACCGGTGCGCAGAACACGACGAGCGACGCCATCTGCATCGCCGATGGTGATCCACGCTTCGAGTCCGGGCTTCGGACCAACGATGTCAACGACCGAACCCTCGATGTCGGCGTGCAGGGTGCCGGCGCGGACAAGACGGCGCAGCACCATTGGCATGCTGCGTACGAGTCGGGATGGCGCGTCGTCGCTCATGCGGTCATTCTGGTCGCGACGGATACATCGTCAACCGGCGCAGCGGGACGCTTCCGATATCGGGCGCCCTTGACCCAGAGTTTGGCAGCCTCCCAGTGGATGGCGCCCATGATCTTGAACGTGATCAGCGGGTAGCGAATCGTGGCACCAAGAAGGGTTTTCGGTGTCAGCGCAAGACGACGGCCCGCCAGTGTTGCGGTGAAGACGGTCTCGTCGTCGACTTCGTAGGTGATCACCACCGAGATTCGCTCCCCAGGTTGTGAGATCCGCACCCGGTACCCGCCCTCGACATCGAAGAACGGCGAGACGTAGAACTCCTTGCGGAATCCGTGTTTGTGACGATCGCTCCCGTCGACTTCGACGAGGTGCGAGTGGGCTTCACCGAATGTGTTGTGGATTTCGTAGAGGATCCATCGCGGGTCACCCGCGGTGTCATCAATGAACCACACCGTGAGCGGGTTGAATTCGTACCCGGCGATCCTGGGGAGGCACAGCAGACGGATCCGGCCCGGACTCTCCCCGAAACCGGCCGCGTCGAGCTCCGCAGTGATCCACTCCCGCAGGTCGCCTCCGTCGCGTGCCCCGTGATCCTGGTCGAAGAAGCTGATGAGGTTTGTCCGGTTGTGTGAGAAGAACGGCATACGTGCAAGCTCGTCGAGTTCGTCGAGATCAACCAGCAGCGAGAACAGCCCGTATTGGAGCCGATGCTCGAACGGCTTGCGGCGCACGTGTGTTGTGGTGCCCTCGTAGATGGCCGAGTTCATAGCGGCCGTCATGCGTCAACCAGCGTGTTCGCCGGAGCGCTATGAAACGCGGCCGGGGTGGCAGGCGTGACTTCGTTGTGCCAGGGGGCAGGAGATCCGAGGGCTGCCGCCACCGTGAGGCCCGACTGCAACCCGTCCTCGTGGAATCCGTATCCGGTCCACGCGCCGCAGTACCAGATCCCGTCGCGCCCCTGGATCTCAGGGAGGCGCTGTTGTGCGCGATCGGTGTCGGGATTGAACTGGGGATGGGCATACCAGATGTCATCGATGATGTTCTCGGGATCCGACGCGGGGTTCAGGGTGATGAACACGTCGTGGTTCGGATCGAGGTTCTGCAGGCGATTCATCCAGTAGGTGACCGAGATCGGCTGTGCCGATCCAGCCGGGGTGCCGACCGCATTCCAGGCCGACCACGCGGCCTTCCGACGTGGCATCACGGAAGGGTCGCGATGTACAACTGCACGGTTGGGTGCATATCGGAACGTGCCGAGAATGTCGCGTTCGTCGTCCCGGGCGTCGTCGCCGAGGAATTGAAGTGCCTGCGGGGCGTGGGTGGCCAGAACCACCTCGTCATACCTCTCGGAACCGTCGGGCGTGGTGACCTCGACGCCACCGTCAAGGCGCCGGACGGCTGTGACCTCAACGCCGGTGCGCACGAGCGGGATCTCCTTGGTCATGCGCTCTACATACTCGCGGCTTCCTCCGGTCACCGTCCGCCAGCGCGGGCGCTCGAGTTCGAAGAGGCCATGGTTGGCGAGGAAGTGCAGGAATGTACCGACCGGCATCGAAGCCGCGTCGGTACCGGCACCGGACCAGACGGCTGCGGCAAGCGGGAGCAGGTAGTCCGCGATGAACGGCTCCGGATAATGACCGGCTCGCAGGAACTCAATGAGTGTGGCATCCGGATTCGGGATGGTCTCATAGCTTGCCACCTGTTTGCGGAAGCGGTTGATACCGCGAAGGATGGCCCACGTGCGGCCAGACGCGAGGTGCCGGGGGTCAGACAGCAGTGCCGCGGGGGTTGGTGCGAATTCGTAGTTGCCGCTCTTCACCGAGAACGACATGTCGGTGGCTTCGGTCGCCACATCGAGAGTTTCAAAGAGATTCGTGAGATTTGGGTAATTACGGTGGTTGAAGACGATGAAGCCCGTATCGACAGGCACCAACTGTTCACCCATGGTGACGTCGATGGTCCGAGCGTGTCCACCAAGGCGACGCTCACGTTCGAGGAGCGTGACATGATGATTCTGGCTCAGCGCCCACGCAGCTCCGAGGCCCGTGACGCCCGATCCGACAACCGCGATCTTCTTTGGTGTGATTTTCATAGCGTACGGTGTTCGGAGCACGGCGGGACGGTGGATGACTGGTCATCCGGCTGGCCGGTGGGCTCCGAACAATGAGAAACACCTAGCGAAACCTGAAAGGCCACCATGCCCGTCATCATCGAAACCGTAGAAACCACCCTGCACGTCGAAGCCGCTTTCGACTATGTGGCCAACTTTGAGAACGCCGAGGAGTGGGATCCAGGGGTCACCGCTGCTCGCAAGAAGACGGACGGCGACGCTGCAGTCGGGACCGAATACGACCTATCCATTCAATACGGGGGTTCGCCGATCTCTATGACGTATCGCATCACAGAGTGGGACCCTCCACGGCTCGTGGTGCTTGAAGGTGACGGTTCCCGGAGTCACGCGATCGACCGGATCTCGTTCCTTCCTACTGCCGACGGAACGTCGATTGAGTACCGAGCCGACATCCGC